>Ga0070660_100001666_pt1 | contig 15251 bp, 9 predicted proteins | sample KBSC33metaG_FD_64670 | JGI IMG/M metagenome (GOLD analysis project Ga0070660, IMG submission 64670) | Corn rhizosphere microbial communities from Kellogg Biological Station, Michigan, USA - KBS C3-3 metaG | ecosystem: Host-associated > Plants > Roots > Rhizosphere > Soil ... | reverse complement strand
GACGGCCTGGGCCTCGTTGAGCATGCTGAGGACGAGGATCGGCACCGTGACGTCGTGGCGGCGGATGCGCGCGATGAGATCGACGCCGCTGATGCCGGGCATGCCCATGTCCAGCAGGATGAGGTCGAACTGCTCGGCGCGCAGCGCTTGCAGCACCTGGGCGCCGTTGATGGCTTCCGCCGTCACTTCGATATCGCCTGCGATCTGCAACAACTGCTTCACGCCGCTTCGTACGATCGCATGATCGTCGGCCAACAGAACTCGAATCATCGATTCTCTCCGGAGTCGATTGATTGTAGTTCAAATTGATGAATTTGCGAACGGCCCCTGGCCCCGGCAATACCTGCCCGACCCTCACGACGTCGCGCTGGCGCAGCCGGAACAGCACGCCCGCAAACGCAAGACCGCACCGAGAGTCAGCGTCACGAGCAGCCTTGCCGACGACCGAGCCCGGCGTCGCCACGCCCGGTCATGGAACGCGTTTAACCGCGTGACGCTCAAGCATGATATTGCGGGCGCCCGTAATTATGCCGTCCGACCAACCTAGCTCATTGTCGATGGCCGCGTACATTACCGAAGTTTTTGAGGCTCCGAGCGCCACGCTACAGCGCCAACGCATAGTATGCCGAGCAGCATCAGCGACCACGTCGCCGGTTCAGGCACAGGCCTGAATATTTCCGGCACAAAGGTCACGGACCGATTCATCGTGCTTCCGTCCGGGTTGACAAAGTACAGGCCTTCACGGAATGCATAAGCATGTCCAGGCAGAAGTACGCCGCTGGGTACGGTGATTGAAGCCGTTTCTCCGGCATTTCCCACCGGCACTGAGGAAAGCCAGTCAGTGAATATTTGATCATGCGTGACTGCGTCGATGATGCGGATCCCATTGAGCGGTGTTCCGGAGAAGCCGGCAAGGTCTGGCCACTCCCACTCCAGCGTCGGGGTAAGTCCAGTACCAACGATGCGCAGGTTGTTTACCAGCGGGACGATCTGGGGCGTGGTGATCGGTGCGGTGAACGCCGTTGCTGTCTCGCCGTTGCGCGTAGCGCTGATCATCCAGGCCCCGGTCAAACTCGGATCAAAACTGAACACAGCCTCGTAGTCGTCGGGAAATATGGTTTTGGGCGTGAAGATAAGATTTATGACTTTGCTGCCCTGTGTCGCGGTAACGCTGGTCGGGCTACCGGAAGGGCTAACGAAAGCGCCAACTTGTTGCAAGTCTCCCGTCGGCAGGCCAATCGGATTAGGGCCGGTATTATCCCGGAAATTAAACGGATTTGTGATAACAAGGGCAGCTTGCGCTGAGCTAAAAGTCGCGAGCCCGAGCGCAACCGTGAGGACGGCTTTTTGGGCGCTCCGTGAAAATTCTGACGATCGCATGCTTATCTCCTTTCAGGTGGCAAAAACTGTGGCGTGATCAATATCGTGGCCCAGCGAGCCCAGCCAAATAGCGTGTCCGGCGCGGCGTATAGCCCGGGAAAAATGGCGGCAGAGGGCCTACCTCGCTGTAGGAACACCTCATTCAATTGTCGAGTGACCCGGTAAAACGTTCAGCTCTATTTCAGGTGTAAGGAAACGCCAGTTCATGACGCATAATGCGTGCCTGTTCTTTGCTCGCTTTTAAATCAACAGCTTAGAAGGCCGGTTAACAAATGCAGAGAAATGTGTAAATTATCTCGACGCGCATTTCACAAATGCAATTCGAAAAACGAACGCACCAGAGCGGCAACGGTCTCGTCGACTTCGATATCAATGATGTCGACGAGACTGCCCTGGCACCCGTCGCCCGGGAACTGGTACGGTCGTCTCCAGCCTGCATGGCGGGTTCGACGCGCCCGGCCTGGACAAGGACGCCGCAGCGCGCGTGATGCCCCATGTCTGGCCAACGCTGGCTGACGGCATCGAACACGCTTCCACCCGCATCCGCCTTGACCAACTGTCCCTGAACGTCCCAACCTGTTTTCGACAGAAAAATGGCCATGCGCTTTGGCGATTTTGAAAATTGCGGCGTACACGAGGGGCGCGCAGAATGCATCTGATCCGCTGGAGAGAATGCGCGCGACAGCATGCCATGCCGGGCGCACTCTCGCTGGCACTGGCTTAGGCCGCGGTCTGTTGCGGCGCTCGCCCACCATGCCCGCCCCTGAGCCGGCCGCAACGCAGCCGTTCAGCCCCGAAAACTACGCGACTTATGCCCAGTGGAGGTCCCGCGGAGAAGCAACGCTGGCGGACCATTTCCAGTCCTCGTCAGCGTCCCTGGACCGCCACGCATGATGGCACCAGGGTTGCACTGAACTGAACGGGCGTCGCGCGGCTCGAATCTCGCCTAACTCTCAATTCATTCATATATCGCATGAAAAAATTCCGCCTCATTTTCGCGTTGCTCGTTTTACCTGTTCAGGGCGTGGCTTCGGCGCAAGCTCAAAATCCCGTGATTTTTGCCGATGTGCCCGATATGTCCATGATCAGGGTTGGCAAGAATTATTATATGAGCAGCACGACCATGCACATGAATCCGGGTGTGCCCATCATGAAATCGACCGATCTCGTCAATTGGAAGATAATCAATTATGCCGATGACAAGCTGGCGGATATGCCGGAGCTGAACTTAATCAACGGCAAAAACGCATACAGCAAGGGCACCTGGGCCAGCAGCCTGCGCTTCCACAAGGGGATGTATTACGTCACCACGTTTTCATACACCACGGGCGAAACGTATATTTTCAGGACTCGGGACATAGAAAAAGGAAACTGGAAACGCATATCGTTCAAGCCGGCGTATCACGACAATTCCCTGGTCTTCGATGACGGCAAAGCCTACTTGATTCACGGCGCCGAAACGTTGAAAATCGTCGAGTTGAAGGACGACTTGACGGGCGTGAAGCGAGGCGTTCCCGAGAGAGTTCTCATCGAAAATGCCAGTGCCCCGACAGGAAAAGAAATCGGTCTTAACGCGGAAGGTTCCCAGCTATTCAAAATAAATGGGAAATATTATTTATTCAATATTTGCGCGCCAGGCGGGGGCATGCGAACTGTCCTGATACATCGGGCAGACAGTCTCGACGGCCCGTGGGAAGGAAGAGTTGCCCTGCAAGATAGAGGAATTGCCCAGGGTGGATTGATCGACACGCCCGATGGACGCTGGTTCGCTTATCTTTTTCGCGATTACGGGTCCGTCGGCCGCATTCCTTACCTGGTGCCCGTCAAGTGGGAAGACGGATGGCCCGTATTGGGAGAAAACGGGAAAGTCCCGGACAAGCTGGACCTGCCGGCCAGCACGGGGTTGATTCCGAACCTGGTTGCTTCCGACGAGTTCGACCGCAAGAAAGGACAGGCCGCGCTGCCTTTGGTTTGGCAATGGAACCATAATCCGGATAATACACTCTGGTCGGTACGCGAAAGAAAGGGATACCTCCGGCTGAAAACTGGCCGGGTCGACACCGCATTTGTACAGGCGAGAAACACGCTTACCCAGCGCACGATTGGCCCGGCGAGCACCGGTTCCACCCTGGTGGATGTATCGAAAATGAAAGAAGGTGATTTCGCGGGACTCGGCGCCTTCCAGAAGAATTTCGGGCAGGTGGGCGTCAAGCTGGAAGACGGAAAAAAATGGATCGTCATGGTCAGCGCCGCCTCCGACAAGCCGGTGGAAGTACAGCGAATCCCTTTACCACAAAACGAAGTCTACTTAAAGATCGACTGCGATTTTACCGACCTGAAAGACGAAGCCACCTTTGCGTACAGCCTGGACGGAAAGGAATGGAATCGGATCGGCGACACATTGAAAATGACCTATGCCATCCCGCATTTCATGGGCTATCGTTTTGCGTTATTCAACTATGCAACGAAGAATCCCGGCGGATACGCGGATTTTGATTGGTTCCGGATTCAACACAAAGACAACTGACTGCGGCTTGTTGACGGTAAGGCTGAGGCGGCCCCGCGCGCGGGGCCGCCTTTGCTTTAGTACGTGTAGCGCAGGCTCACGCGGAAGCTGCGGCCCGGCTCGAACCAGGCGCGGGGCATGTTGCCGATGCCCTGCTGCTGCGTCTGGCGCACGACCATGTCCGTCAGGTTGCTCGCCGAGAAGTTGCCCGAGATGTGCTCGTTGAACCTGTAGTCCACGCCAAAGTCCAGCTGGCCCGTCGCTTCCTGCCAGGTCGGCAGGCCGAAGCCCACGTCCCTCGCCGGGCCACCGTTGTTTACGGTCTGGCGAGCCGGATCGGCACTGGTGGCATTGTCACCGCCCGTGCCGTTCGCACCCACGCCCTGCAGGAAGCGGCTGCGCCAGCTATAGGCCAGGCGTGCAGACAGCGGGCCGCGATCATACAGGAACATGAGGTTGTACGCGTTCTTCGACAGGTACAGGATCGGCAACGACGTGAACGGCAGACCGTTGGTGTCGCAACCGTACAGGCTCAGCGAGCTGTTGTTGAACGATCCGTTCGCCGGGCAATACTTCTGGGTGAACGGATGGTACAGGCTCTGCTTGCTGTCGATGTACGTGTAGTTCGCCGAGATGCCGAAGCCCTTGGCCCAGTCTGGCAGGATGCGGTCCAGTCCCGGCACATTGTTGAAGTAGGTCTGGCCGGCCAGTTCCAGGCCCGTTACCGACCCCTTGGCGACGTTATCCGGACCGGTGATCAGGAACGCCTGATCGTTGCCCGCCAGGCTCTTGTAGTTTCGGGTGAACGCGGTCTGCAGGATGATGTCACGCACATTCTTGCGGAACAGGGCCATGGTCAGCGACGAACCGTTGCCCGGATACCATTCGAGCGTCCAGTCGAAGTTGTTGGAGCGGACCGGCTTCAGGTAGGCGTTACCCCTGTCGTTGCCCGTGTAGCTGATGCTCTGGATTTTGCCAGCATCGGGGCCGTTGCCCTGCACCGTCGTGATGTTCTGGTTCAGATTGACGTACTCGTTCAGGTTGTCGAACGGCGGACGGTACATCGACTTGGCGAACGCGAAACGGGTTTGCAGCTTGTCCGTCAGGTCGGCCTTCAGGTTCAGGCTGGGCAGCACATCGACGTACTGCTGCGACGCATTCACCGGATCCTTGATCGGGGCGAAGCGCGGGATCACGTCCGATGTGTTCGAGCCGTAGTTTGGAGTGAAGATCGTGTAGCCGTGGGCCTCGCTACGCGTGTGGACAACGCGCACGCCGATGTTGCCCTCGACGGGGAAGCGCAAGTTGTCGAAGCCGAAGCGCAGTTGACCGTAGCCGGCTTCGGTGCGTTCCTGCTGGCGGCTGGTCTGGGCCGGATCGTCGTTAAAGGCCAGCGGTTTCCAGCTGCCATCCGCGTTCGAGCAATCGTCGTTTCTGCCATAGTAGTTGTTGGCGTCCTGGCACTGCATCAGCAGGTGCTGCTTGATATTCGCATTATTGGCCAGGTTCCGGACATAGGCCGGGTCCGGCACTACCATCGTTGGCACTTGGGGAACCTTGCCATTGAAGAAGGTCGGGAAGTTATACGTGGTGGTCTTCACGAGGTCGCCGTAGCGCGGATCGCTAAAGTAACTGTAGTTGGCGCGCGATTGCTGACGGTCTGCGACCAGCGGCAGGGTGCCCGGAACCTTCGTATTGTTGACGGCCCACGGCTCGGACCAACTCCTCCAGCCGCCGTTGCCGCCGGTGGCGTCGACGTGGACCGCCGTACGCTTAGTCAGACGCACGCCAAAGCGCAGGTCGCGCAGCACGTCGTCGTCGAAGTGGAAACGCGCGTCGGTCTTCCAGGCATACAGGTCGCCCTTCGCCTTGGTCATCGACGGCATCATGAAGCTCATGTAGTAGTTGTTGCGATCCGCCAGGAAGGCGCGGTCGGTGTCATCGAACGTCACTTTCGGCAGATTGCCCGACAAGTCGATGCCCAAGCTCGGCACGAACGTGCCCACGGTCATGACGTTGCCCTCGGCGCTGTTCGTCGCATGCACCCACTGCACGTCGTTCTGGATCGCCCAGCGGTCGTTGATTTTCCACTTGAAGTTCCAGGCGATCTCGCGCGTCTGCGACTTGTTGGTATCGAAGCCGGTATCAGACTGGTAACCCAGGCCGCCGGCCGCGAACTGGTTCGCACCCGCGCCGCCAATCGGGTAAGTGTAGAGGGCTTTCTGCAGGACGCCGTTCTTGTCGAATACCGGATTGACCGGTACGACGAGGTACGGCGACTCGACGGCCGTGAACGTGGCGTTCTCGACGTTGGCCGACCTGTAACCGGTGTGGAAGTACGTCAGGGCCGATTCCATGCCGTTGTTCTTCCACTGCAACGCGCCATAGACACCGGCACGGTCGACCTGACTCGTGTTGGTGCGGAAAGACGCGGACTTCGGTATCCAGACGGTCTGGTCGGCAACGAGGTCGTTGGTGCGTGGGAAAAACGCATCCACCTGGACCGTATCGTTGTGGGAATTGGTGCGGTTGGCAGACAGGTCGATCAACGCGCCCCATTGCCCGGTGCTGGTATTCCAGCGCTTCGACACCAGGGCCGACAGGCCCGGCGACTTCTTGCTGCCCAGGGCGTTGTAGTTGCCGTTCACCGACAGGGCGACCTTGCTGTCCTTGTAGTCGAATGGCAGCGCGGTACGCAGATCCACCTGGCCGCTGACGCCGCCTTCAACCAGCTCGGCGGGCGGATTCTTGTGCACGACCACCGCGGACATGAGTTCCGGCGGGATGTCGCCCCAGCTCAGTTCACGGCCCGGATAGCCGGCCGAGAAGGATTCGCGGCCGTTCAGCGTGGATGAACCCCAGGTCAGGCCACGCACCGAAATGCCCGAGCCTTCGACCGAGAAGTGTTCCGGGTCGCCGCGCGAACGGTTGCGGTCGATCGTCACGCCCGCGACGCGCTGCAGCACCTCGGTGATCGACTTGTCCGGCAGTTTGCCGGCTTCTTCCGCAACGACGGCGTCGACGACTTCCTCGGCGTTCTGCTTGAGTACTTGCGCTGACTGCATGGCGGCGCGCTGGCCGGTCACGACCACCGTCGCTGCCGGCTGGTCGCCGGCCGTTGCCGTTTGCGCATGCGCCGTGCCGCCCCACACCAGTGCAGCCTGCGCCACCGCGAACGACAGCGCGGTCATCTTGATCGGCTTGCGCACGACCTTCGTCTCAATTCTTGTCATTATCTATGTCCTTTTATCAACTGCCTTGGTTGCCGTCCGCGGTCATTGGAAGGTGATGGGGCCGGTCAGCGTGAGTTGGGTCGAGTAGGTCAGCGTGGCCGCGCCCGCGGTCGCCATCGACGTGTTCGCGCCCGCTGCGGAGAATTCGATCTGCGAGATCGGGTAGTCCTGCAACTCGTTCCAGAGGTCGAGTCCCGTCAGCCCGCACGAGTCGGCAATCGTGAACTTGTCCTTGAGGCCGACGCTGTAGCTCGTGGCGGCTGCGGCGGTCGGCGTCACCGTCGCGTGCAGCTTTACGTTGCAGGCCTCGCCTTTTGCGTTGAGAGCGAAGTGGCCGAGGTACAGGTTGATATCGACCCCGTTGTTACCGGTGCCGAACCATTCGGGGTTCTGCGCGAGAGTGAAATTCAGCGCCGCCTGGGCGTCGATCCGTACGCCGACGGGCGTGTTGCCATTGTTGACGAGCTGGTTAAGGCCGGGAGCGAGCAGCTTGAGGCCAGAGTAGGCACCCAGTCCATCACCAGTCTTCGGCTGGATGTTGTAGTACCACGTGAAGCTGCTGCCGTCCGGGGGCACGGTACGACCGCACCAGTTCGTGGCACACCACCAACCGTCCGCGCTGCTGCCGGCGTAGGTGTCGATGTGGCCCTGCTCGTTGGTCGTGAAAGCGTCCTTGTAGCCGCTCGTGAACGTCAGCGCGTCCGCCTGTGCGGTGCCGATGGGGATGCTCCGGACAACCGTCCCGGCGGCATAGATGTCATCCACGACCTCCGCCTTGATGGTGCACAGTCCATTGCCAACCTTGGTCATCGTGTTGCCGCTGACCGTGCACACCGCGGGCGTGCTGGACGTGAAGGTGACGGCTTTGCCCGCGGCGGTGGACGTCGCGACCAGCGGAACCGGCGTGGAATCCAGCGGCTGCGAGCCCGGATTGCGGAAGGTTACCGTCTGCGGCTGTTTGGGGATGCCGAAAAGCTGTTTTTCCGAAGTTGGGGCGTACCCGTTGCCGCCCGCCTGGCTGGCGGTCACCGAGCACTCGCCCGCCTTGATCAGCGACAGCGTAGCGCCGTTGACGGTGCAGGTAGCCGGTGTATTCGACGTATAGGTCACCGGGCCGCCGCCGCTCGCCGTCGCCGTCAACTGGATGGTGGTGACGTCCGGCGGGACAGCGATCGTCTGTCCGCCCACGAACGGGAACGAAATGGATTGCGCCATCGCGCCTTCGCTCGAACCACCGCCGCCGCCGCATCCGGCCAGCAACGTGGCGCAGGCCAGTCCGACTGCCGTCAGCTGGAATCTCATGGTATGTCTCCTCACTGGATGTTCCCTTCTTTTTCGTTTGCTGAAATTACTCGGCACCGGCTGCGCCGATGACAAGAAAAGATCGGTCCCTGCCCGCTTCGCGGCATGGACAATGGTCCTCGTCAAGGATGTATGGACTGGCACTGCCTCGCTGTCGTTATGAAATCGTTTTCAAAATCGCAGGGAAAACAGCGCGCGGATAGGTGTGCAAAGCGGATTCCGCTGCATGCAATGCGCTTGAGGTGCACGTCTTGTCTCCCTGCTTTTCTTGTCGATACCGGTCAATCAGCCGCTTCAAAGGCAACGTATCGACACAAATTGATTTTTATATATTTAAAACAATCGTCTTAGTCGCCATGCGGTTTGGCGAACTTCGCCAACGATTTGCCGCTCAAATAAGGTCTTGGGTTTGCGGTGAAACCGCGTCAGGGGCTAGGCCGACGACATCTGTCCACGCTCGCTGAGCACGCGGTCGCGATAGGCGCGCGGCGTGCATCCGAGTTCGCGTTTGAACACCCGATGCATCTGCTGGATGGACGTAAGGCCACTGTCCAGCGCCACGTCCTCGATGCTGCAAGCCCCGCTTTCCAGGCCGGCCTTGGCGGCATTCAGCTTGAAGCTCAGGATCACGTCGTGCACGCTGCATCCCAACTCCCGGCGGAAGCTGGCGTTGAGCGAAGAGCGCGACACGCCCACGTATTCGGCCACCTGTTCGGTCTTGATGCCCTGGCAGGCATACTGGCGGATGAAGTGGCGCGCCCGCATCACGTTCGGATGCTTGATCAGCTGGTACTGGCTGGACGCATGCACGTTGATGCCGGCGGGCGGCACCACGATCGGCGTGGTCGGCGGGCGCACCCCGTGCAGCATCTGCTCCATCAGATGGGCTGCCGCGCTCCCCACCTCCTGCGCGCCATGAATCACGGAGCTGAGCGGTATGCGGGTGAGCCTGCGCACCAGCGGGTCGTTGTCGATGCCGACGATCGCCACCTGTTCCGGCACTTCGATGTCGGCAAGGATGCAGGCCTGCAATAGCTGGCGGGCGCGCGCGTCCGAGACGGCGATGATGCCCACAGGTTTGGGCAAGCTGCGCAACCAGTCGATCTGTCCCTGGACCGCCTCGTCCCACGAATGGGCGCTGGTTTCGCAGCCGCGGAAAATCTCCGTCTCCAGCCGGTCGCCCTGCATCAGGCTGCGGAACGCATTCTCGCGCTCCTGCGCCCAGCGGTTTTCCTCCGTCGCGGGAACGCTGAACATGGCGAAATCCTGCAGGCCGACATCGATCAGATGCTGGCGAGCCAGTTCGATCAGCTTGACGTTATCGGTCGCAACATAGGGGACCCCGGCGGGGTAATTGGCCGGATCGGCATAGGACCCGCCCACTGCCACCACCGGCACACGACAGCGCGACAACGCTTCTGCCACGGCCGGATCGTCAAAATTGGCGATGATGCCGTCGCCCTGCCAGTGCTCGATGCCTGACAGGCGCAATCGGAAATCTTCTTCCAGGAAGATATCCCATGCCGCGCGGGTACTTCCAAAATAGGCGGCAATGCCGTCGATGACGTCGTGATCGAATACATTGTTCGCGTTAAATAACAGCGCGATCCGGTGTACTTTCGTCGTCTTCATGGTACTTGTGTGCTTAAAAAGCATTTCCGAAACTTCCACAGTTGCGTTTCGCTTCGCGCGCCGGCCTCAAAAAAAGGGGCAGCCGAAGCTGCCCCGCAAACCACTGCGGAAACCCGCCGCGGAGGAGATTGAAACTATGTGAAGGCCAGGATAGACGCGATCTTCAGCACACAGGCCTGCGCCTGCCTGCCACTCGCGTCTGCGGCCGGGAAGCGTCAGCAGAACCCGGCCCATGTATGAAGCATAGGTCGTTTGTCCGGGGCAACGATATCTCCGCCTGTCGAATTTCTTGCACACCGCAGAAAGTGCAAGCAATGTTTGCGGGGGTGAAAACCCGCCGTCGCCTCTGGCATAACGTCGGCGAGCGGGCCGCGGAACCGTCGTGGAGCGGCCGGAGCTTGAACACTGGCGAGAGGTGCGATGACAGGCCCACCCTGTCGCGTGAGCGCTGGAGGGCAGCGGTTCAGCTGCGGCGTTCGGGCTGGGTGATGAGAACGAACAGGATCAGGTTACGAGGCGGGGATGAGCCGGTTCAGGCGGGTGATTCCGATGGAGCGCTGTCGGGGGGGGCCGGCTGCTGCTGGGCGGCGAGCGTCCGGAATGCCTTCGGCGTGCAGCCGAATTCCTCCTTGAACAGCCTATTAAAATAAGGGACATTCGCATAGCCGACCAAATACGCGATTTCCGAAATGGCGGCGCTGTTTTTTTCAGTCAGCAGTCTCGATGCCTCGGTCAGCCGCAGTTTGTTCAGGTAACTGGTGAATGTCATGCCAAGTTCGGATTTCAGCACTTCATTGATTTTGTAGCGGTTCGCGCCGGTCCCTTCCACCACGGCTTCCAGGTCCAGCTTGGGATCGGTATAAGCGCTGGCGATATACCGCAAGACCGATGCCTTTTCCTTGTCCTTGTAGGGCTCCAGCGTTAGCTGGCGATACGCCACTAAAGGCAAATTTGTTTTCATTTTTGATTCCACACTGGCCAACAGCGCGCGGGAATGGGCCAGGAAAAACCAGACGCCAAATGCAATCCAGCCACCGAGGATAATGACCGCCAGCGCGGCCAGATAGCGGTAATCGCGGCCATGCAGCGTCAGTTCGCTGATTTCGACATAAGAATCGACATTGCGCGGCGTGGCAGTGCTGGTGCCAAACATGATTTTGGCGACCCTGTCCAGTTTATAGCCCTGGCGCGCAAGGTCCTCCTTAACCGCAGGAAACCACCATTCCGGCACCAGCAACCGGGCAAGGTCGAGCGTCACCGGCATGCCCTGTTCATTGCACGAAAAATACGTCCTGGGTGGGCGGTAAGTCGCGAACTGGCCTGGCTTGGAGATTTTTTCGTCGAAGGTGGACACCTCGAACACCAGGGACGTGGCAGGCGCACATTTCGCAACGAACGTAACTGTACGGAATTTCGACCAGTCCTCGTGGATCTGCCGTCCTTTGTCGTTGCCGAGGGCCAGGTCGGCGGCGGCAAAAGGATAGGCGGCGACGTCCCTCAGCTTGAAGTCGAAGCGCAACCGGTCGCGCGACGTGCCGTCCAGGCGCACCGACGACGTGCCGCCAGTCGCCACATCGGAATACGTCCCGAAATGCCAGCGGGTGCCCTCTTTCTGCGCCGGCAACAGCGTCTGTGTCGGGAAGCTCCGGTAAACAAAAAACACCGCCAGCAGCGCGTCTACGACCAGCACGACGATCAGCGCCAGCAGCGCCTTTTTATAGAACTCTTGCATATAGGTAAGGTATCAAACTGCTTGGGCGAGACACGTGTTGACGACTACGGTCCCAGCATCATATCAGGCGAAATATTTACGGTTCCACCTATTTTTGCAGTGTGCCAACTTTACTCCGACCGCCTGCTCGCCGTCCCGCCGGGGCCTTTCACTGTGACCCAGATTCCTTGCAATTTCTGCGGTTTGGAAGAAATTCGCTTGCCAGCGATACCGTTGCCGATGGTGGCCAGCCTACGCTTCAGACATAGGTGCGGCGCTGGCGCCGCACCGGGAACAAGAAGCTCGAATCACAACAAAACCGGAGACTGGAATGACCACTATGAAGTTGCAGAAGATCTTCGCTGCCATGGCCCTGGCCACGGTGGCCGCGAGCACAAGCGCCACCGTCCTGACCTTCGACAGCCTGACCGCGATGGCCTACGGCGACGGTGCACCGCTGCTCGCCAACATGCATTACGACGGCCAGAACCTCACATATGTCGAGTCGGGCTTTCAATTGACCTTGAACGCGCCGAATGCGGCCCCGGACGCCGCCCATATCGGCGACGGCACGTATTCGGAGCAAACCTACAACTGGCACGACGGTTTCGAAAACGGCTTGGATACCTTCGTGACCGTGACCCGTGTCGGCGGCGGCCTGTTCAATCTGCTCGGCTTCGATTATTACGCCGACGGAAGCAGCGTCTGGGCCGACGGTACCCTGGTCGGCTTCATCCAGGACGCGGGCAGCTGGAGCATGGGTTTGAGCGGCATCGGCGAGTTGCGTCTCGGCTCAGGCGCATTCAACGAACTCGACAACCTCAATGTGGAAACGGCAGCGGTTGCGGCCGTGCCGTTGCCCGGTACCGTGTCTCTGCTGCTGGCAGGTCTCGCGGCCGGCGCACTGTCGCGTCGTCGCCAGCAATAAGCGATACCCCATTTGCTGAGGATAAAAGAATATGAAAATAAATAAAATCGTCGGTCTTGCCAGTGTCGCGGCAATCCTGTTGTCCGGCTGCGGTGGCGAGAGCGGCGGCGCCTCGAAGCCTCTGCCTGTCGGCTCCAGCCCCAACGTCTTCGCCGCCACCGTCGGCACCGCCAGGGCGGCAGCGCCGGCCAGATGGGCGAACGTGAAGATCGGCGGCGGCGGCTACGTGCCCGGCCTGATCTTCCATCCGACCAGCCCGGACGTGCTGTACGCGCGCACCGACATGGGCGGCGCCTACCGCTGGGACGCTGCCACCGCGGCCTGGGTGCCGATCACGGACGGCTTCGGCGCCGCCGACACCTTCTACCATGGCTCCGAGACCATGGCGCTCGATCCCAACGACGACAATCGCGTCTACATGAGTACCGGCATGTACCTGTCGGATAAAGCCGACGCGCGCCTGTACATTTCCACCGACCGCGGCGACCACTGGACCTACGTCAACCTGCCCTTCTCGGCAGCCAGCAACGCCCAGGGCCGCGCCGTCGGCGAGCGCCTGATGGTCGACCCCAACGATCCTGCGATCCTGTTCTACGCAACGCGCACGACCGGCCTATGGAAGAGCGCCGATCGCGGCCAGACCTGGCAGCAGCTGACCTCGCTGGCATCGCACAAGATGACCAACGCAGAAATCGACACGGCCCAATGGCGCGGTGTGGTCGGCATGGAGCAGGTGATCTTCGACACCTCGACCAAGGGCACCGGCAACGCCACGCAGACCATCTACACGGCTGTCGCGCCGGACTACGCCGCCGTGGCGGGGCTGGCCTACAGCATGTACAAGACGACCGACGGCGGCGTGACCTGGACCGGCATCCCCACGCCCGTGACGGGCTATTACATCCCCCACATGGTGCGCGCCAAGGACGGCATGATGTACGTCGCCTTTACCAAGACCACCGGCCCCGGCGCCGAGGGTCCGGCAAGACTGTACAAATTCGATGGCAGCACTTGGACGCTGCTGAAGCAATACGACCCCACGTGGGTCAACTACGGCATGGGCGGCCTGTCGGTGTCCGGCACCGGCGCAACCACCCGGATCGCGCTCGGCGCGACCAATTCCTGGGGCAACTGGGAAGGCCAGCATATTATTCAACTGTCGGATGATGGGGGCGCCACCTGGCGCGAGATTTCCGCCCAGACCCCGCACGTCGGCGAGCAGACCATGTGGGCGGGCTGGCCCGACGACGTCGAGATCGACCCCAACAATCCCGAACGCATCCTGCACGTGACGGGCGGGGGCGTGTGGGAAACCAGGAATGCGTCGGCGGACAAGCCGACCTGGAACTTCATTACTGCCGGGATGGAGGAAACCGCGACACTGGCCCTGATGGCGCCGCCGCCGGGCGCAAACTACCAGCTGCTCAACAGCTCGGGCGACATCGGCATGGTCGTCCATACGGAACTCTTCAAGGCGCCGACGCGCGGCCCGCTAGGCTGGTTCAGCAACAGCAACAGCTCCGACATGGCCTGGTCCAATCCGGCTTATATCGCCACGATCGGCACCACGACCTGGAACCACCCCAACGTGGCGGGCGCCTACTCCACCGATTCGGGCATGACCTGGACCGCCTTCGCAGCCAACCATCCCGACGGCATGGCCCACCAGGGCGGCGACTCGACGCTGGCGGTCACCAAGCCGGGCCACATCATCTGGGCGCCGAACGATTCCGTGCCGGCCTACACCACCGACAGTGGAGCGAGCTGGACCTACACCAATCTGCCGGCCGTGGAACCAGGCACGAGCTACCGCCTGGCAGCCGACCGCAAGAATCCGAACCGTGTGTATGCGTACCAGGCGGGCGGCGGCTGGTGGCGCTCGGCGCCGAAGGCCTACTACTCGACCGACGGCGGCCATACCTTTACAGAGAGCAGCCAGTTCTCCACCTTGGGCCCGCGCCCCGAGTTCGTCTCCAACACCTCGCTGGCCGTCAATCCCAATGCCGAAGGCGACGTGTGGGTGACCGACTCGCACAGCATCTTCCACTCGCTCGATGGCGGCGCCACCTGGACGAAGCTGAGCGTGACGGCGTCGATCTGGGGCGATCACCCGACCTGGTCATGGCCCGTCGTGTATGGCGCCACCAGCATCGCCCTGGGCAAGGCTCCGGCCGGCGCGAGCTACTCGGCCTCGGTGTATGTGGTCGGCGTGATCAACGGCGTGTGGGGCGTGTACCGTTCCGACGACGGTGGCACCACCTGGCGCCGCTTCAACGACGACAAGCACCAGTACGGCGGCATCGGCGTTCTGGCGGCCGATCAGACGGTGTCCGGCCGCCTGTACATGGCTGGCAGCGGCCGCGGCATCTTGTTCAGCTACTGACACACGGTGCCCGACCAGCGGTGCCTTGGCGCAGCCCTTTCAAGGTGCGTGCCAAGGCCGCGCTGGTCGTCTCTTTGAAAGAATAAGTTCATGCAAAAAACAACCCGTTCCGCGGTCGTTCTCTTGTCCGTGCTGGCGACGCTGCCCGCCGTGTCATCCGCGCTCAACCCGATCGT
>Ga0070660_100001665_pt1 | contig 15269 bp, 15 predicted proteins | sample KBSC33metaG_FD_64670 | JGI IMG/M metagenome (GOLD analysis project Ga0070660, IMG submission 64670) | Corn rhizosphere microbial communities from Kellogg Biological Station, Michigan, USA - KBS C3-3 metaG | ecosystem: Host-associated > Plants > Roots > Rhizosphere > Soil ... | reverse complement strand
GATCACCTGGAAGTGGACGCGGACGGTGTCGCCGGCCTTGAACCGGGGCACCTGGCGCAGCTGGGCGCGCTCGATCGAATCGATGACGTTGCTCATGGCAAGGGGGCCCGAAGGCCGACGGCCAGATTAGCGAAAACCCTCTAGAGCTGTTCCTGGAGATAGGCCAGAACGGCCAGGACGCGTCGGTGATCCGTCTCCGAGGGCGGCAGGTCGAGCTTCTGAAGGATGCTCGCGACGTGCTTCTCGACCGCTCCGACGCTCAGGACGAGCGCCTCGGCGATGCCGGCGTTCGAGCGCCCCTCCGCCATCGCGGCCAGCACCTCCCGCTCCCGCGGGGTCAGCCGTTCCAGGGGGTCGGACCGGCGCCGCACGGCGAAGAGCTGCGCCACCACCTCAGGGTCGAGCGCCGTCCCGCCGTCGGCGACGCGCCGAACCGCTTCGACGAACTGCGGAATGTCGATCACCCGGTCCTTGAGCAGATACCCGGTGCCGCCGCGACCGTCGGCGAGCAGCTCGCGCGCGTACGTCTGCTCGACGTACTGCGACAGCACGAGGATCGCCGTGTCGGGGACGCGGCGCCGGATCTCGAGCGCGGCGCGCAGGCCTTCGTCGCCGAAGGTCGGCGGCAGGCGCACGTCGACGATTGCGATGTCGGGCCGCTCGAGCAGCACCGACGTGATGAGCGAGTCGCCGTTGTCGACGGTCGCGACGACCTCGATGCCGTTGTCGCCGAGCAGACGCGAGAGGCCGTCCCGCAGCAGGACGAGATCCTCGGCGATCACGGCGCGCACGGCATCACCGCCTCGACGATCGTCGGGCCGCCGTCCGGGCTCGTGACCCGGACGGTTCCATCGAGCGCCTGGACGCGACGCGCGAGCCCCGTCAGGCCTGCGCCGCCCGCGTCGGCCCCGCCGTGGCCGTCGTCCTGCACGCGCACGACGAGCGTGTCCGAGCCTCCGCCGATCCTGACGGTGATGCGGGTCGCACCGGCGTGCTTCGACGCGTTCGCGAGCGCCTCCGCCGCGACGAAGTACGCCGCCGTCTCCTGCGCAGGGGCCGGACGCCGCACGAGGTCGACCGCGAGGTCGACGGGCAGCGGAATGCGGGCGACGAGCGCCGCGAGCGCAGCCTCGAGCCCGCGATCGGTCAAGACGGGCGGATGGATGCCGCGCGCGAGGTCGCGCAGCTCGCGCAACGCCTCCTCCGCTCCGACGCGCGCTTCCTCCAGCAGGAGCTTCGCGCCTTCGGGGTCGTGGGCCAGCCGCTGCTCGGCGAGGCCGAGGCTCATCCCGAGCGCGACGAGACGCGCCTGGGCGCCGTCGTGCAGATCGCGCTCGATGCGGCGCAGCTCGCCCTCCGCCGCCTCGACCGCGCCCGCACGCGTCGTCTCCAGCACGTCGATGCGCGCTTCGAGCGAGGAGCGCCTGACGACGAGCGCATGCACGCCCGCCGTCAGCACGAATGCGAGGAACGGCCACACCGGCCAGAAGTAGCCGCGGCCCGTCACCGCCCAGATCGCCGCGAGGAGCACCGTCAGCACGCCGGCCGTGGCGGCGTGCACCCCGACCCATCGCCAACGGCGCGGCACGGCGAGCGAGCGGATGCCGATCGCATGCAGCGCGAGCGGCACGGCGAGCGCGAGCAGCGTCCACTCGGGCCAGAAGTACGCGCGCGTCGTCAGCGCCCAGATGACGACGGCGATCGCATTGACCGCGGCGTAGGCGGCGGCGTGCTCGCCCAGCCCGCTCCGCCGCGGCGTGCTGCGCGGAGCCGCTGTTCCGAGCAGGGCCGGCGTCATGCGCGCCCAGGCGCGTGCGAGTGCGTGGACGAGCAACACGGAGACGGCAAGTGCGACGACGCCGACCGGCACGGCGGCGAGTGCACGGCCGAGCGTGTGGACCTGCCATTGATCGACCCACCGGTACGTGAGCGGCAGCGAGACGAGGTAGAGCGAGGAGCCGACGGCGATCGCCGCAGCGAGCCCGGAAGCGAAGCCCGCGAGCATCCGGATGGCCCCGAACGACTGCTGCCGCCAGAAGACGGCGTCGCCGAGCACGCCGCGGATGCGGTTGAGGTAGCCGCGCCCGCCGCTCGGCGCCTGCCCGACGCGCGTGTCGACGCCGAGCAGCTCACGCGCGAGCGCCGCCTCGCCGGCGGCGAGCCCGTGGGTCGCCCAGCGGAACGCGATCAGCACCGGCACGACGAGCGGCGTCAGAGCCGACAGCGCGGTGAGGAGCCAGCCGGCGAGCAGGAGCCCGAACCAGACGGCCGCGGCGACGAGGCCGCTGAGCAGATAGACGAGCTCGTTGAACGTACGACGCATCGAAGTCTCCTTCAGAAGGGGATCGTTGTACGTCCAGCGTCGTTTTTCGAGTGCCCGGCGCCAATCGAGCCACCCGGCGTCTCACCCTGGTGCCAGCACCCCTACCGAAAGCCGATGCGGTTCGGGGGCCAGTAGACGAAGAACACTTCGCCGATCAGGTTCTTGCGCGGCACGGCGCCCCAGGTGCGCGAGTCGCAGGACTCGTTGCGGTTGTCGCCCATGAAGAAGTAGTCGCCCGCCGGCACCTTCCACGTGCCGTTCATGTGGTCGCGCCGCTCGGACTGGACGTACGGCTCGAGCAGCGCCTTGCCGTCGATGTAGATGAAGCCGTTCCGCTCGGTGACCGTCTCACCCGGCAGACCGATCAGCCGCTTGACGAAGGTCTCGCCGACCTTGCCGTCGCTGCAGACCGGCTTGTCTCCCGGCGTCTTGAAGACGATGATCTCGCCGCGCTTCGGGCTGCGGAAGCGGTAGATGAAGCGATTCGCGAGCACGCGGTCGCTGAAGCGCGCCATGCAGCCGTTCGCGGGGCGCGCGCAATGCAACGTCGGCTCCATGGACGACGACGGGATGCGGTACGGGTTGACGACCCACGCCTTCAGCGCGAGCACGATCAGAATCGCGCCGCCGATCGTCAGGATCCAGTCGAGGACGACGCGCACGCCGTGCGGCAACCCCGGTGCGACGCGTCCGAGCGGGTCTCTCACCTGACGTGGTCCTTGCGCCAGTTGTCGATGCGCGCGTGGTCGCCGGAGAGCAAGACGTCGGGCACGGTCCACCCGCGGAACTCCGCGGGCCGTGTGTAGTGCGGATATTCGAGCCCGCCGCCGAGCTCCTCGCTGAAGCTCTCGTGTTCGCCGCTTCCTGCCGCCAGCGCGCCGGGCAGGCGGCGCGCGACGGCGTCGAGCAGGAGCATCGCAGGCAAGTCACCGTTCGAGAGCACGTACGGGCCGACCGAGATCGCGTCGCTCGCGAGGTGCTGCACGATCCGGTCGTCGAAGCCTTCGAAGCGCGCGGAGAGCAGCGTCAGGTGCTCCTCCTGCGCGAGCTCCTCGACGACGGCCTGCGTCAACGGCCGTCCCTGCGGCGACATGGCGATCACCCGCCGCGGCGGCGCGTCGCCGTATGCGGCCTCGAGCGCGGCGGCGACGACGTCGACGCGCAGCACCATTCCGGCGCCGCCGCCGTACGGCTCGTCGTCGACCTGCCCGGCGCGCAGCGGCGTCGTGTCGCGGTAGCTGTAGAGGCGCAGCTCGAGACCGCCGCCGAGAATCCCGGCAATCGGCTGCTGTTCCGTCAGCCACGCGAACGCGTGCGGAACGAGTGTGAAGACGTCGATTCTCATTCGGGATCCGCGAAGCCTGCTGCCACCACGATTCGCCCACCGGCGACGTCGACCTGCCGCACGCATGCCTCGACCAGCGGCAGCGACACGCCCGAGTCCAGCTCGAGGACGTCGTTCGCAGGGTAGTCGAGCACCTGCCGGACCCGCCCGAGCACGCGGCCGCCCTCCTCCTCGACCGCCAGGCCGACGAGCTGGAACGCGTAGTACTCGTCCTCCTCGAGCGCGGGGAGCGATTCGCGGGGGACGGCGAGCGTGGCGCCGCGGGGCACGGCGCGGTCGAGGCGGATCACCGGGCGGCCCTGTGCGCCGTGCTTCGAGGACACGATCTCGTAGGTCTCGTCGCCGACGTGGACGGTCGTGCCGCGGTCGAAGGCGCCGGCGCGGTCGCTCGCACCCTCGACGAAGAAGGAGCCGTCGAGCCCGTGCGGACGACCGACCTTCCCGATCGGGACGAGCTCAGAGGCCACGTTCGGTGAACTCGGCGAGCGCGTCCTCGCGCGTCGCCTGCAGCGTCGCACCGTCGTACGGCGTGTGGCGACGCTCGAGATCGAGCAGCCAGTACGCACCGGGCTCCTCTTCGTACGGCATGCCCACGCTGCCCGAGTTGACGACGCGCTTCCCGGCGACCACGCGGTCGAACTGCATGTGCGTGTGACCGCACACCACGACGTCCGCGTCGACGTCCGCGAACAGAAAGGCGATGCGCTCCTCCGGTGTCAGCTCGGTGAAGATGTCGAGGTCGTTGCGCGGCGAGGCGTGCACGTACAACACGTCGTCGATCGTTGCCGTCGGCGGCAGGTCGTGCAGGAACTCGATCTGCTCGGCCGTCAGCGCGGCACGCGCAGCGTCGAGGAACTCTGGCGGAGCGAGGCCGTCTTCGTCCGGATGGAGCTCGCGGTCGGCGTTGCCGCGAATCCACACAACACGGTCGCCGAGCGCCCGTAGCGTCTCCAGCGTCTCGCTCGGCTCCTCGCCGCCCGCGACGATGTCGCCGCCGACGACGATGGTCGCGTCGCCGGGGATCTCTGCAAGGACCGCCTCGAGCGCACGGAGGTTCCCGTGCACGTCGTACAGCGTGGCGACAGGCATCAACCGACGATCTCGAGCTGCAGTCGGCGGCCGGCGTGCGGGCCGCCGGCGCGGACGAGCGTGCGGAGCGCACGCGCGATCCGGCCCTGGCGTCCGATCACCTTGCCGACGTCCGCCTCGGCGACGTGCAGACGCAATACGAGCGCGCCGTCGTCGCCGTCGGCCTGCTCGACGCGCACCGCGTCCGGCTCGTCGACGAGCCGGCGCGCGAGCTCCTCGAGCAGCTCCTGCATGCCTACTTTTCGATGCCCTTGATCTTCAGGAGCCGCGAGACCGTCTCGGACGGCTGCGCACCCTTCTGCAGCCACGCCTTCACCTTCTCCTCGTCGAGCTCGATGAGGGAGGGCTCGTGCTGCGGGTTGTAGCGCCCGAGAATCTCGATGAACTTGCCGTCGCGCGGCGAGCGCGAGTCGGCGGCGACGACGCGGTAGATCGGATTCTTCTTCGAGCCGATCCGCGTCAGCCTGAGCTTCACTGCCATTGGTTACCTCTTCGCTTTCTTCTTGCGCTTGCTCTTCGTCTTCCGTGCAGTGGGCCGCGGAGACGGAGCCTGCTGGCCTGGGAACGCAGGCATCTTGCCTGAACTCATCGCCTTCATCATCTTGGCCATCTGTTTTCGGGCCTCGATCAGCTGATTCACCTGCTCGACCGACGTCCCGGAACCGGCCGCGATCCGCTTCCGCCGCGAGCCGTCGATCGCATGCGGGACGCGCCGCTCGTGCGGCGTCATCGAGAGGATGATCGCCTCGACCCGGCCCAGCTGCTTCTCGTCGACCTGGTCGAGGCCCTCCAGCTGCTTGCCGAGACCGGGAATCATCTTCAGGACGCCCTGGAGCGGCCCCATCCGGCGCAGCATCTTGTAGCTCTTCAGGAAGTCGTCGAAGCTGAACTCACCGGCCATCATCCGGCGCTCGAGCTCGTCCTTCTCGTCTTCCTCGACCGCCGCCTCGGCGCGCTCGATCAGCGTCAGGACGTCGCCCATGCCGAGGATGCGCCCGGCCATCCGGTCAGGGTGGAACCACTCGAGCTGATCGAGCTTCTCGCCGACAGACGCGAGCTTGATCGGCTTGCCCGTGACGGCCTTGACGGAGAGCGCTGCACCGCCGCGCGCGTCGCCGTCGAGCTTCGTCATGACGACGCCGTCGAAGTCGATGCGCTCCTGGAACGCCTGCGCGACGTTCACGGCCTCTTGGCCGGTCATCGCGTCGAGCACGAGCAGCACGTTCGTCGGCTTCGCCTCGCGGCGGACCGCTGCAAGCTCCTCCATCAACGCCTCGTCGACGTGCAGACGGCCGGCTGTGTCGAGCACGACGACGTCTCGTCCGTCCTCTCGCGCGCGCTCGATCCCGTCGCGCACCGCCTTCACCGGGTCGCTCCGCTCGTCCGAGTACACGGGCACGCCGACCTGCGCCCCGAGCTGGATCAGCTGCTCGATCGCGGCGGGTCGCTGCAGGTCGGCCGCGACGAGCGCGGGCTTCTTGCCTTCGGCCTGCAGCAGCAGCGCGAGCTTGCCGGCGGTCGTCGTCTTGCCGGATCCCTGCAGCCCGGCGAGCAGGATCGTCGTCGGCGGACGTTGCGCGAACGCGAGCTTCGAGGTTCCTTCGCCGAGCAACCGCGCCAGCTCGTCGTGCACGATCTTCACGACCTGCTGACCCGGCGTCAGGCTCTTCATGACGTCCTCGCCCAGTGCGAGCTCGCGCACGCGCGCGACGAACTCCTTGACGACGTTGAAGTTGACGTCGGCCTCGAGCAGCGCCAGCCGCACCTCGCGCATCGCGCGCGAGATCGCCTCGTCGTCGAGGACGCCGCGGCCGCGCAGGTCGCCGAGCGCGCTCTGGAGCTTCTCGGAAAGGCTGTCGAACATCAGCGGAACAGGCTAGCCCACGAGTGCGCGCGCGAAGTCCTGCGCGTCGAACGGGCGCAGGTCTTCGAGCTGCTCGCCGACGCCGACGAGCTTCACCGGCAGCCCCAGCTCGTACGCGATCGGGATCGCGACGCCGCCCTTGGCGCTGCCGTCGAGCTTCGTCAGGGCGACGCCTGTGACACCCGCGGACTCCTTGAAGAGCCGCGCCTGCTGCAGGCCGTTCTGCCCCGTTGTCGCGTCGACGACGAGCAGCGTCTCGTGCGGCGCGCCGTCGAGCTTCTGCGCGATCACGCGTCGGACTTTCGCGAGCTCCTCCATCAGGTTCGTCTGCGTGTGCAGGCGCCCGGCGGTGTCGACGACGACGACGTCGCGGCCGCGCGCTTGCGCCGCCTCGATTGCGTCGTATGCGACGGCCGCCGGATCGCCCCCGCGTTCGCTGCCGACGAAGTCTGCCCCGGCGCGCAGCGCCCAGATCTCGAGCTGCTCCTCCGCGGCTGCACGGAATGTGTCGGCTGCGGCGACGACGACGCTCTTGCCGTGCTGCGACAGCTTCGACGCGAGCTTGCCGATCGTCGTCGTCTTGCCGGTGCCGTTGACGCCGACGACGAGGATCACCGTCGGCGCGTGCGCGACGTCAAGCGTCGCCGGCTCGCCGAAGAGCTGCGCGACTTCTTCCGCGAGCGCGTCGTTGAGATTCGCCGCGATGTCGCCGCGCGCCTCGAGGCGCTGTACGAGCTCCGCCGTCGCTCGCACGCCGACGTCGCCCATGATCAACGCTTCCTCGAGCCGCTCCCAGTCGGCGTCGTTCGACGGATCGAACGCCGTCGCCGCGATCTGTTCCGTCAGCGCACGACGTGACTTGCCGAGCGAGTCGCGAAGGCGGGAGAAGAAGCGGCCGCGCTGCTCTTCGGCCTCGGGCTCTGCGTTCTCCTCGCCGAGGAGCTGCGACCAGCTGCGCGCCATCTCAGCGCCAGCTTAGGTTCCCCACCACGTCGAGGTCCCGGGTGACCTGCCGCAGATCCTTTCCGTCGACACCGACCGTCCACACCTCGCCGAGACCATTCGCGTCCTTCGAGACGATCGCGAACCGCGAGCCGTCGGGCGACCACGCGAGCCCGGTCGCGAACGAGTCCTTCGGCAGCAGCTTCGAGACGTCGAACGAGGGGCCGCCGACGATCGAGATCCACCGCTCCTTGCCGTTGCTCGCGAGGTACGCGAGCCTGCCGTCCTGCGACCACGCGAGCGCGAGCGGATCGCGTCCCTTCGTCGTCGCGACGACCTCGATCTCGTGCGTCACCGGGTCGTACGTCTCGAGCTTCGGCGGCAGGCCGTCGACCTCGAACGCGATCAGCTTCGGCCCCCACACCGGCCGCTGGCCGGCGATCCCGAGCGGCGTCGGCGTCCCGCCCGCGACAGGGACGGTCAGCAGGGCGAACGGCGAGTCGGGGCCGCTTTGCGAGAAGACGAGCAGCGTGCCGTCCGGCGACCAGCTCGGGCTGTCGTCGAACGGGGCCGGGTCGTTCTCGCTTGGGCTCGTCAGCTGCTTCGCCGGCGACGTCACCCAGAGCGACTGCGCGCACCCGTCGCAGCGGTCGGCGAGGAGCTGCCGCACGTAGGCGACGCGGGACCCGTCCGGGCTCAGCGCCGGATCGAACTCGTGCTGCGGCGTCGAGGTGAGCCGCGCCAGCCCTGAGCCGTCGGGCGCGATCGAGTAGAGGTCGGCCGAAGGAACGAGACAGGAGCTCTCGTAGACGAGCACGTTCGTGCGACCGAGGAACTGGATGCGGTCGAACGGCGGATCGTCGTGGCACGACGGACGCGTCTGCACGACGCGGCCGTCACGCACGAGCTCGACCTCGCCGCCGCGGTACCGCCACCAGGCGGCGACGCCGGCCGCCGACACCGTGCCGTCGTAGGCCGTGAGGCCTGCTGGCAACGCAAAGCGACGGTGCCGCGCGAGGTCGTAGCCGACCGCCTGGTTGTCGAACAAGCGGATCCGGGTGGCGCCGTCCCATTCGATCCGGGCGGGGTCGTCCGGCCGCGCGCGAGCGACCAGGCGCACGCGAAACGTCGGTGCGCCGGTGCCTCTCGTGCGCAGCTCGAGCGTGCCGCTGCGATCGCTTGCGAGGACGTCACCGCGCCAGGCGAACGCACTCCCGGCGAACGACGCGCGTTGCGTCCCGCGCGCGTCGAACACGGCGATCGTCGTCGAGTTCGCGTGCACCGCGAGCAGGCCGCTCTGCGACCACGCCGGCGTTCCCAGGCCGCCCGCTCTCCACAGCGAACGTCCGGACGCCGTGACCACGCGTATGAGCCCGGTCGACGTCGGGAACGCCAGCTTCGACCCGTCGGACGACCACGCCGCGGGCTGACCGGAGGCGCCGTGCGCGACCGCCCGCCAGCCGCCGCGCCGGCCGCCGACGTAGAGGATCGTGCGGTTGTCGACGTAGCGGACGACGGCGAGTCGCTCGGAATCGGGCGACCACGCGATCGAGTCGACGCCGCCGCCGCCGAGCGCGAACGAGGACAACGGCGGCGAGACCGCGTGCAGGCCGCGCCCGGTGCTGCCGACGACGTAGATCTGCACGTTGGAGAGGCGGACGCGCACGAACGCGATCCACTTCCCGTCGGGCGACGCGGTTGCCTGGACCTCGGAGGCCGGGCTGTGCGTCAAGTTCGTGATCGCGCCGTTCGCGGCGACACGGTAGATCTCGCCCATCGACGCGGGCAGACGATCGGCAGCGAAGGCGATGTGCGACGGGGCAACCGCGAGCGCGACGGCTGCGAAGACCCCGGCAAACATGTCGCGACGGTAGCTGCCGCCTGTTAGGAAATCTCGACGTGCCCCGGCTGCGCAGCGACGCGGTCGAGCCACGCGCGAATCGCCGGATACTCGTCGAGCGAGAAGCCGCCCTCGTCGGCGGCGTGCGTGTACGCGTAGAGCGCGATGTCGGCGATCGTCATCGAGTCGCCGGCAAGCCAGTCGCGGCCCTGCAGTCCCTGTTCGAGCGCGTCCAGCGCCTTGTATCCCCGCTTCGTCAGCTGCTCGCGCTGCGCCTCCCACCACTCGGGCTTGCCGGAGTACGTCTTGAGGAAGCGCGCGACCGCGATCGCCGGCTCGTGCTCGTACTGCTCGAAGAACATCCACTGCAGCGCCTTCGCGCGGTCGTAGCGGTCCTCGGGGACGAAACGCGTCCCCTCGCCGAAGTACCAGAGGATCGCATTGGACTCGGCGAGCGGCCGGCCGTCGTCGAGCACCAGCGTCGGTGCGCGCCGCACCGGGTTGAGCCCGTCGAGGAAATCGCGCGGATCGGTGCGGTCGACGACGTCGACGTCGCGCATCTCGTAAGGGATGCCGAGCTGCGCGAGCAGCAGCCGCACCTTGTAACAGTTGCCCGAGATGCGGCTGTTGTAGAGGAGCACTACGCCGCGGAGACGGCTTCGGCTTCTTCGCGCGGCAGCCGCCGCGAGACGATCTGCGAGACGCCGTCGCCGCCCATCGTCACGCCGTAGAGCACGTCCGCGGCTTCCATCGTCCGCTTCTGGTGCGTGATCACGACGAACTGCGCGCGGTCGCTGTAGCGGCGCAGCAACTCGACGAAGCGGCCGATGTTCGTGTCGTCGAGCGCAGCCTCGACCTCGTCGAGCAAGTAGAACGGGCACGGGCGCGCGAGGAAGAGCGCAAACAGGAACGAGATCGCGCCGAGCGCCTTCTCGCCGCCGGAGAGCAGCGACAGCCGCTGCACCTTCTTGCCGACCGGACGCAGGTGGACCTCGATGCCGAGGCTGGAAGACGCGTCGGCGGAGCCGCCGCGTCCCGGCCGGGACTTCGCGCCGCCTTCGGCGGCGCCGGGTTGCTCTTCGGGGTCGTCGCTCTCGACGAGCTCGAGCCGTCCCTCGCCGCCCGGGAAGAGGGTCGCGGCGACCTCGGCGAAGTTCGTCTGCACGGCGCGGAACGTCTCGGTGAACCGGGTCTCGACCGTCTCCGTCAGCTCGTCGCGCAGCTTCTCGAGCTCCTGCAGCGAGGCCTCGAGGTCGGCGCGCTGCGTCGCGAGCTCTTCGAGCCGCGCCTTCTCCGCGTCGTACTCCTCCTTCGCGAGCGGGTTGACCTGACCCAGCGCCTCGCGCCGCCGCTCGAGCCGCTCGGCGGTCGTCGCCAGCTCGTCGCGATCGTCGCCTTCCGCGCGCTCTTCCGTGCCCGCATGTTCGAGCCGGCGGCGCGCTTCGTCGGCCTCGGCCTCGATGCGCGCCGTCTCGACGTCGATCGCCGAGACGCTTGCCGCCGCGTTCGTCAACGCCTGCCGGAGCTCGACCTCCGCCGCGCCCAGCCGGCGAAGCTCGTTGCCGAGATGGCCGGTGCGCGTCCCGCCCGCATCGACCTGCGCGCGCAGCGGCGCCTCGAAGCGTTCGGCCGCTTCGACGCACCCTGCGAGGGCGGTGTCGAGCCGCTCCGCGCCTGCGAGCACGCGCGCGAGCTGATGCGGACGCGCGCGCCGGCGTCCGGCGCGGACGGCTGCGTCGATGCGTGCCGCCTCGGCGGCGCGCGCCTGCTCGCCGAGCTCCGCGGCCTCGAGCGCCGCAGCGTCCGCCTCTCCGACGAGCGTCCGGCACTCCATGCGCAGCAGCTCTGCGTCGCCCGCCTCCGGCTCGACGTCGAGCTTGCCGTTCAGGCGCGAGAGGTCGCGCTCTGCGGCCGCCGCGCCGTCGACGGCAGCCGCAAGCTCGCGGCGCAGCGCGCCTTCCGTCTCCCCCAGCTCCCGCAGCTGCACGCCGAGCGCGGCGGTGCGCTCCGCGCCCGCCTCGCCGCGGGTGCGCAGCGGCGCCTCGATCACGTCGATCTTCTCGTCGAGTGCGAGCAGCGCACGCTCGAGCCTCTTCGCCGCGGCGACGAGGGCCCGCAGCGTCTCGACGTCCGCCCGCCGGATGCGCAGGCGCGGCGCCGCGGCGGCGAACGCCGCTTCCGCCTTCGCCGCCTTCTCATCCGCGACGGCGGCCGCGCGCTCGGCGAGCTGTGCCTGTTCGGAGAGCGAGGCCGCTTCGGATGCGAGCGACGCGCGGCGCGCCTCGAGCTCGAGCAGCACCGCTTCGGCGGTCTCGCCCGCGAACCAGAGCTCGCCGCGCTGCGGGTCGTAGCCGAAGCCCTCGCGCGTGACCGACGGCTCGGTGACGGAGAGCAACGCGTCCTTGGCGACGACCGGGAGCACGAGCTCCTTCGGATCGCGTCCGGCGAGCACGCGGAGCGACCCGAGGCCGGTCGCGGCCGCGCGTTCGAGCAGCTCGAAGGCGGCCTTCACCGTCGGCGCGACGAGCGCCGACGCACGCGATCCGAGCGCGGCCGCCACGGCGCGCTCGTCGCCCGGCTCGACGTCGAGCATCGACAGCGCGAGCCGCTCGCCCTGCTCGACGAGTGCGCGGGCCGCGGGCGGAATCCCTTCGCGCTCCTCGAGCGAGCGCTCGAGCGTCGCGAGCCGCTCTGAGGCCGTCAACGCACGCTCGGCAAGCGTGTCGCGCTCGTGCGCGGCGTCGCGCGCAGCCGCGCGCGTGTACAGGGCCTCGCGTTCGAGCTCCTCCGGGGAGGGACCGGGACGCCGCGCATCCTCCTCCGCCTCGGCGAGCTCGGCGGACAGCCGCTGGATCAGTCGCTGTGCCGACTCGCGCTGGACGGCGAGCCGCGCTGCCTGGCGCCGCAATTCGTACGAGACGGCGAGCGCCGATTCGCGCTCGCCTGCGGCGCCGGTCAGCTCCCCTTCGATCTCCACGCGTTGCGCGAGCACGAGCTCGAGACGTTCCTGAGCCGACGTGCGCAGTGCGCGCTCGGCCGCCAACAGCCGGCGGAGCACCTGGCGCGCACGCTCGTGCCTCGCCTCGCGCTCGACCGCGGCGACCCGCGCGGCGTCGGCTGCGTCAGCGGCGGCGCGCTCGAGCTGTGCGACCTCCGCGGTCGGGTCGCCGACGTCCGTCTCCGCGTCGGCGAGCTCCGCGCGGACCTGCTCGACGAGCGAGACCGACGACTCGCGCCGGAGGCCGAGACGCTCGGCGGCGGAGCGCAGCCTGTAGAGCACCTGCATCGCCGACTCGCGCTTGCCCGCGGCATCGGCGAGCTCTTCCTCCGCCTGCCCGCGCTCGGCGAGCACGGCGTCGAGCTGTTCCTCGGCGGCACGGCGGGCGAGCGCAGCGGCAGCCTTCCTCTCGCCGGCTTCGCCGAGCCGGTCGTCGAGCGTCGCGAGATCGAGCTCCGCGATGCGCGCGCGCAGCTTTGCGATCTCGCCGCGCAGCTTCTCGGCGCGCTCGGCCGCCGTGGCCTGCAAGGCGAGCGGGCGCAGACGCTTCTTGACCTCTTCTTCGAGGTCGCGCGCCCGTTCGACCTGGATGGCGACGCGCGCGAGCTTCAGCTCCGCGCGATGGCGGCGCGCCTTGAAGCGGCCGAGGCCGGCGGCTTCCTCGATCAGCGCGCGGCGCTCCTCCGGCTTGGACGCGAGGATCGCCTCGACCTTCCCCTGCCCGATGATCGAGTGCATCCCCTGGCCGAGGCCGAGATCCGCGAGCAGCTCGACCAGGTCGAGCCGGCGCACGGCGGTCTTGTTCAGGAGGTACTGGCCCTCGCCGCCCCGGTGCAGGCGGCGCGTGATCGACAGCTCGCTGTAGTCGACGTCGACGGGGCCGTCGCCGGCGCTGTTGTCGAAGAGGAGCTCGACCTCGCAGAAGTCCGCGGAGCCGCGGTTGGCCGCGCCTGCGAAGAGGACGTCGTCCGGCTTCTCCGCGCGCAGCTCGCTCGGCGAGAGCGAGCCGGCGGCCCAGCGGATCGCGTCGGCGACGTTCGACTTGCCGGATCCGTTCGGGCCGACGATGACGCCGACGCCCGGCTCGAGGCGCACCTCGACGGCATCCGGGAAGGACTTGAAGCCACGCAGTTTGACGGCGCGCAGATGCACCGAGGGGGAGGCTACTTACCGATCCGGCTGGCGGCCCGGCGGGTGACGCGGCCGCGCGCACGGGGCGCGATAACCAAGCGATGGAAGGACGCAGGTCGCGTCGATAGCCCCTGCTATCGACGCGACCGAGGACGCCCCAGCGCGCAGTGTTAGCGCGTTCCGGGCGCCTGGAGGGCGTTACCCGCCGGGCCGCTCACGGTCCTGGTCTCGCTGGAGCGGCTCGTCGGCCTCGTCGAAGATCTCGAGGATCCCCTTCTCCTCGGAGGCCTCGCGCTCCTCTTCCTCGCGCAGTTGCTGCAGCTTGAGCTCCGAATTCGTGAGGCGCTTCTCCGCCACCTCCGGAGGATGCCAGTTATCGCCGGGTGCCGAGGACCAGGAGGTATTCGCGGTCGTGGGCGATGCCTCCCGGCGCCTCGTACTCCGTGTCGAAGAAGGTCGACCACGCCTCGGCGAGCGCCTCGCGGCGCTCAGGGTCGAGGCTCTCGGCGAGCGTCTTCGTCGGGCCGTACGAGCTCGCGAAGAGCTCCCAGCAGGCCCGGCCCGACTGGGCGTGGTACGTCGAGACCTTGCGCTCGAACCGGAGCTCGAAGGCGTCGCCGAGCAGCGCGGTCACGTGCTCCTCGTCTCCCCATCCGAACGGGCTGCCGGCGCCCTCCGGCGGCGGCGGCGAGAACGGCGCCATCATCTCGAACATCCGGCCGACTCCGCCCTCTCTCGTCCACGCGGCGACGCCGATCCGCCCGCCGGGCCGGGTCACCCGCGCGAGCTCGCGCGCCGTCGCCTCGTGATCGGGCGCGAAGACGATGCCGACACACGAGCTGGCGACGTCGTACGCGGCGTCCGCGACGCCGGCGAGGTTCTGGCAGTCGCCGACCTCGTACTCGATGTCGTAGCCGCCGGCGCCGGCGCGCGCCCGGGCGACCTCGACGAGCCGCGGCGAGAGATCGATGCCGGTTACCGCGGCGCCCGCGGCGGCCGCGAGCTCCGCGACCGAGCCGGCGCCCGTCGCGAGGTCGAGCCAGCGCTCCCCCGGCTGCGGCCGCAACGCCTCGACGAGTGCGACGTGCACGTCGGCGATCGTGTCGGCGACCTCCTCGAAGGGCCCGTTGCTCCAAACCTGCGCGTGCCGTTGCGTGAGTGCGGTGAGATCGGTCATGCGCCGGAGGGTACAACGGCGCCGAGGCCGGCCAAAGCCTGTTTCGCGGCTTCCTGCTCGGCGGCTTTCTTCGACTTGCCGTCCCCGACGCCGAGCTGCGCGCCGTCGACGACGGCCGCGCAGGTGAAGTGCCGTTCGTGCGGCGGGCCTTCCGCCGAGAGCACCAGATAGGAGACCTGCTTGCCGGTGCGGGCGAGCGCCTCCTGCAGCTCGGTCTTGTGGTCGACGTGGGTCGTCAGGGCGTAGTCGATCCGCGAGCGGAAGGCGTCGACCACCGCCGGCTCGATCGCGGGGAAGCCGTGTTCGAGGAACAGTGCGCCCAGCACCGCTTCGAGGAGCGCCGCCAGGACGTTCCGGTTGCGTGAGAGGCGGCCGAGCTCGTCGGCGGAGAGCTCCGCCGTCTGCGCGGCGAACCGCTCTCCGAGCCCGAGCTCACGCGCCACGAGCGCACAGCTCGCGCGCGAGACGACATGCGAGCGCACCTTCGCGAGTCGTCCCTCCGAGAACTCGGGGTAGCGCGCATAGAGCTCGTGCGCGACCGCGAGCTCGAGCACGCTGTC
>Ga0070660_100001654_pt1 | contig 15312 bp, 10 predicted proteins | sample KBSC33metaG_FD_64670 | JGI IMG/M metagenome (GOLD analysis project Ga0070660, IMG submission 64670) | Corn rhizosphere microbial communities from Kellogg Biological Station, Michigan, USA - KBS C3-3 metaG | ecosystem: Host-associated > Plants > Roots > Rhizosphere > Soil ... | reverse complement strand
TGCTGGCACATCTCTCTGAAAAAACAGAAGTACACGTTTTCAATACCTCTCCGGGATTACCGCATAAGCATAAGCACAAGGCATGGCTTCCATGGCTTCCGCTTCTCAGAGTGCTTGCCTGGCTGCGTCAATTTTTCCCATTTCTGTTGCTGGCCATGGTCAAGCGCCCGGATGCATTGTATGCGGGCCTGTCCGGCGGCATGGGGCAAATCTTCGACGCTTTTTATATTCTTGCCGCCCGTCTTTCCGGTGCCAATATCTTCCTTCACCACCACAGTTTTGCTTATGTCAACACGCCGAAGATTCATAACCGGATTTGCCTCTGGCTTGCCGGACCTGCCTGTCACATTGCGCTGTGCGATGTGATGGCTGAAAAACTGGTCCATGTGTATGGCATCCGCCGTGACAGGATCTGCATCTTGTCCAATGCCGCATTTCTCGAAGAAGAAAGACAACTCCCCGTGGAATATCGTCAAGCCCGCGATGTGCTCACGCTCGGATTCCTCTCGAACATCACGCTTGAGAAAGGCATCGTCGAATTCTTCGACGTGATCGCCAACCTCACACAACAGGGTATTCGCGTCAAAGGAATGGTTGCCGGCCCGGTCGATGCCAACATCAAGGATATGTTCTTCTCGATGCTGAGGGAGCAAGAAGAGATCGAATACGTCGGCCCGGTGTATGACTTAAAAAAGGTAGCTTTCTTCCGAAGCGTCGATATGCTGCTTTTTCCTACCAAGTACAGTAATGAGGCCGAGCCGCTCACGATACTTGAAGCAATGCGGGACGGCATACCTGCGGTGTCTGCAAACCGTGGATGCATCCGCTCCATGATCAATATGCGTTCCGGCATGGTATGCAACGAAATCGATCATTTCGTCGAGGATGCCTCGGAGTACATCAAGTCTGTTTTGCATGGCACGAATCCGCTTGATGTGCTTTCTGAAAACGCATTCAAGCAGTTTTTCAAAATGCGCCATGTGCATCGGGCACGGCTTGACGACCTCATCGAAAAAATCATCGCAACGAAACAATGCCACAAGCCCTTGCAAGCATGATGCAGGATTTATCCGCTTTCAAAATGCCTCCCGGTTTCCGTGGACGATCCACATGGATGGTGCAGTTATGGTGGCTGGTTCAGGCAAGTCTTTTCAGAGGGTCGCCTCAATTCGCGTATCGCTTTCGCAATTGGCTGCTTCGGTGCTTCGGCGCGCATATAGGAAAAAACGTGTTGATCCGGCCGACAGCGACGATCACCTATCCATGGAAAGTGAAGATAGGCGATTACGCATGGGTGGGCGACCACGCGGTGCTCTACAGCCTTGGTGAAATTGAAATCGGCGCGCACGCGGTCGTTTCGCAATCCAGCTATCTGTGCGCCGGCGACCATGACCATACCTGCAGCGATTTTCCTATCCGAGGCCGGAAGATAAGGATCGGAGATCAAGCCTGGCTGGCGACGGATGTGTTTGTCGCACCGGGCGTAACGATAGGAGACGGCGCTGTCATCGGCGCACGCAGTTCAGTGTTCCACGATATGCCGGCCGGCACGGTTTGCCTCGGCTCGCCGGCCAAACCTGTAAAACCTCGACTCACCAGGAGGAAATATGAAGATCTTGCTATACGGGATTAATTTTGCTCCGGAGCTTACCGGGATCGGTAAATATACTGGTGAAATGGCCGCCTGGCTGGCGAAGTCAGGATTTGACGTACGCGTTGTCACAGCGCCGCCTTACTATCCCGAATGGCGCGTAACGCAAGGCTATAAAGCCGGCCGCTATTCACATGAAGTCTGGCAAGGCGTCAGAGTCTGGCGCACGCCGTTATGGGTACCTGAACGTCCGTCGGGTGCGAAACGCCTGTTGCACCTGGCCAGCTTTGCCATCTCCAGCCTGCCGGTGATGCTGCGCCAATTGTTATGGCGGCCCGATGTCGTATGGGTCGTCGAACCTCCCCTGTTCTGCGCCCCCACGGCTTTGTGGATAGCGCGTCTTTCCAGGGCACGAGCATGGCTGCACATCCAGGATTATGAAGTGGATGCCGCCTTTGCCCTCGGCTTGCTGAAAGGCCGCTTCGTAAAGCGGCTCGTCATGAGGCTTGAACGTTGGCTGATGCGACGCTTCGATCAGATATCGACGATTTCCGAGAGCATGTTGAAGCATGCCTTGGCCAAGGGTGTCGATGCCGAACGGCTGGTGCATTGCCCGAACTGGATCGATCTTCAACGGATATTCCCGCTTCACGAACCAAGCAGTTATCGCGTTGAACTGAATATTCCATCCACCGCCGTGGTGGCCTTGTATTCGGGGAACATGGGGAACAAGCAAGGACTGGAAATTCTCGCGGAAGCGGCAAAGCTGCTGATCGATGAGCCGAATCTGTATTTTGTTTTCTGCGGCAATGGCGCGGGCAAAGCCGAGCTGGAGGAGCAAACCAAGGATTTGCCCAATGTGCGCTTTCTCAATCTGCAGCCCGTCGAACGTCTGAATGACTTGCTTGGCCTGGCAGACATCCATTTACTTCCCCAGCGTGCGGATGCCGCGGATCTCGTCATGCCTTCTAAGCTGACCGGCATGCTGGCCAGCGGGCGTGCAGTGGTGGCTACGGCGCATCCGTCAACGGAGCTGGGACGAGTGGTATCCAAATGCAGTGTGATTACCCCTCCCGGAGATGCCATCGCCTTTGCCAACACCGTTCGCGCCTTGGCGCGTGACCCCATACGGCGCGATGCCCTTGGCAAGGCGGGACGGGAATATGCGGAAACAAAACTCAACATCGCCCATATTCTGCTGGATTTCGAATATATGCTGAAACAGGAAGCCTCCCCGAGCAGTCTGTTTCGCAAATATCTCTAAGAATTCGGATTACTCAACATGCTTATTATTAATGCCGACGACTTCGGATACTCGGAAAGTGTCAACCATGCGATTGCGACCGCATTTTCACAGGGCTTGATATCCAGTACGACCATCATGGCAAATGCCCCTGCATTCGAACATGCATGCGATCTCGCACAGCGCCAGGGATTCGCCGACAAGATCGGAATTCATTTGAATCTGACCGAGGGCATCCCGCTTACCGATGACATCAAAAAATCAAGAATCTTCTGCGATGAAAAAGGCATGCTCCGTTTTCGTCGATTCAAGCATTATTGGCTACCTCCGAACGAGCTTGCCTTGCTGTCTCAAGAGATTTCGCAACAGATCATGCGTTGCCGCGCTCATGGCCTGAGGATCACGCACGCGGATTCTCATCATCATGTGCATACCGAGCTGTTCATATCGCTCACCGTGGCAAAAGCGCTCAGGAAGTTCGGCATCCCTTATCTGAGATTGACGGATAACGTTCGCCGTGCGTCCCTGATGCGCAAGGCGTACAAGTCAAATCTGAATTTGATGATCGCCCTGCATGGTTTGAAAGGCACTAACTATTTTTGCGATCTGTACGATATCGTCGCCATGGGAAAGCAATGCGAGGCAGACAACGTGGTGGTGGAACTCATGGTGCATCCTGTGTTTTCCGATGATGGCGATGTGATCGATGCCGATATAAAAAAGCCGTTATCGTCCCTGATATCCAAGATACCGCATCTGCACAAACTGATTTCGTATGGCGAAGTAAAGGAATATTTTTCGTAACGAAAGCCAAGGCAATCAATCCTGTCATCAGCTCATATTGACGATCCTGATATGAGCTCATGACAGACTCTGAAATGCAGTTATTCATAAAATTGTTTTCGCACAAATTTCAAGCAACAATATTTCTAAGAAGCTTCGAATTTTGTTCATCGTCAATCAGCCTCTTATCTCTTTCAGATAACTTGATAACTGAACTCTCTCCCTCTTTCACAGGAAATGAAGTTCATTGCAGGTTAGCTTCCCTGGAGCGGTTTTCTCTTCGATAAAAGGTAGGGTGCGCTTTGCGCACCAGTGCTCTTGCGACGGAATTGGTGCGCAGAGCGCACCCTACCCTAATTCGCAAGAAGCTCTAACAAGTTAAACACCTTTAGCTGCGGCCGAAACTCAACGCCACCTTGATCAACTACTTCTGCGAGATACCATGACGTTGTGCAACCAATATCAAAAGCCTCTTTCACTCCTGTTGCTTGCCGCCCTGACCGCTTGCGGTGGAGGCGGAAGCAGCTCGCCGACTACTTCAGGCAATACGGCAACTCAGCCGGATTCCGCATCTTCGACGAGCGCTTCGGTTACGCCACCATCTGCACCTAATGCACCGATGACCATGTCATGCGTGGATGGATCGACATTTCAATGCAGCGGCTCCAGCATCGTTCGCGTCGAGAATGGCGTTACGTTGACCAGCTCCGGCGTTCAGGTCTACGGCAAATCGACCAATGATCTTGCCCAGCACATTGAAGACCCGACATCGGCATACGGCTTGGCGCTGGCCTCAGGCGGCTTTGCCGACATTCGCGTCGACAAGGATGGCAATGGCACGATTTCCAAAGCGGCGATGGTCCTCCGGAATCTGGGCGTTTCCTTTGACAGCGTCCATGAACGCCCCCCTATCATCGAAGCATTTAACCCGACGGCCGGACGCACGGTGATGATATCGAGCGGTGCTATCGGCTTTGCCGCTCTTCCGGACAGCTCCGACCTCAGCTATTACGACTACGCCACCAAAGGTTCGTCAGGAACACAGGCGAATTATGCGAACAACCGGTATTTCCCGCGCGGCACACCGATACGCTGCCCCGCCAACATGACGTCCTGCCCCGATACCGAAACCACGGGGATTCACTACTCAACAGGGGATTGGCGTACCGGCGGCAACATGCCCGATCTGACAAAAGCGACTCGCGAACATGGCGATGGCGACATTCATGCCGGCAACGGCTTGCCGGATGCCAATGGCAAGCCCACCTATCTGAATAATGCGGTCGGCCCGGGCGTTCCTTATGCGGGCACCAAGGGAGTGCGAGACCTGACCAACTGGAGCTTCCAACACGCCAATCTGGGCGCATGGAAAAGCAAGGATACGGTTTCCATCGCTGAATGGGGATCGGCAATCGAGGAGCACAACCAGAATCGCCGTGGCTTGTCGGCATTCGGCAACGTCACCGACCCATCGGCCATTCCGACCGCAAACAAGGCAAGCTATTCCGGTTTTGTTTATGGCTGGTATGCACGCAACGCCACTGAAGAGGCCGTCTTCTTCCGAGGCGAAGCGCAAATCACGGCGGATTTCGCCACCCGTCAGGTGAGCGTCAAAATCCTGAACACCATGGGTGATTTCGACTCTACCGAACAATTCGCGACTTCCGTTCCTATCGCATTCACGGCATCGACCGCCATGGGTGCCGCAGGAACCAGCGCCGCCAATTATCTGACCGGCCAGGCCGGCAACACTGTATTGAATGGCGGTATCAGCGGCCGTTACTTCGGGCCGGTCGTCAACACCGGAACAAGCGGCGCAGGTCCTGCTGAAATCGGCGGCGCATTCTCCTTATCCAATGCGACAAGCGGCCAGGCTGTCGTCGGCGGCTTCATAGGCCGCAAGCTCTAACTCACTCAGGAACAATCGTTCTTTCAGGAACCGCTCCTCAGGAGCGGTTTTCTTTTTGAAGAGGATTTCCGATGCCCTTCTTCTCCCAATTGAGCAGCTCCCCTGTCAAGGTTCGACGTCTGCGTTGGACATTATGCGTACTGTCTGCATCATCGCTCCTCACAGCCTCATCATTCTCTTCGGAATCGCTGCGGAAAGCGCCTGAGAACACAGGCCCCTACATGCAGGATGCATCCCTTTATGCATTGACCTTCCAAGACGAATTTGATGGCAGCTCGCTGGATAAATCCAAGTGGAACGATCACATCTGGTATGACCTGCCATCGAGCACCAAGGATTACGGCGTAAGCGATGGCGCACTCAAAATCTGGCCGCAACCGGACGCCTTGGGCGAGTTCAAGGAACGCATCATCACAACCGCCAAAAATTTTGAACAGACCTATGGCTATTTTGAAATGGAAGCGAAGCTGCCCGTTGGCGCCGGCTGCTGGCCTGCGTTCTGGCTGCTGAATTCGGATAGCCCTCCGGGCGAGCCGGAGATCGACATCATGGAAGCCTATCCTGGCGACAAGACAGGATACTGGGCCGATTCAAAACGGCATCCGGTCCGTTACAGCATGAGCTACTACCAGCATGGTGCAAACCAACCCGGCCTGGAGGGGAAAACATCCTTATACACGGGAGACCTGTCGGCTGCATTTCATAAGTATGGAGTGAAATGGGAGCCAGACAGGATCTCGTTTTATTTCGACGGTAAATTGACGCACTCCGCCACGGTGACAATGACAAGGAAGATGTACATCCTGCTCGACATGCAATACGGCAGCTCCAGCGGCCCGGTGGATGAAACCACGCCTCTCGGTCCTGGAAACTCATTTGAAATTAACTACGTGCGCGCATGGCAGTTCAAATAGCTTCATAAGATCGATGGATTTTGCGATTTAATAAATTAGAAAATTTCTCGATGTCCTATAGTCGCATCAGGCATGTTGTCGCATAAGTGACTTCTGAATCTGTTCAGCTTCAGAAGGCTCTGCGCTACCGACAAACGATTCAAACGGAGCATGAATGACTGTTGAATTGACGCATGTTAAACCGATGGGATTGGACAGGTCGCAGTCTTTGCATGATGCACCGAAGGGGACATCCTGGTCCGACAGCCGCAATGTAGCTCCCCTGGACCTCGGCGGTCCGGCGGATGTCCCGTTTGAGCGATTCGCGGACGAATGGATCGAAATGCCATTGATGAAGCGTTTCGAGCAAGTCGCATTACGGTACGCGGATCGAATCGCCGTTGACGATGGCAAAATCCGCCTGACATACCGCGCCTTGCGCTATGCCGTTTACCGGCTTGCGAAACGGCTCGAAGCCATCCCCTCGAACGGCAAGCCGATAGGCATTTTCCTTCCACACGACGCTCGCTTTCCGCTGGCCGCCCTGACTTGCTTCGCCCTTGGCCGCATCTTTGTACCGATCGATGTGAAGCACCCTGCCGCACGCATCCTTGAAATCATGGCGGAAGCAGGCATGGATACGGTGATTCTGGATGCCTCGGCTGAAAATGCAGTCATGCTTCCCCAGGTGCTGACCAGAATCGATATTGGCGCCGCATTCAATGCCGGCAGCGAGGCATCGAAACCAAACAAACCGAAGATATCGGTGATTGCTCCCGCTACCGTTCTTTACACTTCCGGCAGCACCGGCAAACCGAAAGGCATATGCAACAGCCAGCGCGGGATTCTGCAGCGGGTGGCCGCCACGGTGAACACCTACCATCTGCATGCCGAGGACCGCGTCATTCTTCTCAGTTCTCTGGGCACTGTCGCCGGAATGCGCGAAGCGTTTTCCACGTTGTTGAGCGGCGCTGCGTTATATGTCGCCGATCCGCGCCGACATGGCATAGGAGGCGTGCTGAACCTACTGCACGAGGCGCGTATCACTATTTGTTATACGGTGCCGCCGCTGCTGCGCACCTTGCTGCAGGCAAACGAAGCGCAGCAGGCGTTTTCTCACTTGCGCATCATGCGTATTTCCGGCGACGTGGCCCTGGATGGCGATCTTGAGTTGTGCCGCCGCATCCTTCCCTCCTCCTGTCATATCCTCATCAGCTTCAGCTCCACCGAAATGCCTAATGCGTTTCAATGGTTTGTGCCACGGGACTGGAAAGGAAACGGAACGCGGGTGCCGATCGGTTATCCGCAGCCTGGCGTCAATTTCATGATCGTGGATGAGAATGACGAGCCGGTCGCGCCCGGCGAGATCGGTGAACTGATTGTGCGAAGCCGTTATACCGCGATCGGCCAATGGCAGTACGGCGATTTGCAGCCTGGCCCTTTCCTGCCGGACCCATACGATCCGTCGCTGCTGGTGCAACGTACTGGCGATTTGATGAAGCAGCGGGAAGACGGCCTGTGGGAATTGGTCGGCCGCAAGGATCGACAAATCAAAATCCGCGGCCAGCGTGTCGATCCTGGCGAGGTAGAAGCTGTGCTGCGCGATTGCGATGTGAGCGACGCGGCAGTTATTGCTCGCCGCAACGATGCTGAAATCATTGCGTTGGTTGCTTATGTCGTGCCGCGCACCCCGGCAAAACCGGATCTGATCGATGATATCCGCCAGACGTTGGCAAGGCGCCTTCCGCAACATATGCGTCCGACAGAGATTCGCCTACTTGAGGCGATTCCCCTGCTGCCCGGCTTCAAGCCTGACATTATTGCGCTTGAGAAGATAGATCGCGCGGAACTGGAGGGAACTGTTGCAGTCGAGCCTGCCGACTCAGGCATTCGTAGCGAGCTCATCCGTGAAGCGGTGAAACACGCATGGACCAGCGTGCTCGGCGCGAAGTCGTATCAAGCCGGCACGCGCTGGGATGAAACCGGCGGCGACTCGCTCAAGGCAATGCAAATGTGGTTTCGCATCGAGCAGAAGCTAGGCTGCAAGATCTCTATCGATGTGCTGCAAGACGATACGACGCCACGCAAATTGACAGCCGATATCGAGCGTTATCTGCACAAGCCGGCGAAGGATACCGCCAACGATTCCCATACCGATGCAACGCCGGTGCTGTTTCTGATGCCAGGCATTCTCGGCGACGAACCTTTGCTCTCGCATTTCCGCGCGGCCTTCAACTGGAACATGCGATTCAAGGTCATCGAGTACCCGGAATGGCGCGGCGCGAAGGACGCGCATGCCGGTTTCGACGCGATTGTCGATGCCGCTTTCAGGCAGATTTGCGCCGAGCCTGATTGCACATCGTATGCACTGGCCGGTTATTCATTCGGCGGCTATGTCGCCTTTGAAACAGCCCGCCGACTCGCCGCTTCCGGGCGCCGTGTCGATTTCCTCGGTTTGATCGATAGCCGTATGCATGGAATGACATCGGCGATGGGATACAGTTGCTCTCAGTCCCGGCGCGCACAGCTCAAGCGGTATGCAAGCATGCTCATCGATCCGGCGGCTGTGATCCGCATCCTGTTCAAGCGTAGCGTGGCCTTGGGACGTTATGCGGCATGGGCCATCACATCGCGGCCATCCACCGCGATTTCGTTTACGTTTTACCGTGATCGTAATTATGAGCAACGGGTGAATGCCTTGCGGCGCTGGAAATTCACTCCTCTCGATCTGCCGATAACACTGTTCCTGTCGGATCAGGGCTTGTCGGATCTTCCTGCCGATTATGGATGGGGAAAGCTATGCAAGCGGCTTTCTGCCGTGCACGTCGGGGGAACGCATACATCGATACTGGAATCGCCGCGGCGCGAAATTCTGTGCCGGCATTTTCTCGAAGTTCTCGGCCCGGCTGCAAAGTCCGTTGTGTCATGAATACGCTCGCGCAGGCGTCAGGAATGACGCCATCAACAAGCTCTGCAACTCTCCCAGCTGCCGATGGAGAAAGCGCGCGCTGCCAGCTCGCCATTGGTAAGGCGGTCGTATTCCCTCACTCTGGAGGCCACGTAGCCGAAGAATGCATCAAGCTCCTGCCATGCCCTCAATTGCTCGATCTGCTTGGAATGTCCCCAGAGATGGAAGACGCCGCTTCGTTCGCAGGCGTAGTCGAACAGCGCATACAGCCGCTTGATCCAGTTATCGTGCTGCAGCACATTCCAGAGCGGTCCCGCGCGTCTCATCCAATGTCCGGCACGGACGAAGTTGCGCAGATAAACGCCTCTTGCGTGCGGGTAAAACTGCAAGGTCGTTGGCATCTGGAAGGGCATGCGTCCGGCATCGAGGACTAGGTTTTCCGTGGTGCGTGCATAACGGAAGCCGCAGGCCCTGACCAGTTCGAGATCCTTGCGCCGGTACTTCCCGCCGGGATAACAGAAGCCGGTGACTTCCAGGCCGAGGAAGTCTTCCAGTTGATTCTTGCCTTCTGCAATCTGATAGTAAGCGCGCCGCACGTCCAGATTGCGCAGATAACAATGATCGTATGTGTGAGAGCCGATTTCGAACCGCCTTGACAACTGACGCAACTCATTCTTCGACATGACCTGCAAGCCTTCACGATTCTTGATCGGCACGAAGAAGGTCGCCTTTATCCCATGCTTTTCCAACAGATCGGCAACCTTGAAATCGAGCGGATGTCCATCGTCGATGGAACAGGTAAATACAATTCCTTCTTTCAAATTCATGAGGCATCCCCCGCCAGCAAATGATAATAATTCGCTCTTCCCGTCGCCATCAAACCGGCATCCTTACTTTGATGGGTTCCGCATCACGGAGAGAAAACCTGCATGCCTCAACGATTCCCTCTGCGGCATTGTCGTAGTTGTATTCACCGACAAGCCGCAGACTGCGCCGCGAGAAATCTTCATACAATGTTGCGCGAGAGAGCAGCATGGCGGCACGGTATGCCCAGATTTCGGGATCGAGCGCACACACAAAACCATTTTCGCCATCGCGCACCAGCTCCCCGGCGACACCCGCCGCACTCGATACCAAAACCGGCAAGCCTGCTGCACAAGCTTCGTTCGCCACCACGCCCCACGGGTCCCACAAGGTAGGAAACAACAGGATGCGTGCACTGCGATACAGACCGGGAAGTTCCCGTTGAGCGGCAAAGCCATGGAAAGCGATGTCAACATGCTGCGCATACATCGCCGCAGCGTTCTTCATGTCCTCTTCCAGACTCCCTGCACCAACGAAAAGAATGCTGACCTTGCGGCCTATCCGTTTAGCTGTCTCGACGGCCACATGCATCGCAAACAGAGGATTCTTTACTGCCTCAAAGCGACCGGAAAAGATGAAATCATATTGCTTCTCCTGGCGCCCTTTCGGCGTAAAGGCCTCATTGTCGATGCACAGGCAGGAAATGAAACAGCGGCTTGCCGGCACACCATAACTTTGATAATGCCGTCTCCCGCCGTCGCTTGCCGGAACGAAGGCCCCGGAACGTGCATAGACAAAACGGCGCACCGCCTTGTGCAATAAGCCCAGCCCTTGCTCGGATACATCGGTGCCGTCTGTCATCGCCACATGCACCAAGCCTCTCCCCCATGCATACAGGAAGGCGTACAAATGCGTCGGGTTGAAGCCATCCGTAATCACCATCTCCGGCGCAAAGCGATGCAGTGCCCCAATCACATCCGGATTGTTGTGAATATAGCGGCCGTTTACCGTATGAAAACGTTCGCGCAGAAATACATGATCGAACTCCAGCGGCGGCAAGTCCCATAAACGATTAGGCTCGCGGCGCGCACAAAAAATCGCCTGGAAATCAATGCCAGGCATGCGGCCTAAGCGCTGGAACACCGGAACACGATAAGGCGGCGGGTTATTGGTGACAATCGCGATTCTCAACATGAAGGTAGTCTGAAACAGTCGCTATTGGATGATGCGAAAATGGCACAGCCAGTGTAAAAGACTGCGCCGGGCAGCGGATGACACACGTCATAGAGGAGTGATAAAGGACTAAGGGTGTGTGCAGGGAATAAATTGCACACTTTATTCCCTGCACAGACCCTGACGGCAAGTTTATTGCACTAATCGCTTGTGCAATTTTTCAGGACGACATGTCCAAGCTGCGTTCAAGCTCTGATCAGCGGCATCTCATCGGCTTTTCGCCATACACAAGATCGATATGGTCAAGCACCGGGAGATACTCGCCTTCATACATGCGCCGGAACATCATTTCATTGACATCCTCGCTGAAATGAGCAAGGTCCCGATAGTTGCTGCCGTTGGTGATGATTTTTTCGTCAGACATGAAATCGAATACTTGCAGATTGGGGCGCTGCACGGTTGCAAGATAGCGGCGAAAACCGAGATAGTCGTTGAGCGCGAAAACATTGTAGGAACCCAGGGAACGAAGCCACTGCGCTGAATACGGCGGAATCAGCGCATAGAACGTGATGTTCGGATACGCATCCACCAGGGACATGAAATTCGTTTCCAGATTGCTCGCGTACACACCGGTCTTGTGATGCTGGAAGATGTCACCGATACGGCGAAAACGTTGCTCCTCCACTTCAATCTCTTCGCAGCCGAAACGGTAGGCATCGTTCCAGTTATGCAAACGCCCAAGTTCCCGCTCGTGTACAAGGTCGATGCCCGCCATTCGTTTGAGCGAGGCGCGCAATACGGAAATATTGAAAATATATTTCACGTAATCGGCAGGGTCGTCGTCTTCGTACAAGTAATCCGGCACGCCGGGGCCGGGACTGCTCTCGTAGGGCGGATGTGAAAACGATCCCCAATCCATCCCCCATATCACACGCTTGACCTGGCCTGTCCGCAAAGCCACTTCCAGATTACGCCGCTGTTCATAGGCGGTACTGCCCTCCACCGCAAGATTGACTGTCTTCCAGCCCGCAAGCTTTTCCACGTAATCCGGGTCGAGATTCTCCATCATCGAAGAACCGATGATGACAGTATCGTATTTCAGACTGCGCGCGATCCCCGGATTCATTTCGCGCTCCTGCGCCTTCAGATAAATCCCGGAAGTATTAGGCCGTATGCGATTCAATGGATCGACCGCGTAGTTGATGCCTGCCAGAAGCGCAAGCGAAATCAGGGCCGTAAGAAGAATACTTAGCAGATAATTTCGCATCAGAACTGATAGTACAGAAAGGTGGAATGACGATTGATCGCAAAGATTGCACAGCCTAAAAGAAAGCCCACCGCCAGCCGCGAGTGCAGCGACGTTGCGCTCCACAGATTGATAAAGCGCGGCGAAGGCGGCGCCACAGCATCAAGTGTCGGCTGGGATTTGCCAAGAAGCTGCTGGCTATTCGGCATGAACCATGCAATCGATGCAGCCAACACTAACAGCAAGCCCGTTTCCAGCACGCTCAATCCCGATGCGCCAGTTGCCAACGGCATGAAGCCGAGCAATTCAAGCGGCATGGACAAGGACTTGGCCAGCGCCTGTATGAAAGCGACGCTTCCAAGAGACATTCCGATGGACAAGCCGCGCATGCCGGCCATGCCCTGCAGAAGCACGGCGGCATCGCCGAAGGTTTGCGCCCGGAAAAACACCCAGGCGACTAAGGTACAAAGAAAGGTCAGGGCCCATGCCATTCCCTGCCGCAGCCATGTTGGTCCGCTTGTACGCAAGCCAATATTTTTAGTAAAGGCGCGCCAGCAATGATTGCTGACGAGGAAGACGCCATGCAATCCGCCCCATGCGACGAAAGTCCAGTTCGCGCCATGCCATAATCCGCCGAGCAGCATGGTGATCATCAGGTTGATATAACGCCGCATCTTGCCGAGACGGTTCCCGCCTAGGGGCACATACAGATAGTCGCGCAGAAAAGCCGATAGCGTCATGTGCCAGCTTCGCCAGAAGTCGATGATGCTGGTGCTACGATAAGGCGAGTTGAAATTCAGCGGCAGTCGCACGTTGAACATGAACGAGAGTCCGCTCGCCATATCGGAATAGCCGGAAAAATCGAAATACAACTCAAAGGCATATGCCAGCGCACCGGCCCACGCATCGAACAGCATCACATTCTCGCCGCGATGAACGGCATCGAAAACACCGGAAGCAACCGGTTCCAGGCTGTCGGCGATTAATACCTTCTTGCCCAGGCCAAAGGCGAACAGCGTCAGGCCGATGGCGACGTTATCCCAGTTGATGCGATAGGTATGGCGAGCAGCGAATTGCGGCATCATCTGCTCATGGTGCAGTACCGGACCTGCGATCAGGTGCGGAAAATAAGTCACAAACAGCAAGTAATGCAGGAACCGGAATTCCTTTGCAATGCCGCGATAGACATCCACCAGAAAAGCGATCTGCGTGAAGGTGAAAAAGGAAATACCCAGCGGCAGGACAATGTCCTGAAGCGGCATACTCTTTTCGGAAACGGTGTTAACGCTCTCGATGAAGAAATTGGCGTACTTGAAATAGCCTAGCAGAACAAGATTCGCTGTAATGGCGGCGACAAGAAAAAACCTGGATGACTGCGCATGCCTTCTGCGCCAGGCTCCAATCAAACACCCCATCCCGAAGTTGAAGAGTATCGATACGAAGAGCAGCGAGACGCATGCCGGATTCCACCAACCATAAAAGAACAGCGATGCGCACGCCATCCATAATGCGGCAAGCTGTTGCGAAAGGCGCGCGGCAAGGAAGAACCCTGCGAATGCCAGCGGCAGGTATACGAAAATGAACTCGTAGGAGTTGTAAAGCATCGCAAGGCCGTCTTAAGAAACGACCTATAGTGTTACTGAAGACTTCCTTGCATCTTGAGTTGACACAAGCTTTTAAAACTCTGGAATGATGTTGATAGGGGAAGGCTCTTCATAAAACGGTTTCGAGATTCCAACACCGAATCATGTTGGAACCAAATGGTGAGCAAAGCCACTTACTTTAGAGAAAGCATACATTGCTCGATTAATCACGTCTGAAATAGACATTCTCTTGGAACGGAATTGCACTTTAGTTAAGAGCATCCGCAAGGAACGGTTTGATCATTGGAAATGGCTGACGATGAATACTAAATTTTTCCTCACTTCCATAAAAACACTCCCTTCCCTCACTCCGACTCCGGCTGGTTCTGACAAGGATTCCGTTAACTCATCCACAACACCGCCTAAAAACAGCGGCAGCGCATCTGCTCTTAGTTTGTACGGCACGAAAAAGAAGCATTCTACTCTGTCGACAATTTCACACAAAAATCACAAGCACATTGACGATCGCGCACAGGCCGAAATCCAAACCATCGATCGAGAAATCCTGGCGGCGCTCAATCATCCGGATAAAGAAAGCCATATCGCAGCGGCATTGACGAAACTGCTGGATAAGCCATTTTTCCAGCCCCCTCGACATATACCTAGCGAAAAGATAGCCAATCTTTTTACCGAACTCGATGTATGCCATGTTGATCCTGATGACAATACAGCCGCGCGATATGCGAAAGGCTTCATTGCAGGCTACACCGCCCTTCAAAAGGCATATGTGCCTGAGATCAATGACGCAGTTAGCAAAAATGCGCTTGAGAGTGCGGTCATGCGCTATCTCAAATCAAACAGAGCAGACAAAGCGCCCCTTAAAAACAAACTTGTTGTCAGATTTGCGGACAGTGCAAACCGAAGCTCTGCACAAAAAATGGCCCTGGAAACATTAACAAAAGCATTTCCCCTCACCATATCGGACGATAAGACACATGTGAAGGTATTGAAGAAGCTTATCGATGCCTTGCCGAATCTGGAACATCACACGCAACCTGAGCGAAATGCGCAACGACGCGGATTAACTGTGCTTGAGAAAACACTCGGCAGTTTGCAGTCTTCTGATGACACTGCTGAAGCTTTAACACATCTCATGAATATTACTGGCGATTTAAGCCA
>Ga0070660_100001651_pt1 | contig 15337 bp, 15 predicted proteins | sample KBSC33metaG_FD_64670 | JGI IMG/M metagenome (GOLD analysis project Ga0070660, IMG submission 64670) | Corn rhizosphere microbial communities from Kellogg Biological Station, Michigan, USA - KBS C3-3 metaG | ecosystem: Host-associated > Plants > Roots > Rhizosphere > Soil ... | reverse complement strand
ATCGCCTACTGCCTTTCCCCAAACAAACCGCGCATCCCTGTTTCTGTCGCTCAGACTTTGCAGAGGGCGAATCAAACTGAGCTTATCCAGAACTGAGGTTATTTATCTGCGCAATACTCTGCAACCGCATCCGCCATCGCTCGCGCATCATTGCTTCCCTGCTCCCGTAAGCCGGCTTCCACGCTGGCACGGTTCCCGGCAGGCTGATTCTGGCTCACCTTCCATTTGCCGATCAGCCTGCTGACCGGAATCTCGATGCCGACGATGACCTGCATCAGCCACCGCATTGCGTTATACCTCCTCGACCACAATGTCGGATTTAACGGAATTGGCGATGAAACAGTCTTCATGCGCCTTGTGATGCATCTCATTCAATTCTGCCGTCGTCGGCTGACGCTCACCACTGAAGACGATCTGCGGCCTCAAGCTCACACGAGACACCCAAAACTTGCCTTGGGTATTCTGCTCCATGATGCCAACCGCACGATCGACATAACTGTCGACAACGAAGCCTCTTCCTGATGCCACCCATAGAAAGGTCAGCATGTGGCAGCTCGATACTGCGGCGACAAACGCCTCTTCCGGATCGACATTAGCTGCAACGGACATCGGTTCCGGCACGACAAAAGGCGACGACGAGGCAGGTATCTGTACACCGCCATCGAAGCTCCAGCTATGCTCGCGGCTGTAGCGGTTATCGGTGAATTTCTGATCTCCCCTGTTCCAGGAGATGGTCGCTTCATGTTGATGCATACGGGCTCCTTAAAGATATGACTCGGTTATGCAGTACGTTTGATGATCCAGCCATTCGCCACTGCCTCGAATCCGATTTTCGGGTAATACGACATGGCTTCAGGCGCAGCCAGCAGCAAAAGCATCGATTGCTCGCCGATAGCCTTGCGCACCCGCTCCACCAAGGCATTCCCGATACCGCGATGCTGGTAACGCTTGTCAACGGCGAGATCCGACAGATAGCAGCAGTAACTGAAATCGGTCAATGCACGCGCCACTCCCACCAGTTCGTCGCCATCCCAGGCAGTGATCAGCAAATGAGCATGTTCGAGCATCCTGGCAAGACGCGGTAAATCATCGACCGGCCTGCGAATGCTGGATTGCCTGAATATATCCGCCAGTTGCTCCGCAGAGAGTGTGATGTCGTCTCGATAGGAAATGTCTTCCATGTCGAAGCCTTTTTGCCGTTGAGATGACGACAGCTTAACCTCACACTTGGCTTTATTAAATAACCAATAAGTGATACTTTTAAAATACCAATTTTTCTTCGTACCGCCATGCATTTCGCGCAATCCCTCGCCACACTGCGACTCGATGCATCAAATCCCATCCCGATGTTTCGGCAGCTATACGACGCGATCAAGCAAGCCACTCTCACCGGCATGCTCGCTCCCGGAACACAGTTACCGCCTACACGCGAATTGGCTCAACTGCTGGGCATTTCGCGCCAGACGGTGCTCAATGCCTATATGCACTTGACGGCTGAAGGATTCCTGTCCGGCGAGGTCGGCCGTGGCACTTTCATCAGCGACAAGCTGCCTTTTCCGACTGCCGGAAAATCAATACAGCCGAAGTCGCCTCGGCTATTGCGCCCATTGTCCGAGCGAGGGCGCCGCTTTGTCGGTGAAGCCGTGCAGCTCAATACGCATACCGGCATGCCACGCGCCTTCCGTATCGGCATGCCTGGTTTGGACATATTCCCCTTCGATGTCTGGGCCCGGCTGGAAGCACGGCGCTGGCGCAAACCGCAACATCATCTCGGCTACGACGATCCCGCAGGCTACGCACCGCTGCGGGAAGCCATTGCCGCTTACCTGCGCACTGCCCGCGGCGTGCAGTGCGATGCACAGCAAGTGCTTATCACCTCCGGTTCGCAGCAAGCCCTCTTCCTCGCTGCCTCGCTCCTGCTGTCACCTGGCGATGCTGCCTGGGTTGAAGAGCCGGGTTATCGCGGCATCAATGCATCCCTGCATGCTGTGGATGCGCGCGTATGCCATATACCGTTGGATGAGGACGGCCTGTGCGTATTCTGGGCGGCGAAACATTTCCCCGATGCGAAGCTCGTCTACGTCACGCCTTCGCATCAGCAACCGCTGGGAATCACGATGAGCCTGCAACGGCGGCTGGAATTGCTTGCCTGGGCCGCAGAGAAAAAAGTCTGGGTGGTGGAGGACGACTACGACAGCGAATACCGTTACACAGGCCCACCACTGGCATCCATGCAAAGTCTGGACAAGGCTGGCTGCGTTATCTACACCGGTACGCTGTCCAAAATACTGTTCCCCGGCCTGCGATTGGGCTACATGGTGTTGCCTCCGCCCCTGGTCGATGCCTTCGTACAGGGCAAGGCCATCATCGACCGTCATACCGCAACCATGCCGCAAATGGTACTGACCGATTTCATCAATGAAGGACATTTCAGCAGGCACATCAAGCGCACCCGCGAGGCCTATGTCGAACGTCGGGACACGCTGTTGAAAGCATTGGAGCGGCACCTGTCGGATGAACTTGAGATCGGCAACGCCGATGCCGGCCTGCACTTTGCCGTGACTTTCCGGCGACAGCGAGACGACCGCGCCATCGTGCGTACAGCTTTGGAAAGGGGTATCGAACTGCGCGCCTTGTCTTCCTTCTATAACGCCTCACAGCCGAACTGCAGCATTCTTCCATCCGGCCTGCTGATAGGTTTTGCCGCCGTACGCGATGCGGATTTGAAGCGCAGCGCCCTTGCGCTGCGCGACCTGCTTAAAGAAGTTAAATAACTTTGTTGCTTCGCAGCCCCGCGATCTGAGCATCGTCATACCCCAACGTACGCAAAACCTCATCGGTATGCTCGCCAAGTGCAGGCCCAAGCCATTTCGTCTCGCCAGGCGTCTCCGACAGCTTGGGCGTAATCGCCGGCAGCTTGACCGGTGTGCCGTCAGCAAAACGGTGCTGCTCGAACATGCTCCGTGCGAGAAACTGCGGATCGGTCATCATGTCGCGCACCGAATAGATCTTGCCGACCGGGACATCGGCTGCTTTCAATACGGAGAGTGCCGATTCAATGTCCTGCGTATCGCACCAAGCCTGGATTGCGCCATCGATTTCCGCAGTGCGCGGTACACGGCCATCATTGCGCGCCAGTTGCGGATCGTTGGCCATGTCCTCGCGCCCCATCGCCAACATCAAGCGCTTGAAGATGGCGTCGCCATTGCCGGCGATAACAATATTCTCGCCGTCTTTCGTGGTGTAGGTATTCGAGGGCACGATACCCGGCAAAGCGCCGCCGGTACGCTCACGCACCACACCCGCGTAATCATATTCCGGCACCAGCGATTCCATCATGTTGAACACCGCCTCGTAGAGCGCGACATCCACCATCTGCCCCTGCCCCGCGACACAGGCTTCGCCTTCCTTGCCATTCCAGCGTCCGCCGGTAGCATCACGGTGACGCAAGGCCATCATGCCGCCGATCACGCCATGCAGTGCCGCCAGCGAATCGCCAATGGAAATGCCGATGCGTACCGGCGGGCGATCCGGATGTCCGGACACATAACGCATGCCCCCCATCGATTCGCCGATCGCACCGAAGCCCGGCAAGTCCTTCATCGGTCCCGTCTGGCCGTAGCCGGACAAGCGCACCATAATGGTCGCCGGATTGATCTTCTTCAGGTCCTCATAACCCACGCCCCACTTCTCAAGCACGCCGGGCCGATAGTTCTCGATGATGATGTCAGCTTCCAGCGCAAGCTTGCGCGCGATCTCCTGCGCCTTCGGATCCTTCATGTTGAGCGTCACGCTCTTCTTGTTGCGCGACTGTACCGACCACCAGAGTGAGGTGCCATCTTTGAGCACGCGCCATTGACGAATCGGATCGCCAGTTTCGGGGGCTTCAATCTTGATGACCTCAGCGCCGAATTCAGCCAGCATGCGAGAGCAGAACGGGCCCGCAATTAACGTGCCGAGTTCCAATACCTTGATGCCGGCCAGCGGGCCGGATGGTTTTTTGGTGTCTGTCATAGGATGTGATGCGCCCTGTTTCGTTATTGTTCAGGTTGCACGTCGGTCTAGCATGGCACGCGCGATGGTTCCGGCATCGACGTATTCGAGTTCGCCGCCAACCGGCACGCCGCGAGCGAGACGGCTCACCTTGAGCCCGCGTGCCTTCAATGTTTCGCTGATGTAGTGCGCGGTGGCTTCGCCTTCGTTGGTGAAATTCGTGGCGAGCACGACCTCCTCGACGATGCCGTCGGTAGCGCGTGCAATCAGCTTCTCCAGATGGATGTCTTTCGGGCCGATGCCATCCAGCGGCGATAGATGGCCCATCAACACGAAATACAGCCCCTTGTAAGTCAGCGTCTGCTCGATCATCAGTTGATCGGCCGGTGTCTCCACCACGCACAATAAGCTTGTGTCCCGTTCCGGATCGAGGCATGTTTCGCATACCTCGTTTTCGGTGAAGGTATTGCACATTGTGCAGTGATGGATACGTTCGACCGCCTGTACCAGCGCACGGCCAAGCATGGCCGCGCCTTCGCGGTCATGCTGCATCAGATGGTAGGCAATGCGCTGTGCCGATTTCGGGCCCACGCCTGGCAGGCGGCGCAACGCTTCAGCCAGGAATTCGAGACTGGAAGGTGTCTTCACCGCTCGTCAGAAAGGCATCTTGAAGCCGGGAGGCAGCGGCAGGCCGGCGGTAAGACCGGACATCTTTTCCTGGGAAGTCGCCTCGGCCTTGCGCACCGCATCGTTGAAAGCGGCAGCAACCAGGTCTTCCAGCATGTCCTTGTCGTCGCCCAACAGCGACGGATCGATGGACACACGCTTGACGTCGTTCTTGCAGGTCATAATGACCTTCACCATACCGGCACCAGCCTGGCCTTCCACCTCGATCAGCGCCAACTGCTCCTGCATCTTCTTCATGTTGTCCTGCATGGCCTGTGCCTGCTTCATCAGCCCTGCGAGTTGACCCTTCATCATGATGTTTGCTCCTGTTAAATATCAAACGGGTTTGATCGAGCCCGGCACGATGGTTGCGCCGAACTCACGAATCAATGCCTGCACAAACGGATCGCTGTGCATGTTCTCTTCTGCCTGCCGTTGACGCTCCTCGCGCTCGGCCATCGCCTGCGCGTTGGCTGTCTGCTCCACTGCGCCAATCTCGGTATTCACGCGGATCGTCTTGCCGAAACGTTCGCTCAAGGCAGCGGCGAGCTTATCCACCGCGCCTGCCGAACGCAAGGTTTCAAAAGGAATCCGCAGATGGAATTGCGCAGCCTCGCCGAGTTCCTCGCAGCGAAGGAGTTCACTTTGCTGCGCCAGTTGCTGCACTACGCCGCGCAGCGGGAGCACAGCGGCCAGTGCCGGCCAGTCGCCATCCCAATTGAGCGAGGCAACCGGCTCGATCGCGCGCGGCGCTACGCGAGGGACCGGCACAGGCTCGGGCGCTTGCAGTTCGGCTGCCGGTTCTACCGGGGCGGGAAGCTCTTCAGTTTTTTTTTGAGCGCTCGCACCCAATGCATCAGCGGCTTGGGGCGGCTCGTCCTCCCATGGCGGCGGAGGTGACGGCGCTTTGACCGGTGCGGCAACAGGCGGCTTGCCGCCATTGCGCGCCGCTTCCAATGCGGCACGCGCGGGACTCATTGCGGAAGAAGGTCTGGTAATCGGGGCGCTGGCCGTTGTCGGCGCAACACTCAGACGTGTTGCCTGCGCCGGTGCAGAAGCAGCAACAGGCACCACCGCAACAGGTTTGGCTTCCGCCGCTCCCACACCCGGTCTGAATGCCAGCATGCGCAACAGCGTCATCGAAAAACCCGCGTACTCATCCGGCGCCAGACTGAGTTCGTTGCGGCCATGTACTGCGATCTGGTAAAACAACTGCACTTCTTCTGCATCGAAGAGACCGGCCAGCCTGATGATGTTTTCACGCTCAGGCACATCGTCCGGCACAGCAGACAGCACAGTCTGCGCCAGCGCAATCCGATGCAGCAAAGTGCCGAGATCCTGCAAGGCGGCGTTATACGACAAGCTGCGCACGGCCATTTCGTCCGCGACTGCAAGCAGAGCTGCGCCATCTTTGGCCGCCAGCGCATCGAGCACGCGGATCAGGTAGGACTGATCGAGTGCGCCGAGCATTCCTTGCACGGCTTCCAGCGTCACCTTGCCGGCGGAATACGCGATTGCTTGGTCGGTCAGTGAAAGCGCATCGCGCATCGAGCCATGCGCGCCTTGCGCGAGCAGGCGCAAGGCCGACGGGTCGAAGGCAATGCTTTCCTGGCCAAGAATGTTTTCCAGATGCCCGACGATATGTCCGGGCGGCATCTGCTTGAGGTTGAATTGCAGGCAGCGCGACAGCACCGTCACCGGAATCTTTTGCGGGTCAGTGGTGGCGAGAATGAACTTCACATGCTCGGGCGGCTCTTCCAGCGTTTTCAGCATGGCATTGAACGCGTGATTGGTAAGCATGTGCACTTCGTCGATCATGTAGACCTTGAAGCGCGCATTCGAAGGTGCATAAATTGCCTGCTCGAGCAATTGCGCCATTTCATCGACGCCTCGATTGGACGCCGCATCCATTTCAATATAGTCAACGAAGCGCCCCGCGTCGATTGCCACGCAGGCTTCACAGGCACCGCAAGGTTTGGCCGTAATGCCGGTTTCGCAGTTGAGTGACTTGGATAGGATGCGCGAAAGCGTTGTCTTGCCCACGCCGCGCGTGCCGGTAAACAAGTAGGCGTGATGCAGTCGTTGCTGCTCCAAAGCATGCGTCAACGCCCGCACCACGTGCTCCTGCCCGACGAGCGTTTCGAAGCTCTTTGGGCGATACTTACGTGCGAGTACTTGATAGGACATGACGGTGCTAACGGTTGAGTGACAGCCCGCATTTTACCCGACCTGAAGCATCTCATCGCCCTTGCTTTATCTCCCGGAAGAAAGGATGTCCGTGATGCAATGGCCCACCCACCAAGTGACCAACCAGGTACCTGATCTCGAGAACTACAATCTCTACGCAACCGATGCTGCGCTGTGCGAAGGTGTTCAGCGCAGCGATGCCGGCTGGCATGACGAGCCACTGACACGTCTTGGCGCGGAACTCGGCAGCCGCGAAACGCTGCAACTCGGCGAACTGGCGAACCGTCATCTGCCCGAACTGCAGACACATGATCGCGTAGGCCATCGCATCGACGTAGTCGAATTCCATCCAAGCTGGCATCGCCTGCTCGCGCTCTTGCGGCGCGATGGCTTGCACGCCTTGCCCTGGATGCTGCCGCAGCCTGGCACCCATGTAGCGCGAGCAGCCGGTTATTTTCTGCACGCGCAAGTGGAAGCCGGTTCGCTCTGCCCCACCACGATGACCTTCGCCTCGATTCCGGTGCTGCAGAACGAACCTGCCTTGTTCGCCATGCTCAAGGACAAGCTTTTTTCCTGCGAACACGACCCACGTGACCTGCCGATGGAGCAGAAAAAGTCGATTCTGATCGGCATGGGCATGACCGAGAAACAGGGCGGTTCGGATGTGCGCACCAATGCCACCATTGCACGCCCGCTTTCTGGTTCCGGCCGGGGTGCGGGCTATCTCCTTACCGGACACAAATGGTTCTTCTCCGCTCCCATGTGCGATGCCCATCTCGTGCTTGCGTGCACCGAAGGCGGCTTGTCCTGCTTCTTCGTGCCGCGCTGGCGATCTGATGGCAGCAAGAATACTGTTCTCGTGCAGCGGCTGAAGGACAAGCTCGGCAATCGCTCCAATTCCAGCAGCGAAGTCGAATTCCAGGATGCCTGGGGCCTCATGGTCGGCGAAGAAGGCCGCGGCATTCCGACCATCATCGAAATGGCCAACCATACCCGGCTCGATTGTGTAATCGGCAGCGCAGGCTTGATGCGTCAGGCTTTCGTGCAGGCAGCTCATCACGCGCGTTACCGCATCGCCTTCGGCAAGCGGCTGGCGGAGCAACCGTTGATGCAGAACGTCCTGGCCGACCTCGCGCTGGAGAGCGAGGCCGCCACTACCCTCATGCTGCGCCTCGCACGCTCCTTCGAATCGCCGAACGATCCGCTGGAACGTGCGTGGCGACGCATCGTGACACCAGCCGGCAAGTTCTGGATCTGCAAACGTGCATTGGAATTCACCGGTGAATGCATGGAAGTCTGGGGCGGCAACGGTTATGTCGAAACCGGCCCGATGGCCCGCCTCTATCGGGAAGCGCCGGTCAACTCGATCTGGGAAGGCTCGGGCAATGTGATGTGTCTGGATATGCTGCGCGCCATCGAACGGGAAACGGACGGATTCCTGTTGCTGCTCGACCATCTGGACAAATTTGCCGCAGGGCATGCCGGACTAAACAAACTGGCCGCAGCCTTGCGCCACGACTTGTCAGCACCGCCTGAACAACGCGAAGCCCTGGCGCGCCGCTTTACGCAACGGCTCGTGCTGGCTGTACAGGGAATGCTCATGCTTGAAAGCGCTCCCACTGACATTGCGGAAGCTTTCATCGCCAGTCGTATCGACCTCCAATGCGGGCGGGTGTACGGCACCCTCGCTGCATCAAGCTTGCAAAAACGCATTCTTGACCGTGCGTGGCCAATGTAATCGGAGATTGCTGGAGAAAAAATGAAGAAAGGGACGAGGGCGAGCCTTGTCTACGGCACTTGCGGTGAATGGTTGTGGCTGCTTCGTTCCCGACCTGACCAGATTGACCATGCCACAATGCGCAGGGGCCCGCCGGTCGCTATTCTACCAGCAAAGTCCCCTTGCAGTCCTGATCAGATTCCCAATTCCGACCAGATCCGGTCAACCTTTTGCTTCACCTCATCGGTCATCGTGATCGTTCTCCCCCACTCTCGGCTGGTTTCGCCCGGCCATTTATTGGTGGCATCGATGCCCATCTTGCTGCCCAATCCGCTGACGGGCGATGCAAAATCGAGATAGTCGATAGGCGTGTTGTCCACCAGCGTGGTGTCGCGCGAAGGGTCGACGCGCGTGGTGATCGCCCAGATCACTTCCCTCCAGTCACGCGGGTTCACATCCTCGTCCACCACGACGATGAACTTCGTATACATGAATTGCCGCAGGAAACTCCATACGCCAAACATCACCCGCTTAGCATGACCAGGATAAGACTTCCTCATCTGCACCACCGCCATGCGATAGCTGCACCCTTCAGGCGGCAAATAGAAATCGGTGATCTCCGTGAACTGCTTTTGCAGCAGTGGAATGAACACCTCGTTTAGCGCCACTCCCAGAACGGCCGGCTCATCCGGCGGCTTGCCGGTATAGGTGGAGTGATAGATGGGATCGCGACGCATGGTGATGCGGTCGATGGTAAACACAGGAAACCAGTCCTGCTCATTGTAGTAGCCCGTATGGTCGCCGTATGGCCCCTCCAATGCGTGCTCGTAGCCGCTCGGATGATTCTCGTCCGGATAGATATGCCCTTCCAACACGATTTCGGCGGAAGCCGGCACCTGCAGCTCACTGCCGATTGCCTTCACCAGCTCGGTACGGCTTCCCCGCAACAGCCCGGCGAACTGGTATTCCGACAAGCTGTCCGGCACCGGCGTTACCGCACCGAGGATGGTCGCTGGATCAGCACCCAGCGCCACCGCGACCGGATATGGCTTGCCGCGATTGACAATGCCATGCTCACGAAAATCCAGCGCGCCACCCCGATGCGCGAGCCAGCGCATGATCACCTTATTGGGCCCGATCACCTGCTGACGATAGATGCCGAGGTTCTGACGCTTCTTGTGCGGCCCCTTGGTGATGACCAGGCCCCATGTGATCAGCGGTGCCACATCGCCTGGCCAGCAATGCTGGATCGGCAACCGCGACAGGTCCACCTCACTTCCCTCCCAGACAATGTCCTGACAAGGCGCGCTGCGCTGCTCTTTCGGCGCCATGTCCCACAAGGCTTTCACCATGGACCCGAGTCCCAATACATCCTTGATGCCTTTGGGTGGCTCCGGCTCCTTCAGGGTCGCAAGGATGTGGCCGATCTTGCGGAGTTCGCCAATATCCTCTGCGCCCATACCCAGTGCAACGCGGCGCGTAGTGCCAAACAAGTTGCCCAGCACCGGGATTGCGTGACCTGCAGGACGTTCAAACAATAGCGCGGGGCCGCCAGAGCGCAAGCAGCGGTCGCAAACTTCTGTCATCTCGAGATAAGGGGAAACCGGCGTGGCAACACGCTTTAACTCACCCAGTCTTTCCAATTGGGAAACAAAATCCCGTAGATCTGAATATTTCATGACTTTTCACAATATTGATACCTCGCTTATATCTTTTAATTTGCAAGGCCAAGCCGTTGATTTTATTGGGTTTACATTTTTTACCATCGACAATTTAAGATTTAAAAGTTATAAAAAGTAGATTTAATATTATTGACTACGTATAAACCACCCCCTAAAATTTGCCCCACTTGATGAACATGCTGATCGGAAAGATCGATCGGCACTGGAAATTTTTCATCACTCACGGGGAGATCGGGGCCCCACAAGACATTGCAAGGAGTGTATTCACGAGGCGTCTGCCTCCCTCCCCGAAAACATGCCTGTCGCTGATCGGCGCCGTGCGCGGCCGACGGCTCTGAGAGCAGGTAGTTCCGATGCTTGCCGCCTTTGCACTACGCGCAATGGCAAGCAATTGTTCTGATTCTCGGCGGACATAAAGGTCTACCAAACGCTTTGTCGTGAGCTTTTGTCTGCCGGAACGATTCAGGAGGTTCTATGCTTCATCGTTTCATTCGGGCGTCATATGACTTCACCCGAGAAAAAGCCAGCCAATCCGCTGCGTGGATTGTTTTTGTCCGCGATACCGCCAGAGGCTTCATCACCACCGCCCATCACACCTTGATGGTGCTAGGCGTCCTCGCCATTGCCGCACTGGGTGCCATGTTCGTCAAGCCGGAGTTGGCTGACCGCATGATCGCGCTGTCCCCCTTCGCCGAGGCAAATGCCGAAGAAGCAGATGAGCCCGATACCCAGGCAGCCCATTCGGCAAGCCTGCCGGACCAAGCCAAGACTGCAAAAGGTGCAAACTCCAAAACTGCCGATAACGAGCGTCAGCAACAATGGGTCACCAACTGGCTGGCCAAGCGCTACCGCGTCGCTACCGATGCCACCAATATGCTGGTATCAGCCGCCTATCTGACGGCGAAGGAGATCAAGCTCGATCCGCTCCTGATCCTCTCGGTCATGGCAATAGAGTCCGGTTTCAACCCGATTGCTGAAAGCCCGGTCGGCGCACAGGGCTTGATGCAGGTGATGTCCAAGGTGCATCACGACAAATTCGCGGAACTTGGCGGCATCAAGGCGGCATTGAATCCGGTTACCAACATCAAGGTTGGCGCGCTGATCCTGAAGGACTACGTCACCCGTGGTGGTTCGGTGGAAGCCGGTCTCAAGATGTATGTCGGTGCCGGGGCCGCAGAGAATGACTCGGGTTATGGCGCCAAGGTATTGGCGGAGTATCGACGCCTGAAGGATGTGGCAATGGGCAAGAAAGTGCCTACCATCACCACTACGGTAAGCAATACCGCAAACGCTACGCCCAAGGCGCGTCCGCAAGAGAACAAGACCGGTACCGGTACTAATACCGATACTGAACACACGGAAGAGAAGTCGGATCAGCTTGCTGCCGTGTAATCAAAGATTGATGCAAAAAAGAAGGAGCCGCAAGGCTCCTTCTTTTTTGGTGGAATCCGATAACTTAACGCTTCGCGAAGAATCGATGCAACCGCGCAACGGCTTCCTGAAGATTAGCCATTGAGGTCGCATAGGAGACACGGATGTATTGGCGAGCGGTATGCGGCCCGAAATCGAGCCCTGGCACCAGCACTACACCAGCCTCATTCAGCATCTCCCGCGTCAGACGATCCGCATCACCGGACAATGCCGAACAATCCGCATAAACATAGAATGCGCCATCCGGCATCACCGGCACCTTGAAGCCCAGTGCCTGCAAGGCGGGTACGATATAGTCGCGGCGGCGCTTGAATTCCGCCTTGCGTTCCTCGTAAATGGCGATCGCTTCCGGTGTAAAACATGCCACACCCGCATACTGTGCAACGCTGGAGGCGCAGATAAACAGGTTCTGTGCCAGTTTCTCGATCTGCGGCACGAGTTGCTCAGGCACAACCAGCCAGCCGAGACGCCAGCCAGTCATGTTGAAATATTTCGAGAAGCTGTTGATGACGACAACATCCTCGCCCAGCGACAGCGCGGAGAATGCCTCCCCTTCGTAGCTCAGCCCTTGATAAATCTCGTCGACGATGGCAAAACCTCTTCTTTCGCGCACTATCGATACAATGCGCCGCAATTCCTCATGTGGAATCGAGGTACCTGTCGGATTAGAGGGCGAGGCAAGCAGCACTCCGCGCGTGTCGCTACCCCAATGCTCGCGCACCTGGGCATCGGACAGTTGGAAACGCTGTTCCGGACCGCTCGGGATCAGTTTCGCCCGCCCTTCGAAAGCAGCAACGAAGTGCCTGTTGCAGGGATAGGAAGGGTCGGGCATCAAGACTTCCGCCCCTTTCTCCACTAAAGCGGCACAGGCCAGCAGCAGCGCTGCAGACGCCCCGGCAGTCACGACGATGCGCGACGACGCCACATCCAAGCCGTAGACCTGACGATAATGCGCGGAAATCGCTTCGCGTAATACCGGAATGCCGACTGCGGCAGTGTATTGCAGCCGGCCATCGCTCATGGCGCGTGCGGCAGCTTCCACCACCGGAGGCGCTGCCGTGAAATCGGGCTCGCCGATACCCATGTGAATGATATGGCGTCCCTGGCGTTCCAGTTCGGTTGCCATCTTCGCCAATTCCATCACATGGAAAGGCGCGATATTGGCAAGGCGTGAAGCGAAGTGCATATCGATGCCAGTGGAGTTCATCGAGGAGCGTATCGTCAACGATGCTTCACGTCTTCGACTTCCACCTCGCGTACCTTGGCTGAAAACCTGTCAAGCACGCCGTTGACATATTTGTGTCCATCGATGCCACCGAAGGACTTGGTCAGCTCTACTGCCTCGTTGATGACCACTTTGTAGGGAATCTCGATGTGGTTGCGCAACTCATAGGCACCGATCAAAAGCGCCGCATGTTCCACTGGCGACAACTGGTTGATCGGACGGTCAATCAGGGGTGCTAACCCTTCGCGCAGTTCCGGCGCCTGCTTGATCGTGCCATGCAACAGCACGTCGAAATGTTCTGCATCGGCCTTGTCGAAGCCGTGCGCCTCGCGGATATGCGCATCGATGACACCTGCGTCTTCATTGTTCAGCAGCCACTCATACAATCCTTGCAGCGCGAATTCGCGCGCCCGGTGACGAGGGGTGCGGCTCTTGTTGGGATTGGCGTGAACAGTCTTCTGGTTCATTTCATTCTTCCTCGGTTACTTCGCCCAATTCTTCCAATGCGATTGCCAGATTGGCCATCTCGACGGCGACGCGCGCTGCATCGGTGCCCTTCTCTGCCATGCGCGCTTCGGCCTGTTCGTCGGTATCGGTGGTCAATACGGCATTGGCGATGGGAATGCCAAAATCGAGTGAAACACGGGTGATGCCGGCGCCGGATTCATTGGCCACCAGCTCGAAGTGATAGGTTTCGCCGCGAATAACGGCGCCGATCGCTACCAGTGCATCGAACTGCTGCGTCTCGGCCATCTTTTGCAATGCAAGCGGAATTTCCAGCGCGCCGGGCACAGTGACGTGCAATACATCCTCATCCGCCACGCCGAGATGCTTCAGTTCGGCCAGACAGGACGACAACAGACCGTGGCACACGTCTTCGTTGAAGCGGGCCTGGACAATGCCGATACGCAGCCCTTCGCCCGTCAGGTTGGATTCGTAACTTCCTACTGTCATGGTAGTTCCTTCATGCGCAACAGCGCGAATTGATCAAGAAATGCGAGTCTGATGCCGTTTAGCATCGAAACGACTGATCGGAGGTCGCATCATATTCGGGTGCAACAGCCGCTGACCGTTCGCCGAGCAGCGGCTTAAAGCGGTTTGATGATCGATGTACGGAAGCCGGGATTGGTCCCGTACGCTGATCAGCAAACCGTTCTATTCGGGTTTAACCTGATAACCAGTGACTTCGAGATTGAAGCCGGCCATCGACGGCATTTTTCTCGGATTGGCAAGCAGCTTCATCTTGCCAACACCAAGGTCTTTCAGGATCTGTGCACCAATGCCATAAGTGCGCAGATCCATCCGGGCGGCACGCGGCACCGGCTTGGGATCAGGCACATTCAGCGCCTCGAACTGCGAGAACATCTGCTCGGCCGATTCTTCGCAATTGAGCAGTATCATCGTGCCGCGTTCGGATGCCTTGATCGCGGACATAGCCGATGCCATGTTCCAGGAGTGTGTGGTTACCTGGGTTTCAAGCAGGTCGAGGATCGATACGGGCTGATGCACGCGCACCAGGGTTTCCAGCTCGGAGTGAAGATCGCCATGCACCAATGCCAGGTGAGCGCCGCCGCTGGGCTTATCGCGATAGGCGATGGCGCGGAAAGTACCGTATGCGGTATGCATGGTGCGCTCTGCCACGCGGTCGACGATGCTCTCGTTCTGACTGCGGTAGTGAATCAAATCGGCGATCGTGCCAATCTTGAGGCCGTGCTCTTGCGCGAATTCGATCAGGTCGGGCAGACGGGCCATGGTACCGTCGTCCTTCATGATTTCGCAGATCACGGCTGCCGGCGTCAATCCGGCCAGTTCGGCGAAATCGCAGCCAGCCTCTGTATGGCCAGCCCGTACCAGCACGCCACCTTTTTGCGCCTTCAAAGGAAAGATATGACCCGGCTGCACGATGTCAGACGGTTTAGCGTTTCTGGCGACTGCTACCTGAATGGTGCGCGCCCGATCGGCAGCGGAAATCCCGGTAGTGACGCCTTCGGCCGCTTCGATCGATACAGTGAAGTTGGTCCCGTACGAAGTGCCGTTACGAGAAGTCATCATGGGCAAATTCAACTGATTGCACCGCTCTTCGGTGAGCGTCAGGCAAATCAGACCGCGCCCGTACTTGGCCATGAAGTTAATCGCTTCCGGAGTGACGAAATCGGCGGCCAGCACCAAGTCGCCTTCATTCTCGCGGTCTTCTTCGTCCACCAGAATAACCATGCGGCCGGCCCGCAGTTCGGTGACGATCTCTTGAGTTGTCGAAATAGCCATGACTTTCATCCTGTAGAACCCGCTATTTTAAAGGATTTGGCCGGCCTCCAAGTTTCAATTCTGAAATCTATATAGGACTTACGCAAAATTGTCCCAGCAAGGCGCGCCGACGCAGACAGTACGAGTTGTACGGCAAGGCGGCGCAACGCCGCTGGGGCGGTTTTGCGTAAG
>Ga0070660_100001649_pt1 | contig 15345 bp, 16 predicted proteins | sample KBSC33metaG_FD_64670 | JGI IMG/M metagenome (GOLD analysis project Ga0070660, IMG submission 64670) | Corn rhizosphere microbial communities from Kellogg Biological Station, Michigan, USA - KBS C3-3 metaG | ecosystem: Host-associated > Plants > Roots > Rhizosphere > Soil ... | reverse complement strand
ACGGGCGGCGAAGTTCAGGCGCAGACCGGCTTCGATGAACTTTCAGCAGGAGGTCAGCTCTGGTGGACACATCCGAAGGCAGGCGACACCCTAACCATTAAAGTGTCGGTCGGTAGGAAAGGCCGGTACGAAGTCATTGCGCGGTTCTGCAATGCCGTCGACTACGGGATCCATCGCTTGACTCTGAACGGACGCGATCTGGGCAAGATGGATTTCTACTTGCCTCAAGGCGTGACCTGGAAAAATGTGTCGCTCGGCACGTTTGACCTTGACGCCGGTGATTCGACTCTTGTGGTGCAGTGTTTTGGAAAGCGCTCAGAGGCGCACCCCGGCAACATGTTCGGCTTAGACTATGTGCTGCTAAAGCGAAAGTAGCTCAGCCCTTTACGTCGAAAGCCTCTGGCACTGCGCGCAATTCGCTGGGCACAAGCCCGAGGTATTCGCGAATGGACTCTCGCAGGCCTTGCGTCGTCCCGAAACCGCACGTCGACGCGACAAGGTCGACGGCCATGTCGGTGGTGACCAAAAGCTCGACGGCGGCCTCGGTCCGGCAGCGATCGACGTATTCGTGAAAGCCGTAACCCACAAGCTGTTTGAAGACTCGCGAGAAGTGAAACGGCGAGTAGCCGGCCATGTCCGCGGCGTCCTTGAGCGGCCACCCATCGGAAGGTTTGCTTCGCACCTTGCCGGCGAGTTGTCGAATGGTCTCCGGCAAATCCGGCGGCAAAGCAGCGAGCTGGACTTCGTCGCCACCTGTGACAAGCCGCGCGACAATTTCATAAACCACGGACAGCATCAGCGGCTCTGCGTAGTCAACGGACCCGTTCCGAGCCGTTTCGTAGCGCTGCATCGCCTCCATGAACTGGGGATCAATGGGCTTGCATGCGACAATTCGCGTGCTGCTACCGCCCTTACCCGTTCCGGCAACGTAATGCTCGAGCAGCGGAGTCATTCCAGCGGGCCAAGTCAAAACATGGCTTACGTGCTCGCCTCGGGCGGCGGTGACGATTAGCCTTGTTCCGCCTCGCACGAATGTGACGCTTCTGGGTGCCACGAGAATGAGTCTGCCCTGCGACGTTGTTCGTGCAATGGCGGAGCCTTGGAAGTTCACGATCAGCGCGTTGATCGAAGTTGGTACGGAGATGATGCCCGTAGCCGTTTTTGCAACAGTGGTCGTGACCTGCTGCAGGCGCATGTGTTGAAACCCGGGCAGGTCCTGTCTTTTGACGACTTGCTGACCGCATTCAAAGGTTAGATCGACGTGCGCCTCTGGCTCTCCCGTTCGCAAGCCCTGCATCTCCTAAAGGTTGCTGCATTGAGCGCACCTTTCCTGAGGCGATTATACAGGACGAGATTCCTGGATCGGGTATTCGTAACTGTGGCTTCAGGATTTTCCGTTGCGGTGGTAGGCGCCACGGGTGCCGTTGGACAAGAATTTATCCGTCTTTTTGAGGATCGGTCTTTTCCGATCCGTGAACTCAAGCTCCTTGCAAGTACTCGCTCCGCCGGCAAGACCCAGATGTGGCGCGGACAGCAGATTTCAATAGCAGAGGCAACGCCAGCAGCTTTCGACGGTGTGCAAGTCGCGTTCTTCAGCGCGGGGGCTTCTCGCTCCAAGGCGCTCGTACCCGCAGCTCTGGAGGCGGGCGCCGTCGTCATCGACAACTCCAGCGCTTTTCGCATGAGCCCCGAGTCTGAATTGGTCGTGCCGGAGATCAATGGCCACCTTATCACGCCGGGTCAGCGGCTGTATTCAGTACCGAATTGCACGGCGATTATTTTGCTGATGGCCGTGGCACCGTTGCGAAAGCTCGGCAACATTGATCGATTAATTGTAAGCACCTATCAGAGCGCGAGCGGCGGCGGAGCCGCAATGATGCAGCAGTTGCTAGATGAAACCAGGCGAAGCCTAGATACCAACGGACTGGATTTCCGAGCGCCTGATTCTAAGATTCCGCCTTACGCGTTCAACCTCTTCAGCCATAACACGCCTATTCAGGACAACGGGTTTAACGAGGAGGAGCAGAAGGTCATTGACGAGTCGCGCCGGATCCTTGAGGATCCTTCTCTGAGAGTGAACGTCACATGCGTCCGAGTCCCGGTTTTGAGGGCGCACAGCGAGTCCATTACGGTGGAGTTCGAAGGGGATGCGCCCGCCGTAGAGGAGGCTTGGCGCGTTCTCGGGGCTTCACCCGGAGTGCAGGTGATCGACGACCGACACGCCAATCGCTTCCCGACGCCACTCGATGCGAGTGGCCAAGGTGACGTTCTCGTGGGCCGGATTCGGAGGGATCCGAGCAACCCGAATGCGCTTATCCTTTTCGCCTGCGGCGACCAGCTCCTGAAAGGGGCGGCACTGAATGCACTGCAGATCGCCGAGGCATACATCGGCCTTGGCCAGCCTGCGGCGGTGCCAGCTACCGCCTGAGGATTAGGCGGCTTTCCTAATGTCGGCTTCCGCGTGTGTTCGGTGAAGCGGTAGTTCGATGATCTCGCATTCGCGCACCGGATGCGTCGCCTGATCGAACGCGATCTCGGGTGCGCGCTTGGACGCGACATACAGCGTGATGAAGGACGTCAGGCTGCACAAACCGAAACCGAGGAAGAACGGCATACACGATCGTCATTCCACGCCCGATTGCTCTCAGAGCACCGCTAAATTACTGTATCCTCGTATGTACCTGTGAATTCCGCCGCGTTATCCACCCACACAGAGGCCATCGAGCAAGCGCTGAGTCGCTTCCATCAAGAGCAGCAGGGCATTGCTCCGAAGCAACTCCGCGCGACCATCCTCGACGACATGGTCGTTGTGCTTAGCTCCGGCGTTTACAACACAAGCGAGCAAGAGCTGTCCGAATCCAAGCAGGGCAAGAAGCTCATCCAAAGTGCGCGACGAGATCAGCGCGCGTTAACGCGCCGCGAGGCCGAAGCTGCTGTTGCAGGCATCATGGGCCGTCGTGTGGTGAGAAGCTTCTTCGATATCGATACCCGGACCGGCGATCAGGTCGAGGTCTACATACTTGAACGGCAAATCGACGCTTAGCCGTGTGCTGAGCCTTCGCGTTCAGCTTCTCCTCAGCCATCTTCTTCTCGTTCTCATCCTTGGCATCGTAATGGGCGCGGGGGTGTCGAGCTTCTTCGGCCTGAGCCGTTCTCTCGAGACCGTATTTCAGGAGAACCTCACTTCCCTTTTTGCAGCTCAATCGCTGCAGGACGCAGTCGCAAAAGAGAACCAGACGATGGGCGAAGTTCTCGTCGCCTCGCCGGAGCAGGCATCGATCCAGCACGAACAAAACTGGAAGCAGCTAAAGAGTGCTCTAGCGGTTGCCTCTTCGCTGGCCAACACAAAGCACCAGAAGGAGAGCATGCGAAGGCTTGACGAGCTCGCGACTCAATACCGGAATGCTTGCGAGCTCCTGCTAAACGCTCCTTTGCAACCCCAGGCTCGAGCCGCTTACTATGCGGAGCATCTCCACTCGACCTTAGTTCGGATGGATCAGATTGCGCTGCAGTTCTTTGAGGAGAACCAGCGAGCTATTCAGCGCGCCAGCGACAGCGTGAAGATCGACGTCAGGCGAGCTGCGACTTGGAGCCTCGTGATCACTCTGGGCGCCCTGATTGTGGGAGTTATTCTTACGCTGCGGATGGTCCGCGTCGTATTGACTCCGCTTCAGGAGCTGGCGGAACGCACGGAACGCATTGGTGAGGGCAATCTGCACGAGCGCATCACGACCCGTCGCAGCGACGAGATTGGAGTACTTGCGCAGAGTTTCAACCGCATGGCTGAGCGGCTGAGCGAAGCCCGTGAGAAGGAAGAGCGGCGCCTCCAGAGGGCCGAAGCGACCTCAGACGCGGCTCTCGCGAGTCTCTATGACCCCGTTGTGGTCAGTGACGCCAAGGGCAGAATCATCCATCTCAATCGCGCCGCGGAGGGCCTCTTCGGTCCGGCGCCTTCCACGCCGAGAAGGCCGATTATCGAGCACATCGGCGACCGGAGGATTGTGCACGCGATCGAGCGCGCCATCCAGGAAGGTGAAGTTTCCGCATCGGAGGATGAAACCGCGCTTGTTCCCATAAAGGTCGGCACCACAAACCGCACCTATCGCCTGCGAGCCACACCCATGCGCGACACCAACGGAGTTCTCCTAGGCTCGGTTGCGGTGCTTGAAGACGTCACCCACATGCGCGAGCTGGACCGCCTCAAAACGGAGTTCATTGGCGTCGCCTCCCACGAGTTACGGACGCCCGTGACTTCGATGCTGCTCTCCACTGAGCTCCTTCTCGACGGTGCTGCTGGCCCGCTCACGCCCCAGCAGCAAGAGATCGTGCAAGTTCAGCGGCAAGACCTCGAGCGGCTGGACAAGCTCATGCGAGACCTCCTCGACATGACAAAGCTCCAGGCCGGCAGCTCTCCCCCTCGGTTCGAAATCGTCAGTCCCGAAGAACTCGTAAAGATGACGGTTTCTGGCGTTAAGATTTCTGCAGCCAACAAGGGCGTGAAACTTAGTAGTGAAATCGACCCACTGCTCGGTCCCGTGAGGGCTGATCGGAGTCAAATTGTCCGAGTGTTGACCAATCTCGCCAACAATGCGATCCGCCACACGCCGCCGGGCGGCGAAGTGCTGATTCGAGCGCAACAGCATGACGATCAAGTACGATTTGGGGTGCGTGACACAGGGGAGGGCATCCCACCCGAGTATCTGTCCCGAATCTTCGAAAGGTTCGTCCAGGTGCCCGGAGCCACCGGCGGCGGCGCCGGTCTCGGCCTTTCCATCAGTCAGACGATTGTCGAAGCCCATGGCGGACGTATGAAAGCTGAGAGCGAATTAGGAAAAGGCGCGACCTTCTCATTTGAACTGCCGATAGAAAGAAGGGCTCTGCGCGGAGAAGAAAAGGTTTGAACAGTCGAATTCTCGTAATCGACGATGAAACGAATATCCGGATGATGATCCGGCTCACCCTGCAACACGCGGGCTACGAAATCGACACCGCTGGCGATGGCCAGGAGGGCCTGGAAAAGTTCGGGCAAGGCGGCAACTACGACCTGATTCTTCTGGACCAGCGCATGCCGGGCATGTCGGGGATCGACGTACAGAAAGAGATTTACAAGCGTGCACCGGGCACGCGTCTGATTCTGATAACCGCCTTTGGAACGATCGACCTGGCCTTGGAGGCGATTCAGGCAGGCGCCTCTGACTTTCTCCGGAAACCATTTACTGCCGAGACTCTTCGGCAAGCAGTGAAGTCCGGGCTGAACAAGCCGGTTCAAAGAATGTCGGCGGTTCCGATCGGGATGGTGTGCCGAGAGTTCACCCGAACGACGATCAACGGCTTTTCTTTCGAACTCGAGGATCCCGGCAATCATGGCCACGACGAAGACGATGGCTCCGTAACCGCGCACTTCCGAGTCAGCCACGCTAATGCGGAGTCGGCGGTTTGCACGGTGTTTCTGCCCGCGTACCTGCTGGAACTCGTGAGGGCCTACACGGACTCAGAAGATGTCCCCGGCGGAGAACGCTTCTGGCAGGCTCTGTGTGAAGAGGCTCTTGCGAACTATCTTTGGCAAAACGCCGCCTTACCGCCTGATAAGCATTTGCGTGTCGAGGACCTGTCAGGCAGCCTCCAGCGCTGGTTGGACACTATGATGACCGTAGAATTGACTGAAGAACATGCTCGATAACCCATCGATGTCCACGTCCCAAGATGGCGCTTCAAAGCGCGGCAAGCACAAGATCTTTCTCGGCTACGCTCCCGGAGTTGGCAAGACTTTTGCCATGCTGGATGAAGCCCATCGACGGCTGAGCCGCGGCCAGGACATCGTGGTTGGTGCAGTCGAGCCGCGTGGCCGCCATGCGATCGATGAACAGCTTCAAGGCTTTGAAATCGTCCCCACCCTGGAAGTAAATGGCTTCCCAACTTTGGACGTTGACAAGATCATCGCGCGGCATCCTGAGACGGTTCTCGTGGACCGTCTTCAAGCCTCTGACGGCCAGCGCGCGCGATGGGCAGAGGTTGATCGGATCCTGGACGCTGGCATCAACGTAATTTCCACCCTCGACGCCCGCCATCTCGAGAGCCTTCACGACGCTCTTAAGGACATCACGGGAGCCGCTGTGGAGGAAACGATGCCCGACCGCATTTTCCGGGAGGCGGAAGAGGTTGAGATGGTAGACCTGACTCCGCAAGCGCTGCTCAATCGTGTCAAGCGTGGCGACGTACAGCTCGTGGGTCCAACGCCAGAGTGGTTTACCGAAGGCGTCCTCAGCGCCCTGCGTGAGATCGCACTCCGCGAAGTGGCAGGCCGGATCGACCGCGACGTCGACACCTTCCGTAAGGGCGCGAAGATCGAGAAACCGTGGGCAACGCGCGACAAGGTGATGATTTGCCTTAGTCCGACACGAGCATCCCTGCGCTTGGTTCGCAAGGGCTGGCGTCTAAGCCAGCGCACTCATGCAGACGCATTCGCCGTTTTCGTGGAAGATAAGAGCGCGGACGAGCAGACGAAGAAGCTGATTCGTGACGACTTCACCCTTGCCGAGCGGCTGGGAATCCAGACGGTAACGCTTCACGGCAACGCTGTCGATGAGATCGTTCGCTATGCCAAGCAGAATAACGTCACGCAGCTAGTCATCGGCCATTCTTCCCGCTCCCGTGTCGGCGAGATCATGAAAGGGTCCATCGTTAGCGACCTGCTGAAACAGCTCAGAGCGATCGACATCTTAGTGGTTGCCTTAGACTCCTCGGATAAGTAGCCCAAAGTTAAGACTTAGGCGTCGTTCTTAACAACTTGCAACTTCTTAACACTGCGTTAGAAAAGGAGCCCTAATCTCTTTAACACAGCGGTTTTCCGCGGCCCGATTGAGAGGCTCCTTCATGAAGAAAGCGTTTACCCTTATTGAGTTGCTGGTAGTCATCGCCATTATCGCGATCCTTGCCGCTATCCTGTTCCCTGTCTTCGCCCAGGCGAAGCTAGCTGCTAAGAAGACCGCGAGTTTGAGCAACTGCAAGCAGATCGGAATTGCGATGCAGGGCTATCTGAACGACAACGAAGACACTTACCCGCCCGCCTACTATTACAGAAACCCGTATGCCTCCGGCAACCTTGATGCCACCGGTATCGAGCAGTGGTCCGGAGTCATGCAGCCCTACATCAAGAGCTGGGGGATTTTTGTCTCGCCAACAGATCCTAATAGCGGCATTGCGCCAACAAACTGGGATGATCGGTCAGGCGGCGGGAACAATATGGGACGCGGAGGTGGCGGTTCGACTTCCTTCACACCGGGTACTGGCCTTCAGGACAATCAGGCGCCGCGTCTCAGCTATACCGTTAACGAAGCAATCATGCCACGGCCCCGCGGAGGCATTGGCGGCGTTGCAGTCGGCCAGATTCAGAACGTCGTCAGCGGCACCGCGATCGAAAACGTATCCAATACGATCGCGGTGACCGAGTTCACCGAATATAAGAACGCGGTCAGCGGGACCGGCCCTGGCGGTACGACGAATAAGTCGCACCGACCTACGGACGGCTGGGCGATGGATGCCAACGGGACAACGCCTTACGACACCAGCTTAACCATGAATTCCCCGATTTATGCGCTGAGCCCGGCGGCCGCGAAGGTGATCTTCGCGGCGCAGCCTTCAGTCCCGCTCGGTGGAGGTACTTACCCGCACCTGATCTATATCAACTCGGGAAACAAGACCGGCACCGTACCCTTTGTCTTCGCAGACACGCATGCTAAGGCTCTGAAAGTTGAGGCCACCCTGAACTGCAACAGCTTCATGTGGGGCACCAAGGCATACAACCAGGGCGGCACTCCCGTGCTCTGCCCCGGCACCGGCCAACCGACGCAGTAAAGGTTTGAGTCTTAGATAATTAGCCCCGGCCAGCGTAGCCGGGGTTACTTTTATTCAAGCCCGACGAGCTTTCGCAGTTCCTGCACTTCCTTCTGCCCGAGGCGAATGCACTCGCCTGGGCGCATTCCTTTCACCTTCAGCGGCCCGATTCGCGTGCGCTTCAGCTTCTCGACAGGGTGGCCAACCGTCTCGCACATGAGCCGGACCTGACGCTTTCGCCCCTCGTGAATGATGATCTTCAGCACGCTGCTCAGGCCACGGGGGTCTTGGTAGGTGATGTCTACCTTCGCCGGAGCGGTGCGCCGACCCTCGACAAAAACACCATCTCTGAGCGATTTCATGGCCTTGTCCCCGGGCACCCCCTTTACGGTCGCCATGTATTCCTTCTCGACGCCATATTTCGGGTGCGTCAGTCTCAGAGCGAGTTCCCCGTCGTTGCTGCAGAGAAGCAGACCCTCTGTGTCCATATCAAGGCGGCCCACGGGCTTGAGCTGGACACCGTAAGAGGGCAGGTAGTCGAGAATCGTCGGTCGTCCCTGTGGGTCGGACAAGGTGGTGACGACTCCCACGGGTTTGTTCAAGAGGACTGTGTGGAGCTGCGCCACTCCGATGCTTTGACCGTCGACGCTGATCTCGTCCACATCTGTGACCTTCACGCCCATTTCGGTCACGGTGTGGCCGTTGACTTGCACCCGACCTTCTTTGATCAATTGCTCTGCCGCCCGCCGGCTGCAGATGCCTGAATGCGCAATTCGAGCATGAAGTCTCTCGCCCTCCACCTTGGTGGTCCTAGAAGGGCGTGAGTTTGCTTTTGGGCGTGGATTTGCCATAGTAGCGGGACCGTCGGCTCCGTGAACGGTACCAGATGAGACCCAGCCCGAGGGAGGAGCCAACTATATAGAAACTGGGTGAGCGGCCGGTCACCCTGGCCAGGGGCGTGGCTCTGTCGACCGACGTAGCGGCAATCGCCGGCACTCGCAAGGTGAACCCGGTTGAATCGGTGTACATCATGTTTCCAACGACCTGGCCTTCCTTGACCGGCAACTCTAACTTGGCCGGCTGAAAACTGCCTTTCAAGCCCGAGGCGGTGCCCTTCTGTACGCAGTCCAGCACGTCAGCTTGCAGCACTGCCTTTACGGAAGGGGCGGTGCCTCCATCGATCGCGACCTCCCCTGCGGCATCGCCCTTGTGCGCGATGGTTTTATGATCGAAGTTCGCGTAGGCCCAATTCAGCATCGCTTCTTGATCGAGCTGCCAGTGGTCGCTCTTCATCAGGGCCGTGATGATCCGTTGGCCGTTGCGCGTCGCGCTCCCAACGAAGGTGTGCCCTGCCGGCACCGTGTAACCGGTCTTGATCCCGTCGGTGGTGGGATCGTTCTTCAGGAGCTTGTTGTGGTTGACCATCCACAAATCTTTCTGATTCAGCTCTCGGGCGATTTTGTACTTGAAAGTGCGCACGGTCTCTGCGAAGAGCGGGTTCTTCATCGCTTCCCTTCCCATTAGTGCGAGATCGTAGGCGCAGGTCCAGTGGTTCTTGTCGTGGAGTCCGTTCGCGTTCGCGAAATGTGTGTTTTTGCACCCGAGCTGGGCCGCCCGGTCGTTCATCATCTTGGCGAAGCTTGGGATCGATCCGCCAACATGCATGGCCGCCGCATAACACCCGTCATTCGCGCTGCGAAGCATGATCGCCCACAGGAGATTGCGCATCGAAACTCGCTCACTCGGCTGCAAGTGCATTGATGCCTCGCCCACGTTCTTGATGTCCTTTGGGGCAGTAATGACTTCATTGGGCGTGCAGTGCTCGATGAGCAGCAAGCCCGTCATGACCTTGGTCGTACTAGCCGGATACATCGGCTTGAGCGCATCCTTACTCCAGAGCACTCGGCCCGTATCGGCATCGATGATGACCGCCGTCTTGGCGTTCAGAGCCTCGGGGTTGGGCATTAAGGCCTTTGGCTCTTCCGACTTCTTTTCTTTAGGGGCAACCAGCGCTTCCGTCCGATGTTTCCGATGCCGCTGTCCTGCCGGCGCCAGCGACACGAGGGTGAGTGCGACAACTGCCGAGCCAAGCCGGAGACCGGAACTTTGAGCAAAGAGGAGCGAGTGCCTCATCCGCTTCAGCATCGCCGCTAAGCTTAGCCCATCTTCGCCGCAGTGTCTTAGCATGGGAGCCCGAAGTAAGCGCTGAGCTATAGCGTTTCCTCCACTATCTCTGACGCCTTTGCCTCGCTGGTTTGTACGGGAGGAAGGTCGTTTAAGTCCTTCATGTTGAACTGGTGGAGAAACTGCTGAGTCGTGCCGTAGAGCACGGGCCGCCCTGGCGAAGACTTGCGCCCAACCTCTTTCACAAGTCTCCTCTCCACTAGAGCACGGACGGAATAGTCGCTTGCAACGCCGCGTACAAGGTCAATTTCCTGCGTGGTCATAGGCTGCCTGTAGGCAACAATCGCAAGAACCTCAAGTAGCGCCCGGCTCAGCCGGTTCCGCTGCGGCTTGAGAAAATTCGCCACCACCTCGGCGTACTCGCGTTTGGTGCAGAGCTGGTACCCACCGGCAATCGAAACCATCTCGAGGCTTCCCTTTTCTTGCAGGCGGCTTCCGAGCATCTCCATCCCCTGCTCGACTTGACCTTCGGTGAGGCCCAGCACGGATGCAAGTGACTGGGCGCTTGCCGGAGCATCCGCGACGAAGAGCAGCGCTTCCAAGACATCGACAAGGCTGGACTCCATCGCGGAACTAGTTTGCACGAGCGAAGGTCGGTTCGTCTCCTTCCAAGCTCACCGAAACCCGGCCGAGGCGGATCAGCTCCAGCAACGCCAAGAACCACCAGACTGCCTCAGAGCGTGTGTACGGCGGCAGAAGAAGCTCTTCCAACGTTCGCGGCTCCTCGGTGAGCGCCAGAAGAACCGCCTGCATGCCTTCCGCGAGCGATCGACGGGGCTTTGCCAAGGACTCGATCGGCTCCGGAGCCGCCCTCGCGAGCAGCCGCTCGAAAGCACGGGCGAGGTCTGGCAGGCTGACATCCGAAAGTGAGTAAGGCACCTCGTACGCATCGGGGCCGCCTCCCGGCGCTCGGAAGAACTTCGCCGCTCTCTCTTGCTGCCACTGTTCGAGCGCCTCAATTGCCAGATCGAACTCATGGATCGTCGGTTCAGGCAGTTCAAGCTGCTCATCTGGCGGAGCTTCAGGCTCTTCCCAGCGAGGCAGGATCGAGGACGCTTTCCTCTCGATCATGTAAGCCAGCGCCGTCAACGCGGCCGCCGCCTCCTCGAGATTTATTTTCGGAGAAGCGAGGAGATATTCGAAGTAGCTGGCGCAAATCGGCAGAAGCGGAACGTCCCGCAGATCGATCCTGCGCTCCTTCACACACAAGAATAGGCTTGCCAACGAGCCTTCAAAATGCGGCGATGCAACATGAATCGGGGGCGGCGCGACCACGCCGAGAACCGAGATCGCGTTAGCCTTGGCGAGCGCGCGATCCTTTGCCACATCTGAAGTGTATCAGGGGAACCCACCAGCGGTCTGATTTGTCGTACGGACGTGGCGAATGAAACGTTGTGGGAGGCGATTTGCGCCCTCGCAGGGACAGAGGGAGATCAGTCGATCCCCGTAGACCAGGCGATTAGTCGCTCAGCCGTCTCAGAAGGTGTGGCCCGCGTCGAACTGAAGCAGTTCACCGAAAACAACTTAATCCGCCATCTCGATGGTGGACAAATCGAGCTCACCGTGAACGGGCGAGCTCGATGTCAAATACGCCACCACACCAGCGCAGTGACGAATGAGCCCGACACCGAACCAACGGGCCCAATCGTGGAAGTGATCGAGCCTTAGCCCTTCTTGAACTGGAAGTAGATCATGGTGTTGCTGTCGTCCACGCCATCGATTCCAATTCTAAGCACCTTCTCATTGCTGCTGATGTCCCCTTGCAGGCTCCCGGACTTCGGCTTGCCATTCATCGTCTTGTATTGGAGGACGAACTTATCGCCGGTTCGAACCACGTCTCCCGTGATCGTTTGGAACGCGGGTGAGTTCTGAGTTTTATACACCTTCAACTCGAAGGTGTTGTTCGCATTCCAAGCAAGGTTCAAGCGGTACTTGGCAAAAGTCTCTAGCTGAGTCTTGGCCAGCTGAACGAATTTCGCATCGTGCGGGAGTTGGCCCCGATCGACAATGATTCTTCCCTGCCAAGCGCCGGCGAGCGAGCCGGCGAGTGCCGACGCTACCGCAACTAAAACCGTGAGAACGGACAATAGCTTCATTGCTGCTTTCATCGGCCCGGAGTATAGCCTTAGCTGCTCTTGAGAGTCGCAATCCATTTGGTATTAAGCTCGTCGAGGCTCGAGCCCGTGAGTTCGTTCCAGACTCCTTCGGAGTAAGTGCCCTTCGACAAGGCCGCGTTAAGCTTCTTCACCAGATTCGTATCGTAGGTGTTTCGCGCCCATTCAAGGAAGGCGGCTGTAGTTCGATAGCTCGCACGTGCATTTGCCTTGGCGGGTGATGGATGCGGACGGGCCTCCACCGGCTCATAGCAGAAGAACCTGACCCAATCGGCGATGCCTTCAACCAGCCAAACGGGATCGTACTTGGGATAGCCCTGAATCGCGTGCGTTAACTCGTGCACAACGAGCCCGATGTCCTTTGGATGGGCATGAACATATTTGGCAGAGACCCGAATCTCCGAACCTGACGTGGCCGCCACGCCATCGTATGCAACGTCCATCACGATCTTGATTGGGCTTGCGCCGGCCGGTGGTGCAATGCCGAGTGCCGCGTCTATCTTTGGATACCACTCGCGCGCGAGCGTCGTTGCCTGCTCAGTCCACTTGGAGAGCGCGTCCATTTGGCGCGTGTCAGAGTCGATGTGAGGAACTTGAAGCGAGAGAAGGATAGCCGACAGCACAACTCAATCTACCTGTACATTCGCCGTCTCCAGCGGGCACTTGGCCGACCCGAAACATAGCATGAGAGCGTCGGAATGACGACATGCCACCACAAAATGTTTCCAAAGCCTTGAACCTGGAACCCAGGAATTTTGCTGAGGCGTACAGATTCCTATTGGCAAACGAGCGGAAACTTTGTACACTCTCGGAACGGTGCGCATGAGGCGACTGCTGCTTATTCTGGTTCCATGGATGGCGATGACGGCGGCGGGCTGGGGACAAACCCGGTCGGCTGAGCTGTTCTTCACCTATTTCGGGTCGATACGCGACCACGTCTTTCGCGTGGGCGATGACTGCTATGTCACCTCGGCCACGCTGCGCTCGGTCGGCTGGCAAGTAGAAGATCGCGAAGGAACTGCTACTGTACGAGTGGATGAGCGCCGGGCTAGGGTCGCTCTCCGCCGTATCAACGACGCGCTGATGGTGCCTCTCACAGAGGTTCTCAGTACGCTAAGCATTCCCGCGAAGTGGGAGGCCACGAGCAATACTCTCGACGTCTTTGCCCCGCTGAATTCAGTTCGCTACGAGCGGGGGAAGCTCAGCTTCGATTCGGCCCTTCCGGTTAAACCGACAATCAAGCGCATTGATGGTCCCGTCCGGACGGTTATTGACATCGAGGGCGCTTCCCTGCAGCCTGAGACTAGGATGGTCCTGCAAGATGGGGCGAAGATCGGCCAGTTCAAGCCGAACGTCGTCCGAGTGGTTATTCCGGGCGACGTGCCCAATGCCGTGCTTCCGCAAGGCAGCTCGGTGACGAGATCGCTTGAGGCGAACCTTGGCAGTCCTAACGACCCGCCTACGAACACTTCGAACTCCAACGACGAAGATCCGCCTCGAGGCGGCACGCCGATTCCGCCGATCATTATCAATGGCGGTAGCTCGTCGAGCGCTCTTCAGAACCCGATCGCTAACGGCCCTACGATTACAGCCGGTCCCCTGACATCGTCTTCGGACGGACCCACGACGGCGCTCCTGTCGCTGAGGCTTTCTGGACAGCTCAGCGGAGCTCCGACCTTCCGCCGACCTGAACCGAGCGTCTTAGAGATCGTTCTGCCCAACACAAAGTTCGACCTGGGCGATCAGGCCGGGTCGCCTGACCCGCTGAGTGTTGAAAGCGTCGCAACGAGCACCGAGGGTAACAGCGCGGTTCTCCGGCTCACGCTCACCCGGCCCATGGGCCTCGAAATATCGAACGCCCCGGGCGCGCTACAGATCCGGCTTCTAAAGCCGATCGTGGGCAATGGAAAGCTCGCGGGCAAGCTCGTCGTTGTGGACGCCGGCCATGGCGGCCACGATTCAGGTGCCACCACCCCTGCCAAAGAGCTCATGGAAAAAAGCATGACGCTCGCAATCGCGAAGCTCACGGCTCAGAAGCTGGCCGAGCAAGGCGCGATGGTGATCATGACCCGCAAGACGGACGAGTTCATCCCCCTCAACGAGCGACCGGGCATTGCCAACCGCAACAACGCCGACTTCTTTATCTCGATCCATATCAACTCGAACGGGCTCGACTCCCGCAGCCGTGGCGGCATCACCTTCTATCACCTTCACGACTCCATCTGCCAGGTGCTCGCCGCCTGTATCCAGAGCGAAATAAAGAAGGTTAGTGGGCTGCCAAGTTTGGGCACTTGGTCCGATGGCAAAATCTACAACAGTGGCTTCGCCGTCTTAAGAGGTGCGAGAATGCCCGCTGTACTCATCGAATGTGGGTTTATCAACAACGCGGCTGATCGAAAACGAATGATGACGGATGACTTCAAGCAATCGATCGCAGGAGCGGTCGTCGACGGACTGAAGGTGTACCTTGGCGAAAAGTAAGCAAGCCCCCAAGGGGCCGAGCTCCCGGGCCGTCCTCACGCTTCTGATCCTTGGCATTCTTGGGCTAGGCGCTATCGCTGCCTACGTGAAGCTCACCCCGGCGGACAGGATTCCTGATAGTCTCCGAGCTCATGAGTCTGCACCAACCCGCACGACAAAGGAGCACACCCGAGTCAAGATCGTCGATCCGCACGCTTCGGGTCCAAATATCGATTACGGTCAACACGATGCGCCGGTCCCAAACGATGGAGACGCCGTTCTGACGGCCGTCAATGGCTTCCTCGATCAGGTGCCTTCCGTGCCGAAAGATGCCCGGGCCCTCAGCGCAGACGTAAAGGACGGCATCGCCAAAATCCAGTTCGCCAACTCATTCGAACGCAGCTACGGATCGACCGACGAGGGGGCCATTCTTCAGGGTCTGCAGCGGGCGATGGGCCAATTCAAGGACGTCAAGAAGTTCTATCTCGAGATCGGTGGCCGAGCGATTGACTCGCTGGGCAACGTGGACATCAGCGAGGGAATCGAAGTGATCCGGGCCGGGAAGTCCGCCCCGACCACGTCTGGCGAAGCGCAACCGTAAGCAGCGCTAAACTGATCGCGCACCAACCCAGCGACCAAAGCATCGCCGGAATGTGCGTGTACTCCTGAAGCAATGCCGCATCACTGTGCCCCTCGCCGATCGCGCTGATCTGCACCAACACGTATATTGACCTCACCGCAGCCAAGCACTGCT
>Ga0070660_100001647_pt1 | contig 15355 bp, 8 predicted proteins | sample KBSC33metaG_FD_64670 | JGI IMG/M metagenome (GOLD analysis project Ga0070660, IMG submission 64670) | Corn rhizosphere microbial communities from Kellogg Biological Station, Michigan, USA - KBS C3-3 metaG | ecosystem: Host-associated > Plants > Roots > Rhizosphere > Soil ... | reverse complement strand
CATCAATCGGACGAACTCACGGCACGTATCAAGCCGCGCTTCTCTGGATGGAAGCCATTGCTTGGCTTGAGCGATTTTTCTGCTGCACGATTGATTCATGCAGATGGTGTGCATGCTCTGCTGGATCTTTCCGGCCATACGGCTCACAACAGGTTGCCGGTCTTTGCCTGGAAGCCGGCGCCGGTTCAGGCAAGCTGGCTCGGATATTTCGCCACGACGGGGGTGGCGGAGATGGATTATTTATTGGCGGATGAAGTGGGCGTTCCCGAAACACAGCGGGAGCTTTTCACTGAAAAGCTGTGGTATCTGCCTGATACGCGATTGTGCTTTACGCCTCCGGAAACGGCGCTGCCAGTATCGACTCTGCCCGCCTTGAAAAACAATTACATCACTTTTGGCTGCTTCCAGAATCTGGCCAAAGTGAGTGACGATGTGCTTATGGCATGGGCGCACATTCTTGCTTGCTTGCCTGGGGCGAAATTGCGGTGGCAGTGCAAACAATTCGAAAGCCATGCAGTGGTAGCGCAACTGGCTCGACGGCTACAGCATTGTGGCATTGATATTGATCGCGTTGCCTTGTATGGCTCGGTGCCAAGGGATGCCTATTTACAAGCACATGCGGAAGTGGACCTGATTCTTGACACCTTCCCTTACCCGGGAGGGACCACTACCTGTGAAGCCATGTGGATGGGAGTGCCGACTCTTACCTTGGCTGGAGCGACTTTGCTGTCGCGGCAAGGAGCCAGTTTGCTTACCGCGGCAGGCTTGAAAGAGTGGGTGGTTGCTGATGTAACCGACTATGTGGACAAGGCAATCGCTTTCGCGAGAAACGTCCCGGAGTTGGCAAGATTGCGGCTTGAGCTACGGCAGAAGGTGTCGGCGTCGCCGGTTTTTGATGCCGTGCGTTTTGCATCAAATCTTGAATCGGCTTTGTGGGGAATGTGGCAGGAAAAAACAAATGAGCATTCCTGACCCTAATGATGTTCAGGTATCAAGCGGCTGGATTTTCAGGGATTGTGTCGGCTTCACGCTCGTCTCAAGATAAAATCCGCACTTCAAATCGTATCGAATCAAGGCCGTTTTGTGACTAACGCAGCCATTTGTTTTGAGCCTGATGGCTATGTATTAAACGGCCCGAAGCTGATGGGCCGGCAAGCAGCAGGCAATGCCTTTTTGCGTGCAGCCGTAGCGGGGCGCGGCGATAAACCGTTATATGCCTATACTCCACAAAAGCGATCCGCGGAGGTGTTCGCGCAACTGGTGCGCGAACTTGATCCGGCAGCGGTAGCAAGCTGGGTGCCTGCTGACAGATTGGATCTTCTCTCGCAAATCGGCACACTATATTTGCCGGGGCCTGGGTTGGATGCTGCTGCGCGTCTGCGTTTGCGTTCCGGGCCGGGGGCATATTCTCTTGTGGGCGTTACGCATACCACGGCATCGCATGGGGCGATGGATTCCATTACCGGGATACTTTCCGCGCCTGTGATGCCGTGGGATGCATTGATCTGCACTTCGACTGCTGTAGCAGGCACCGTCCGAATATTGCTTGAAGCCGAGCTTGAATATTTGCGCTGGCGATTTGGCGCGGGCATTCGTCTGACTCTGCCGCAATTGCCAGTTATTCCGTTAGGTGTGCATTGTGATGATTTTGTGTTTTCTGCTTCGGAGCGTACGGCTGCTCGGCATACGCTTGCCATAGGCGAGGATGAAGTGGTTGCCTTGTTTATGGGACGTTTGAGCTTCCATGCCAAGGCACATCCGCATGCAATGTATGCGAGTTTGCAGGCTGCCGCCGAGCGCACCGGCAAAAAAATCACGCTATTGCAATGCGGCTGGTTCGCCAATGAAGCCATAGAAAAAAGTTTTATCGATGGCGCTACGCAGTTTTGCCCTGCGGTGAAAACGCTCTTTGCCGATGGAAGGGATTCAGATGTCCGGCGTCGGAGTTGGGCGGCGGCTGATATATTCGTTTCGCTGTCGGACAATATTCAGGAAACCTTCGGCCTGACGCCTATTGAGGCGATGGCTGCCGGTCTGCCGGTAGTAGTGACTGATTGGGATGGCTACAAAGATACGGTGCGCGACGGCGTGGACGGCTTCCGTATTCCCACCTGGATGCCACCGGCCAACCTTGGCGAAGGCTTCGCCAAGGCGCATGAAGCAGGGGTGGATACCTACGATCTTTACTGTGGTTTAACTTGTCAAACCATCGCGGTGGATGGACATATTCTGGCTGACCGCCTGGTTGACCTTGTGTCCAATCCCGTATTGCGTCAACAGTTTGGTGAAGCCGGTCGAGCCAGGGCGAGGAAGGTATACGACTGGGCTGTAGTGTATTCGCAGTACCAACATTTATGGCGACAATTGGGGGAGATTCGCAATGCAGCGTTGAAAGACCCCGTCCACGGAAAAATCTTGCAGGCTGCGCCAGGAAGCGCTCCTGCACGTATCGATCCGTATCGCAGTTTCCGGCACTACCCTACCGCATTGATACAGCCGAAAACGGTAGTTACATTGGCGCCTGCTGCCAGCATGGCTTTATATGGTCAACTTGCTGGTGATAGCCTGTTTGCTTATGCACGCAAGTTGCTGCCGACTGCTGAGCATGTCGAGAAATTGTTCAATGCACTGGCTGCAGGAGATCTTGATATTGAAAACCTTGCGCAACAGGCGGCCATTGATCTTGGCGCTACCGTGCTTGCCGTGTCTGTATTGGCGAAAATGGGACTGGTGCGTCTGACTAAATTCGTTGCGACGAAATCAGCTATCAGTGAGCCCGATTTGTTAAAGCTGGCATCCGGGCATTTCCCGGCCTGATTGGTCATGAATACCTGTGCAGCATGTCGGAGCTTCTTGCGCTTATCCGAGTAAAGGGCTGAGTCATTTATGCGAATTCTTTTTATCCATCAAAACTTCCCAGGCCAGTTCAAGCATCTGGCGCCCGTCTTGGCCGCTGACAAAAGCAATGAAGTGGTGGCGTTTACGATGCAGAAGGAAACTGCCGCCACATGGCGAGGTGTACGTCTCATCAATTACCAGCCGGCCCGTGGTTCTACGCCCAACCTGCACCCTTGGGTCGCTGACTTCGAAACCAAGACGATTCGCGGTGAAGCAGCTTTTCGTGCTGCGCTCGCGTTGCGAGAATCCGGTTTTGTCCCGGATGTGATCATTGCTCACCATGGTTGGGGGGAGAGCATGTTTCTCAAGGATGTATGGCCGACGGCAAAGCTTGGCATCTATTGTGAATTCTATTATCACGCTCAAGGGGCGGACGTAGGGTTTGATCCTGAATTCCCTGTCAAGGATTCAGGGGAGGCATGCCGGCTGCGATTGAAAAATCTGAATAATCTGCTCCATTTTGAAACCGCGCAGGCAGGTATTTCTCCGACGTACTGGCAAGCCAGTACTTTCCCGGAGCCATTTCGTCACAAAATTACGGTGGTGCATGACGGGATCGATTGCAATGCCATTGTTCCCAATCCATCGGCAAGTCTCTCGTTCAACGATGGACTTACCCTGACAAGGCAGGATGAAGTCATCACTTTCGTGAACCGCAATTTGGAGCCATATCGCGGCTACCATGTCTTCATGCGAGCGCTTCCGGAAATTTTGCGTCGCCGTCCTAAAGCCAGGGTGCTTATTGTAGGGGGCGATGAAGTCAGCTACGGTGCAGCTCCTGCAGGCGGGCGGAAATGGAAGGAAATTTTCTTTGACGAGGTCAAAGGCCGGATTGCACCAGACGATCTGATGCGCGTACATTTCCTGGGCAAGATTCCCTACGAGTATTTCATCTCATTACTCCAACTTTCCACTGTCCACGTCTACCTGACTTATCCCTTCGTGCTGAGTTGGAGTCTTCTGGAAGCCATGAGTGCGGGCTGTACCATCGTAGCCAGCGATACCCAACCGTTGCATGAAGCTATCAAGCCCAATGAGACTGGACGCCTGGTCAATTTCTTTGACGTACGTGCATTGACGGACGAGATATGTGATCTGCTGGATCAACCAGAGGAGCGGGCTCGACTGAGCACCAATGCTCGTGAGTTTGCGAAAGCCAACTACGATCTCGAAACAGTATGTTTGCCCAAGCAACTGGCATGGGTGCGCGAGTTGGCTCAGGGGTAAAGCGTGTGACCAAATTTTTTGGTTGCTGGCAAATAAATTGAGCACAATTGAAATGTATTTGCAGTAGCGACAACCGGGTATGCATGCAAGGTAAAATCGGCTTCTTTTCAAACAAATTGTGAGGCGATAATTCAAATGCTCACTTCCCGCATGTGTACTCAGGCTTCCCTTGTTTCACCTCAAATGCAGGAATGGCATATCAGGTTCAAGGAGCGCCCCATCCATCTGCATCGCAAGATCTGGGAGTGGTGTTTCATTAGTGAAGCATTGGCGGAGCGCGCAATGCTTCGGCCAGGTATGTGTGGTCTTGGATTTGCGGTCGGACAAGAGCCGCTTACCGCCATGTTTGCGCGCATGGGCGCGACGATTACGGCAACCGATCTTTATGCGGACAAAGCTGCGGCAGCCGGGTGGGTCGATACCGGGCAGCATGCGAGCGGTGAAGTTGCGCTCAACTCGAAAGGCTTGTGTGATCCGACGGAATTTTCGCGTCTGGTCAAATTCCGCTTTGCGGATATGAACGATATAGGCCACGACTTTGATGATCAATATGATTTTCTGTGGTCTTCCTGTGCGCTGGAACACCTTGGCGACTTGGAAAAAGGCATGCAGTTCATCTACAACGCGATGCGTTGTCTGAAACCGGGTGGCATCGCGGTGCACACGACGGAATTCAATGTTTCATCGAACGAAGATACGGTGACAAGCGGTCCTACGGTGCTTTATCGAAAAAAAGATATCGAGCAAGTGATGGCGACCTTACGTTCTCAGGGGCATACAGTGGACGTCGATTGGGAAAGCGGACAGGGTTACGCGGATCAAACCGTTGATCTTCCTCCGTACAAGCAGGAAGTGCATCTGCGGGTGCAAATAGAGAAGTACGTTGTCACGTCATTTGGATTGATTGTTCAAAAGGCGGGGAGCGGTGGTGGCAGCACGCGGCCTGAGTCTGGTTTGAGCCAGCGGTTACTTTCTATATTTAACAAGCGAGGCTGACGGTTGATGCCCTTGTTACGCCAGATTTTCAGCTTTTGATGTCATCTCGATGAGGGCGGACCATTTCCATGGATATTAGAAATGGGATTTCCGCCTTCGCAAGAGTGACTCATTGAATGTGCAACTTTAAATAAACGATATTGCGGGCTGATGCCGATTTTCACAGAATGCGGTTTGTGAAAAATGCAATAAAAATCCCGTTCTCTTCCTGTCATTCAGCCTGTTGAAGCGGTTGAATCGACCAATCTGTTGCTTTCCGCCCTCTTCTTTAAAAATTCTGGCAGGCAAGCTTGCGCTATGGTAAGCTTCGCCGAAATGTGATTTGCATCACATTTTATGCCTCTGGCATGGCTTTTCGCGAGCGATTCAAGGAGTCATTCCTGTAGCGATTGTCGCCCTAGCTGGCCAGATGCCCGATGTGCCACCAAGTCGCATATTACTTTTTCATGGGCGTGCACTTTACCGTGCAAAAAATCAGATGAAACCCAAATTCCAAGTTCCAAATAACGAAATTGTGCAGGCTCTTGCCAGCTTTAAAAGCGCATTTCGCACCGTCGGTATCTTCAGCGCGATCATCAATTTGCTGATGCTCATCCCGTCACTGTACATGATGCAAGTCTATGACCGTGTGTTGGGAAGCCGAAATGAAATCACGCTGCTGATGCTAACCTTGATGATGCTGGGTGGTTATCTTTTTATGAGTGCGCTGGAGCTGATTCGCTCCTTCGTGCTGGTGCGAGTCGGTGCGAAACTCGATATGCAGTTGAACAAGCGCGTGTACACCGCTGCGTTTGAACAGAATCTGAAACGAGGCGGGGGCAATGCCGGACAGGCACTGCAGGATCTGACCGCTATCCGCCAATTCCTGACCGGGAACGCGCTGTTCGCTTTCTTCGATGCACCCTGGTTCCCGTTCTATCTTCTGGTGATCTTCCTGTTCGAGCCGACGCTTGGCATTTTTGCGACCGTTTGTACGGTGATTCTGGTTACGCTGGCTTACATTAACGAAAAAGTGTCCAAGAAACCGCTGGCTGAAGCGAGCACGATGGCAATTACGTCATCGACTTTGGCTACCAACAATCTGCGTAATGCAGAAGTCATCGAATCAATGGGCATGCTGCCGAACTTGATTAACCGTTGGTTCAAGTTGCATGGGCGTTTTCTTCAGTTGCAAGGAGAGGCCAGCGAAAAGGCCGGCATCGTCGGTGCTGCAACCAAGTTCGTGCAGGTTTCGGTGCAATCGCTGGTACTGGGATTGGGGGCGTTGCTCGCTATCGAGGGCAAGATTTCTCCAGGGATGATGATTGCTTCGTCTATTTTGCTTGGCAAGGCATTGGGGCCGGTGCAGTTGGTAATCAGCGTGTGGAAGAGTTGGGCCAGCACTCGCAGCGCGTATGGACGCCTGGTTGATCTGCTAGCAAACAATCCTCCGCGTCAATCCGGCATGTCACTGCCGAAGCCGAATGGCGTTATTACCGTGGAATCCGTGATGGCTGCTCCTCCTGGTGCGCAGATAGCCGTGCTCAAGGGGTTGAGCTTTGCGATCCAGCCCGGTGACGCACTGGGCATCATCGGACCGAGCGGTTCCGGCAAATCCACGTTGGCGCGTTTATTGGTGGGGGTGTGGCCTGCTGCTGCCGGCAAGGTTCGCCTGGATGGTGCAGACATTTACCAATGGAACAAGGATGAACTTGGTCCGCATATCGGATATTTGCCGCAAGACATTGAATTGTTCGGTGGGTCAGTTAGCGAAAACATTGCCCGTTTCGGCGAGATTGACTCCGATAAGGTGGTAGAGGCTGCGAAGCGTGCAGGCGTGCATGACATGATTCTGCACTTCCCGAAAGGCTATGACACTTTGTTGGGTGACGGTGGGGCCGGCTTGTCGGGAGGTCAGAAGCAGCGTCTTGGCTTGGCGCGTGCAATGTATGGCGATCCTTCATTGATTGTGCTCGACGAACCGAATTCCAATTTGGATGACGTCGGTGAACAGGCGCTGGTGGCGGCCATTCTCGACTTGCGCCGTCGTGGCAAGACAATCGTCCTGATTACCCACCGTACCAGCATCATTGGTGCTACCAACAAGCTGCTGCTGGTGCGTGATGGTGTAGCGCAAATGTTTGGTCCGACCAATCAAGTATTGAATGGAATCGCGCAGGCGAATCAGCAAGCGCTGCAGGCGCAGCAAGCCCAACTGCCACAACAGCAGACAACTGCTGTTGCCCAGGTGTAGCCGGTAACCAGCAATCAGGCCGGAGTAACGGAACAGGAATGATGATGCGTAAGCTCTTTAATAACCATGAGATTGCTACCGATGTGGTGGCACAAGATCAGGCTCTGCAAGCGATTAATACGGATGCCACCACACATACCCGACTCGGATGGTGGATCGTGCTGGCAGGTGTGGGCGGCTTTTTGCTGTGGGCGACGTTGGCGCCGTTGGATAAGGGGGTTCCGGTCACCGGCACCGTTGCGGTGGCAACCAATCGCAAGGCTATTCAGCACCAGACCGGCGGCACCATCGAGGATATCCTGGTCAAGGAGGGCGATATCGTGAAGGTTGGTCAGCCACTGGTACGGATGAATGACGTGCAGGCGAGATCTAATGCGGAAATGGCGCGCGCCCAGTATTTCACGGGCTTGGCTGTGGAAGCCCGATTGATCGCAGAGCGTGATGGAAAGAAGAATATTGTCTTCCCGGAGACATTGGAAAAAGCGAAGGACGATCCACGCGTGGTGAATGCGATCAACCTGCAGACGCAATTATTCATGTCTCGTCAGTCTTCGCTGCAAAACGAATTGGCGGGTATCGATGAAACGATCGCAGGCTTGAAATCGCAGGTGCGCGGCTTGCAGGATTCGTTAGATAGCCAGAAACAGCAGCAGCAAATCCTGAAGGAGCAGTTGGACGGCATGCGTGATCTGGCAAAAGAGGGCTACGTTGCACGTAATCGTTTGCTGGATCTGGAGCGTACTTATGCGCAGCTTAATGGCAGTATCTCAGAGAACATTGGCAACATTGGCCGCACGCAGCGTCAGATTGCAGAGCTGACTTTGCGTCGTGCTCAACGCCAACAGGACTATCAGAAGGAAGTACGCTCCCAATTGTCTGATGTGCAAAAGGAAGCGGAGGCGTTGAAGAGCCGGTTGAAGAGCCTGGATTTCGATCTTTCCAATATTGTGGTGAAGGCGCCGGTTGACGGTACTGTGGTCGGATTGAATGTGTTTACTCGTGGTGGAGTGATCTCTCCCGGCTTTCGGATGATGGATATTGTGCCAAGCGACGATCCGCTGATCGTCGAAGGCCGGGTGCCGGTCAACCTGATCGACAAGGTGCATAAGGATTTGCCGGTTGAATTGAATTTTGAGGCATTCAATCGAAACAAAACGCCTCACATACCGGGAGTGATAACGCAGGTATCGGCCGACCGTCTGCTCGACGAGAAAACAGGGCAGCCGTTCTACAAGATAGAAGCGCAAGTCACGCCTGAGGGTAAGAAGATCCTGGCACATCTGCAGGTCCGTCCTGGCATGCCGGTGGAAGCATTCATCAAAACCGGCGAACGCACGATGATGAGCTACCTCCTGAAGCCTGTGTTTGATCGCGCCAAGAGCGCATTGACCGAGGAGTGAGCGTGAGGGCTATTTTCAAAAGGCGGGCACTGACATCTGCATTGCTGGTTGCATGCGTGATGCAAGCCAATTACGCATCTGCTTTGAGCCTGGTGCAGGCGTATGATGCGGCGCTGCAAAATGATCCCACCTACCGCTCGGCCGTGCATGACAATGAGGCGGGCCAGCAATACAAGGCGCTGGGTCGCTCTAGCTTGCTGCCAAACGTGGCAATGAATTATTCGGCCAACAAGAACCGGGCGGATTTTACGGCGCCGAATTTTCTGGGACAGCTTAGTACCACGCATCCGGAATACCAAAGCAAATCCGGCGTCGTGCAGTTGCGGCAGCCACTGTTGAATCTGGATGGGGTGGCGCGGTACCGGCAAGGCCTTGCACAAGCGAATTACAGTGATGCGCAATTTTCCGGACGGGCGAAAGATCTCTTGCTGCGGCTGGTGGGGGCGTACTCTGATGCAAAGTTTGCGGAGGATCAGTTGGAACTGGCTACAGTTCAGCGTGATGCCTTTATTGAGCAGAAACGGGTTAATGAACGCATGTTCCAGAAGGGCGAGGGTACCAAGACCGATATGGTCGAGACCCAAGCCAAGCTCGATCTGGCTGAAGCGCAGTTGCTGGAAGCACGAGATAACCTGACAACGGCTCGCAACAGTTTGGCAGCCATTGTCGGCAGCGAGGTGACCGGGCTAGATGCATTGACTGACGATTTTCGCGTCATGCCGATGCAGCCGGCAAGTTTCGAAGAATGGAAAGCGCTGGCACTGGAACGCAATTCGGAAATCTCTGCGCAGCGTTACGCAGTGGAGGCTGCTGAGCAGGAAATCAACAAGAACAAGGCGGGCCATGCGCCGCGGGTTGATTTTATTGCAGCCTACAGCAAGGGAAAGTCGGAAACGCTTACCACAGTGAATCAGGATTCCACGGTACGCAGCATTGGCGTGCAGGTGAACATTCCCTTGTATTCAGGCGGGGCGGTGTCGGCATCTACCACGCAGGCTGTTGCTGGCTACGAGAAAGCCAAGTCCGATCTGGATGCCAAGACCAATCAGGTATTGGTGGAATTGCGCAAGCAATATAACTTGGTATTGAGCAGCGCGGCACGTATTGATGCGTTGGTCAAATCGGTAAATTCGGCGCGCTTGCTGGTTCAGGCAACGCAGCAGAGCGTCAAGGGAGGTATGCGCATCAATCTCGACGTGCTGAACGCACAGCAGCAGTTGTACTCGGCACTGCGCGATCTGGCGCAGGCACGCTATGGTTATATACTTAGCTACCTGCGGCTGCGTAACGCAGCAGGTACGCTGAATGCGGAAGATCTGCATGCGGTTGCCGGTTATTTTGTCAGCGATTCCAGTAATACGGCTACATCGATGAATACCGAGCCGCAGACGAAACCCATTACTGCAGGAGTGACAGGCTTGTTTTCAGAGGCTGCACAAAAAACGGCAGCCAATTGACAATGTTGCATATGAGAGTTGCTGACGTTTGTTATTAAGGTCGGGCAAGAAAGCATATCCATTGAATTTGTGGGGGCTCATTTCCCCCTGGGTCATCTTCCGATATGTGGTAGTGACTTAGCATGGCCACATCTTTAGGACTTACGCAAAACCGCCCCAGCGGCGTTGCGCCGCCTTGCCGTACAACTTGTACTGTCTGCGTCGGCGCGCCTTGCTGGGATAATTTTGCGTAAGTCCTAATCTTTTTCTTGTACGAGCATATCGGAGGAAATGTGAACGAGAGGCAGGCTCAAGACGTTGTGACCGGCATCGGTAAAGTAATCTTTGCCGATCAGTTGCGCGCGGTAGCAGCGCTTTGTGTTTTGATCGTGCATTTGCTGGGCATGTACTGGCATGGCCGTTCAGTGGTTGCCAGTCACATCTTTGCACCAGTGCTGGAAGGCCCATCGGCCAAAAGCCTGGCACTGATCTCGCCCAAGTATTTCAACTTCGGCCCATTCGGGGTCGCATTGTTTTTCCTGATCAGCGGCTTTGTCATTCCATTCTCTCTAGCTAAGGCGCGCAGGGTTCGCTTTCTCGTCGCGCGGGTGCTGCGCATTTATCCCACTTATGCCGCTTGCCTTGCCCTGGGCCTCTTTATCGTGTGGCTGTCATCCAGGTTTTGGAATGTGCCATTCGGCTGGGGACTGACGCAGATTCTACATAACGTCTTGCTGGCAAACAGTATCACCGGTATTGATAGCATTGATATGGTGAACTGGAGTCTGGCGATCGAGATCAAGTTCTATCTTATTGCAGCTATGCTGGCTTCATCCATCGCACATGGCCGACTTTTTCCACTGGTCGGCGTTTCTCTTGGCGTGGCGATGATAGTTGCCTGGGTTGCCTATGTAATGCCTGCGGGTAGTAATAGTGTCAATCTGCATTTCACGCTTGTGCATTTCAACCTGCTTGCACACGATCTGCTGTTCATTCCATTCATGTTTGTCGGCACAGTGTTTTTCTACAGGTTCCGTGGCTTGATATCGCGCGTGCAGTTGTTTTCTTTCGTTGCAGTGTTTTTCGGAATCTTTATCGCGAGCTGGCCGCATACCATACTGAAAGACTACTTTCCTCTGGTGCCCTTAAATTATTTTTATGCATTGATGGTGTTTGGCACCGCTTACGCATTGCGCGCATATTTTCGCTCATGCAGGCCATTGGATTGGTTGGCATCGATCAGCTATCCGCTATATGCGCTGCATTCTCTGATTGGATATGCAATGATCCGATTTCTTGGGGCAATCGGCATCACTTATTATTTGGCATTCGTACTTGCTACCGCAGGAATAATGGCACTGGCCTATGCCATACACAGAGTTGTTGAGATGCCGACTCAGGATCTCGGGAAGCGAATTCTGAGGGGGCGCGTGCTTACGGATGGAATCGGCCGGCAGGGGAATGTTGCGTAAATGACTACTGAGAACTGGCTGTATTGAAGCCGGAACATAAAATCAGTCATGTATCTAATTAACGACCACACTACTCGAATCGTAGCGTTTTCATTTGCGCGTACCGGGCAGCGGCTCCCGAGCAAAGTACGCTGCCGCTTTTTAGCACATCTCGCTCCATACAGGCTTCGGCGAGATCCTTGCTCAGTTTCGTCACTTCGGCCTTCCAACTCTGCCACGGTGCGGCTGCCTGGGACTGCTCCTGCAGGCGCGCCACGCTTGGCTACGGCTACCCAGTTGGCTAACGTGCCCTTGGGAACCGCAAGACGTTGACTGGCCTTCATGCATCTGAACGTTCTTGCGGTGTCACTTTCTTGCAATGCGGGCACGATTCTCCCGGCACGTAATACGGCGAAAGCTGTTCGCGTGGTGTCACCACAGCTCTACACGCAAAGCATTGCTTCGTATCCGTCGCTTCCAGCTTCGGATTCAACGCAGTTCGGTAATCGAACACGAAGCAGTCGCCGGTGTAGTGCGCGCCGCCCACTTCCTCGAAGTACTTCAAGATGCCGCCTTCGAGCTGGTACACGTTCTTATAGCCGACGTTCTGCATATGGATCGCGGCTTTCTCGCAGCGGATGCCGCCCGTGCAGAAGGTAACGACGGTCTTGCCTTCGAGTTCGTCCTTGTGTTTCGCCACCACCTCCGGGAATTCGCTGAACTTCGTGATGCGGTAGTCAAGGGTGTTGTCGAAGGTGCCGACGTCCACCTCGAACGCATTGCGCGTATCCATCATCACCACCGGCTGGCCTTTGTCGTCATGGCCCTGGTCGAGCCAGCGCTTGAGCGTCTTTGCATCGACTGCGGGCGCGCGGCCTTCCTCCGGTTTGATCAAGGGATTCTTCATCGTGATGATTTCGCGCTTCAACTTCACCAGCATTTTGGTGAAGGGCTGGCGGTCGGACAGACTTTCCTTGGCTTCGATGTCGGCAAAGCGTGTATCCGAGCGCAACCAGGCGAGGAAAGCGTCGATCGATTCGCGCAGGCCGGCGAGGAAGAGGTTGATGCCTTCTGGACTGAGCAGGATGGTGCCTTTCAGGCCGAGTTCTTCGCAAATCGCATGAAACTGCGGACGCTTTTCCACTGTGTCGTTGAAGGTGACGAATTTGTAAGCAGAGATGTTGACGATCGTGTTGCTAGATGACATGGAAATAACCGTGAAGTCAGGCGCATCGGAAGGCGGAATCGTTGCGTTTTGTTACGCGCTCCGAAGGCAGGATGGTAAGTCTTTGATTTCACGCAATTATAAACTTTGATGGGTTAAAACACTTGGCCTGGAAGGGTTTTTTGCGAAGGTATTACCTCTTGGAAGCAGTCTTTGCCGGAGTAAAATACTCCGATGACATCTCCCAAATTCACCCATCTCCGACTCCATACCGAATACTCGATCGTCGACGGCCTGATCCGTGTCGACGATGTTGTCAAGGCCGCTGCCAAGGACGGTCAGCCGGCGCTGGCGATCACCGATCTTGCCAATCTGTTTGGCATGGTGAAGTTCTACAAGGCGGCGCGCGGCAAGGGCGTCAAGCCTATCGCCGGGTGTGACGCCTGGATTACCAACGACGACGACCGCGAAAAACCTTCCCGCCTGTTGCTGCTGGTAAAGAACAAGACCGGCTATTTGAATCTGTGCGAACTGTTGAGCCGTGCTTGGCTGACGAACCTGTATCGCGGCCGTGCCGAGATCCGTGCCGAATGGTTGGAGGAGGGGGCGGCAGAGGGATTGATCGCGTTGTCGGGGGCGCATTCCGGCGATGTCGGGATGGCAATCGATAACGGCAATGTTGCTACGGCGGAACGTTGTGCTCAGCGCTGGACGAGCATTTTTCCTAACCATTTCTACATTGAGGTGCAGCGCTATGGTCAGCCCAACATGGAAAACCATGTGCGGCAGGCTGTGGCGCTTGCTGCGAAGCTCAAGCTGCCGGTGGTAGCGACGCATCCGGCCCAGTTCCTCAAGCAGGAGGAGTTCATTGCGCATGAGGCGCGCACTTGTATCGCTGAAGGCGAGATTCTTGCTAATCCGCGCCGCGTGAAACGCTTCAACGAGCAGCAATGCTTCAAGTCGCAGGAAGAAATGGCGACATTGTTCGCCGATATGCCGGCGGCGTTGCAGAACTCCATCGAAATCGCCAAGCGCTGCAATTTGACGCTGGAGCTTGGCAAGCCCAAGCTGCCGCTGTTCCCGACGCCGGACGGTATGTCGCTCGACGACTATCTCGTGCTGCAGGCGAAGGAGGGGCTGGAGGAGCGGCTAGTGCAGCTCTTCCCCGACGAAGAGAAGCGCGAAGCCAAGCGCGCGCGTTATGAAGAGCGTCTGAAGTTCGAGACCGACACCATCATCAAGATGGGCTTCCCGGGCTACTTCCTGATCGTGGCGGACTTTATCCAATGGGGGAAAAACAATGGCGTGCCCGTGGGCCCCGGCCGGGGTTCGGGTGCCGGCTCGCTGGTGGCGTATGCGCTGAAGATCACCGACCTCGATCCGCTCGAATACAACCTGCTGTTCGAACGCTTCCTTAACCCGGAGCGGGTGTCGATGCCCGACTTCGATATCGACTTCTGTCAGGAAGGCCGCGACCGCGTCATTCAATACGTGAAGGATCGTTACGGCCGCGATGCTGTGTCGCAGATCGCGACCTTCGGCACGATGGCGGCCAAGGGCGCGGTGCGCGACGTGGGGCGTGTGCTCGACATGAGCTATACCTTCTGCGATGGCATCTCCAAGCTGATTCCCTTCAAGCCGGGCAAGCTGGTGACGATTGCCGATGCGCTCGAAGAAGAGCCGCTCTTGAAGGAGCGCATGGAGAAGGAGGAAGAGGTCAAGCAGTTGCTCGATCTGGCGCAGCAAGTGGAGGGCATCACCCGCAGCATCGGTATGCACGCGGGCGGTGTGTTGATCGCGCCCGGCAAGTTGACCGATTTCTGTCCGCTCTACACGCAGGGCGGCGATGCCGGTGTGGTGTCGCAGTATGACAAGGACGACGTGGAGGCGGTCGGCTTGGTGAAGTTCGACTTTCTTGGTCTTACCACGCTGACCATCCTCAACCTCGCGGTGAATTACATCAAGCGGCTCGATTCGGCGTTGACCGATTTCGATCTGGCGAAGCTGCCGCTCAATGACCGTGCTTCTTACGAGCTGTTGACTAAGGCCAAGACGGTCGCCGTGTTCCAGCTTGAAAGTCGCGGCATGCAGGGCATGCTGAAGGACGCAAGGCCTGACCGCTTCGAGGACATCATCGCGCTGGTGGCGTTGTATCGTCCCGGCCCGATGGACCTGATTCCCGACTTCTGCCGACGCAAACACGGCGAAAAATTCGATTATCCCGATCCGCGTACCGAAAGCATCCTCTCCGAAACCTACGGTATCATGGTGTATCAGGAGCAGGTGATGCAGATGGCGCAGGTGATCGGCGGCTACTCGCTCGGCGGCGCGGATTTGCTGCGGCGCGCGATGGGTAAGAAGAAGCCGGAAGAGATGGCGCAGCATCGCTTGCTCTTCCGCGAAGGCGCGGCGAAGAACGGGCTGTCGCAGGAGAAGGCCGACGAAATCTTCGACTTGATGGAGAAGTTCGCAGGCTACGGCTTCAACAAATCGCACGCGGCCGCTTACGCGCTCTTGTCCTATCACACCGCTTACCTCAAGGCGCATCA
>Ga0070660_100001643_pt1 | contig 15371 bp, 15 predicted proteins | sample KBSC33metaG_FD_64670 | JGI IMG/M metagenome (GOLD analysis project Ga0070660, IMG submission 64670) | Corn rhizosphere microbial communities from Kellogg Biological Station, Michigan, USA - KBS C3-3 metaG | ecosystem: Host-associated > Plants > Roots > Rhizosphere > Soil ... | reverse complement strand
GGGCGATGCGCGGGCCTGCAAGGCGGCGAGCGACATGCTGCTGGAGCGGCACAACATCTACATCCAGCCGATCAACTACCCGACCGTGCCGAAGGGCACCGAGCGGCTCCGCATCACCCCGACGCCGCTGCACGACGAGGCCATGATCCTCGAACTGCGCGACGCCCTCGTCGCCGTCTGGGCCGCCCTCGACCTCCCCCGCGACGTCCGCGATGGCCCGAGGGCCGGACTGGCCATCGCGCCCCGCGCCGCCGTCTGAAGCCTGCGCCGCCCTCGTGGTTCGACAGGCTCACCATGAGGGCCCGAGGGGTATGTCGCGACGGGGCCGACCGCAGTCGGCCGATCCATCTTCTCCCGAGAGGGGGAAGGAAGACGCTTCGCCCATCCTCATGGTGAGGTGCGAGCGCAGCGAGCCTCGAACCCCCCCGGTGATCACCGAGGGTCCTTCGAGGCTCGGCCTTCGGCCGAGCACCTCAGGATGAGGCGCCTTCGGTCGCGGGGTGCTTGGCCCTTCCCATCATCCCTCTCCCCTTGCGGGAGAGGGTCCGGCAGGGGGTGGGGGGTGGCCACAAACTCAGCGCTGGCGGATGATCGCCCATCGGCAGGCAGGAGTGCGGTGGCCGCCCCCACTTGGCGATTTCCGCGAAGCCGGCTATAAGTGACCATTCCAACACTGGCTCGGGAGGGGTTTCATGATTGATCGCCATGCCGCCTTCCGCGGCGGAGACATGCGAGCTTAGGTTCGCGCCCCGCCTGAGACCCTTCGGGCCTCGCCAGTTCGCTGCCTGCCGCACCGCTCGCGGCCTTTCCTCCTCAGTTATCCGGGACCAGCGCCGTTCTCGCGCTGTAACGACACCATGACTCGACCCAAACTCGATCTGCGCATCAACGCGTTCCGCAGTGTGCTCGGCTTCACCTTCGCCCATTGGCGCCACCAGCCGGTGCGCATTGCCAGCATCGGCGGTTGCTTCCTCGTCGCGACCCTCGCCGACGTCGTCACGCCGTTCTATTCGGGCCGGCTGATCGACGCCGTGGCTGGCAGCGCCGGCGACGGCGCCGCCTGGCATGCCGCGCTCGAAGCGTTCCTCATCCTGATCGCCCTCGGGCTGGGCGGCGTGATCATGCGGCAGTTCGCCTTCATGGGCCTCATTACCCTGACGCTGCGCATGATGTCGGAAATCGTCGCGGCGGCGTTCGCCCACGTACAGCGGTTCTCGACCGACTGGCACGCCAACAGCTTTGCCGGCTCGACCGTGCGCAAGGTGACGCGCGGCATGTTCGCGCTCGACCTGCTCAACGACACCCTGCTGATCGCGCTGATGCCATCCGTGGTGATGCTGGTCGGCACGACCGTGCTGCTCGGCGCCTTCTGGCCGCTGATGGGGGTGGTGACCGGCATCGGCTCGCTCATCTACATCGCCGTCACCGTCGGCATGGCGGTCGGCTGGGTGGCGCCCGCCGCTTCCCTCGCCAACGCCTGGGATACCCGCATGGGCGGGGCCCTCGCCGATGCCGTGAGCTGCAACAGCGTGGTCAAGGCGTTCGGCGCCGAAACCCGCGAGGAAGCGCTGCTCGACCGGGTCGTCGGCAAATGGCGCTCCCGCACCCGCCGCACCTGGAATCGCGGCACGCTCGCCGGCACCGCGCAGGGCACCATGCTGATCCTGCTGCGCGCCGCCATCCTGGGCGCCGGGCTGCTGCTCTGGGCCAGGGGCCTCGCCAAGGCCGGCGACATCGCTTTCGTGCTGACCTCGTTCTTCGTCCTGCAGGGCTATCTGCGCGACGTGAGCCTGCACATCCGCAATCTGCAGCGCTCGGTCAACGACATGGAGGAACTGGTTGCCATCCATCGCGAGCCGCTCGGGGTGGAGGACCATGCCGACGCCGGCCCGATCCGCATCACCGAAGGCCGCATTGCCTTCGAGCATGTCGACTTCAGGTACGGCCGGCACGCCACCCCGCTCTACCGCGACCTCACCGTCACCATCCAGCCGGGCGAGCGCGTCGGGCTGGTCGGCTATTCGGGCTCGGGCAAGTCGACCTTCGTCAAGCTGATCCAGCGGCTCTACGACGTCAGCGGCGGCCGCATCACCATCGACGGTACCGACATCCGGACGGTGACGCAGGCCTCGCTCAGGAGCCAGATGGCGATCGTGCAGCAGGAGCCGATCCTGTTTCACCGCTCGCTCGCCGAAAACATCGCCTATGCGCGGCCCGGCGCCACCAAGGCCGAGATCGAGCGGGCGGCCGAACTCGCCAGCGCGCACGGCTTCATCAGCGCCCTGCCCCGCGGCTACGACACGATGGTGGGCGAGCGTGGCCTGAAGCTGTCTGGCGGCGAGCGGCAGCGTGTCGCCATTGCCCGGGCCTTCCTCGCGGAGGCGCCGATCCTCATCCTCGACGAGGCGACCTCGAGCCTCGACTCGGAATCGGAGGAACTGATCCAGCAGGCGATGGAACGCCTGATGGCCGGGCGCACCACGCTGGTAATCGCCCATCGACTGTCGACGGTAAAAGCCCTCGACCGGCTGCTGGTGTTCGATCAGGGCCGCATCGTCGAGACGGGCGACCACGCCGCCCTGATCCGCCACGGTGGCATCTATCGGCGGCTGTTCGACCGGCAGGCGCTGGACCTCGCCCGCAACTTCGCGGCCGAATGAGTAGCGTTCCTCGGGTGCCTCGGCTCGGCCTGCCCCAGGCACGGCGCCTGGGGCCAAGGCGCCCTCACCCGGATTGCTGACGCAATCCGACCTCTCCCCCGAGGGGCGAGGTAGGCGGCCTCGCGGCTCCTGCGTTTCCCTCCCCCTTGAGGCCGCCGCCCGCCTCGATCCGGTGGAAGCGCTGATGCGGGAGTAACGACGGGCCCATCCGGCTGCCGCCACCCTTCCCCTTGCGGGGAGGGTTGGGGTGGGGGTTCTGCCATGGCACGGCGCCGGCCGCCCGACGGTCGCCTCCTACCGTACGAACTCGTCGATCCGGCGGATGGTGACGCGGCGGTTGCGCCAGCTTTCGTTCGGCGTGTTGACGAGCAGAAAATCCTCGCCATAGCCGACGGTCTCGAGGAGCCGCGCCGGCACGCCGAATTCGCGCACCAGCACGCGCTTCAGCGATGCCGCCCGCCGTTCCGACAGGATCTGGTTGGACTCGCGCGACCCCACGGCATCGGTGTGGCCCTCGATCAGGAAGCGCGCACCGCGCCGACGCCGCGACAACTGGTCGAGCGCCGTGGCGATCTCGCGCACCTTGCGGAACTCCGACCGCGGAATCTCCGCCGAAGCGAATTCGAAGTTGATGGCCTGGATATCGATGGACGGCGCGGCGCGGCGCAATTCCGGCCGGCGCCGGAATTCCTGGATGGTAACCCGATCCTCCGGCCGGACGCGCTGGCGCGGCGCGGCATCGAGCTGGCGCATGATCTCGCCCGAGCTTGGACCGGTGCGGTCCTCTGCAAAGGCCAGGCCGGGGCTGGCGACAATGAGAGCGGCACCCGTCAAGAAGAAGCGGCGATCCATGTGTGGTCTCCTGGTTACCATAGGCAATCAGGCGCGACCTTGCCGGCCCAACCCTGAAGGCAGGATGAACGGGAGACCGCGCCGCTATCGCCGGATCACCTCGGGTGGCGGGGCCACGCCGGCCAAGCCTGACGCCGTGCTCAAAGCCGCTTTGCCATCTGCACGCAATGGCTGGCGGCCCCGACCAGTTCTCCGGGATCCCAGCTCTCCGCCATCCACCCGGTGTGCTGGTAGAAACCGACCGCGCCTTCGTAGGCATTGACGAACAGCTTCCCCAGGCCCCAACGGCGCGCCTCGGCGTCGACGAGATTGCTCATGGCCCGGCCGTGCCCCTGTCGCTGCCGTTCTGGCGCAATTGCCACCAGCCTCACGACGCCTTCCGCGCCGCCCCGTCGATCAAGACGCACGACCCCGATCGGCGCACCGTCCAAGACCAGCAGGAAGGGCTGGTTGGCCGGATCGTGATCGTCTGGATGCTTATCGTCGTAGACGATCTCGTCATGGTGTCGTCCGGGAACAAACAGCGTTGCCCGTCGGATAGCGTGCATCGCCTGCCAGTCCTCTGGAGCTGCGACGCGCCGCAATTCATAGACCAATCTTCCCTCCCCCAAAAACAGCGAGGGCCGCTCCAAGGCGGCCCTCGTCATCGAATAATGACTGCCCCCCTATCCGGCGAGCGCGCCCTGTGCGGCGGCGCCGCGTTCGATCAGCAGGCGGTTATAGGCGTTGATGTAGGCGCGGGCCGAGGCCACCAGCGTGTCGGGCTCGGCCGCATTGCCCGATACGATGCGGCCGTTCTGCTCCAGCCGCACATGGGCGCTCGCCTGCGCGTCGGTGCCCCCGGTCACGCCGTCGACGGCGTAGAGCACGAGGTGCGGGTTGGCCCCGACCGCCTGCTTGATGGCGTTGAAGATGGCATCCACCGAGCCGGTGCCGTCATGGCTGACCGCCACTGGCTCGCCATCGATTGACACCGTCAGGTCGCAGCGGTGCGTGCCGCCGGTCTTGGTGACGACTTCCATGCTGACCAGCTTGATGCGGTCGCCGGAGGAACCGGCCTCGTCATCGACCAGCGCGATGATGTCGGCGTCGTAGATGTGCTTCTTGCGGTCGGCCAGGTCCTTGAAGCGCACGAACGCCTCCTGGAAGGCGTTGTCGCCGAGCTCGTAGCCCAGTTCGCGCAGCTTGTCCTTGAACGCGGCGCGGCCCGAATGCTTGCCCATCACCAGGGTGGTTTCCTTGATGCCGACGCTTGCCGGCGTCATGATCTCGTAGGTCTCGGCGTTCTTCAGCATGCCGTCCTGATGGATGCCGCTTTCGTGCGCGAAGGCATTTTTGCCGACGATTGCCTTGTTGTACTGCACCGGAAAATTCGCCGCCGCCGACACGATCTTGCTGGCCCGGCTGAGCTGCGTCGTCTCGATATTGGTGAAATACGGCATCGCATCGGCGCGGGTCCTGAGCGCCATGACGATCTCTTCGAGCGCGGCGTTGCCCGCCCGCTCGCCGAGGCCGTTGATGGTGCATTCGACCTGCCGGGCCCCTGCCCTGACCCCGGCCAGCGAATTGGCGACGGCCAAGCCGAGATCGTTGTGGCAATGGGTGGAAAAGATCACCCTGTCGGCGCCCGGCACCTTCTCGATCAGCGTGCGGAACAACTGGTAGTGCTCTTCCGGCACCGCATAGCCGACCGTATCCGGAATGTTGATGGTCGTGGCGCCAGCGCGGATCGCCAGCTCGACGCAGCGGCAGAGATAGTCGATCGGCGTGCGGGTGGCGTCCATGGCGCTCCACTCGACATTGTCGATCAGATTGCGCGCCTGGGTCACCGTGGCGGTGATGATCTCCAGCACCTGCTCCTCGGTCTTGTGCATCTGGTGCGCCAGATGGATCGGCGAGGTCGAAACGAAGGTGTGGATGCGCCCCTGCCGGGCATGGCGGACGGCGGCGCCCGCGCGCTCGATATCGGCGGGAATGGCGCGGGCCAGACCGGCGATCACCGCATTCTTGCTGCGCCGCGCGACCTCGCAAACCGCCTCGAAATCGCCGTTCGAGGCGATGGGAAAGCCGGCTTCGATGATGTCGACGCCCATGTCGTCGAGGATTTCGGCGACCTGCAGTTTCTCTTCGAGCGTCATCGTGGCGCCGGGCGATTGCTCGCCGTCGCGCAGCGTGGTGTCGAAGATGTAGACGCGGTCCTTGTTGCTCTCAGGCGTGGGTGCGGTGGTCATGACGGCTTTCCTTCAAACGGCCCGGGAGGCAATACGACCTCGACCGGCCAAACAATTCGGGTTCGGCTGCAACGCGTTATCCCCTGACCACCCGCCCCGTCAGGGGCCGCCGGTACTCAGGGGCTGATAAGAAGGAGAAGCAGTGCCGCCGGCAGGAGCAGCAGGCTCGCAAGCACAATCAGGCGAACCCGGTTCGCCTGTTCCTGAGCTGCGATGGCAATGGCGCGCTGGCGCTGCATGATCGATCCGTGCCCGAATGCACCGACCGACAATGCGCGAATTCGCCGGGGCACGCAAGCCCCGGCGAGGTGAGTATGGTCAGCTGAAGGTGAGCACGGCCGTAAGCACGACCAGCACCAGGCACCCCGAAGCCGCGGCACCGGCAAGGTTTGCCCGTGGGAGCGCCGCCATGTCGCCAGCCGCGGCCTTGTCGGTCGCGCGACCGGCCAGGATGATGGCGATCAGCATCAGCACGATCAGCACCATTTTGACCCAGAACCAGTGGTTCAGCCCGCCGGTGCCGCCGAAGCGCAGCCAGACCATCAGCGGTCCGGTGATGATCAGCACGGCCATGGCGGCCTTGCCGACGTTGGACAGCGTGTGCACCGCCCCGAACAGCAGCGGCCGGGCCTCTGCCGATGCCCCCGGAATGCGGCTCCCCACCGCCGGAATGCCGAAAGCCGCAGCACCGCCGAACGCCAGCGCCGTCAGGTGCAGCCAGAACAGTATCGCAATGAGCATATCCATGACGTTCCCCCACATCAAAGCGCCGGCCCTCACCGACGCAGGGCACCATGGATAATCTCGCCCCGCGGCGCGCGCAAGCGGGGGGCCGCCCGCCCTCAGTTGTCGCAATAGGCCGGAAACGCCCGCGCCAGTGCAGCATAGCCCGTGGTATCGAACACCAGCGTGGTCGTCGTGCCGCTCCGGGTCGACGACCGCAGCGCCAGCCGATGGGCGAGCTTGAGGCTGGTGTGCAGCGTCTCCGGCTTCCAGACCATGTTGATCTTGCCGGCATCGGGAACGAGGATGCTGGCGAAGCCCTGCCCCAGTTGCGCGACGGCGCCGTCGGTTTCGTCCGGCGGCCCGGTGAACGCCCCATCCGGGGAGAGCATCCAGCCGAGCTCGAACGCATCTTCATTGTCGAACCGCACGGTGACATCGGCAAAGTCGAGATCGCCGTCCGGATACATGTCCCTGACCGCTGGCCCGCCCCAATAGAGACCAAGCCGCAGCCCGTCGGGATGACACTCGACCTTCAGATACGCCTGGTCGTTGCTACTGAGGGAGGCATCCGGAATGCCGAGGATCGAGTAGATCTTGGCATCAGTCATCGGATCGGCCTTAGTCTCGAGCTGCCACGAGCCCACACGTTGCGGTCCGGTCGGCGCCACGGTCTGCTCCTTCGGCGAAGGGGTCGCCGCCGTGTCGGACCTGGGCGGATGCGCCGTATCGTAGGCCGCGATCAGCCCGGTCGCTTCGGCCTGCTGCCCGGCGTCGGCGAGGTCGAGCAGCCGGTAGGTGTCGAACGTTGCCTCACCGCGATGGCGATAGGCGGCTGCCATGAACCGCAACAACTCGCCATCGTCCTTGGGGACGATGGTGCTGGTTGACTTGCCGTCGCCGCGATCGATGCCGACCTCCTTGGCGACCGCCGCATCGTCGGCGCTGTAGACCACCAATTCCCCCGGCCTGATCTCGGCGAGGAAATAGACATAGCCGAACAATTTGTCCTGGGTGCGCAGGATGTAGAAGCCCGGCGCTCCTTCGAGCGGCACGAACACCGCGGTCATCAAGCTCTGCGAACTGCGATCGAAGACATAATGCTGCGCGACGTGCCGCGCGACATTCAGGTTCTTGTTATTGATGGCGAGGGTTTCCTCGTAGAGCGGCTGCGCCGTATTGGCCGACACCAGCAGCGGTTCTTCGGTGCTGACGCAGCCAGCAAGGCCGAGGTTCAACCCCACCATCGCCAGCAGCCAGACCATGCGCGCAATAGTCATACTGTCCCCCGACAAAATAGATCGGCTGAAGCTTGCAGATCAGCCTGGTCCCCTAGCCCACACCAAGACGCTAATCATCCAGCATAGGATTACGTCGTTACCGATCGCAATTGCTCTTACGAGGGATCAGCCGTTCGGTAATGAGAGAATGACTTGCCGCAAGGCCCCGCAGCAACAAGAGCCCTGCCGGGCGACAGGCGCGATCCGTCTCAGTCGAGATCGAGCGCGCCCTGGCCGACGATGACGGCATGGCCGCCGATGCTTGCGTGGGTCAGCACATTGCCGCTCTTGCGCAGTTGCAGGGCGATCCGGCACGGGCGACCCATTTCAAACCCCTGCCGCAGGCGGAACTCGGCCTGCCCTTCATCGAATTCCGCATGGCGGGCCAGGAGCCCGATCAGGGCTGCCGCGGCGGAGCCGGTACCGGGGTCCTCGCCGAGCCCCATGCCGGGGGCAAACATCCGTGCCGCAAGGTCGGTGTCGGGCTCGTCATCGACCGTGGTGAAGCAATAGATCGCGCTGTTGCCGAGGGGAAACAGCTCGTCCCAGCCGCCGGGGTTCAGCTTGATCCGGCGTAGCGCCTGCGTGTTGCGGACCGGGATGAGATAGAACAGCACGCCCGCCGAATAGACCGCCGGCTGGTAGCTGCCACAGCCGATTTCCTCGCTATCGAGCCCCAGCGCCAGTGCCAGGGCGCCCCGTTCCGGCGGCTTGCCTGCCACCTCCGGCAATTGCGGCAGGGCGAAGCGGGCGTGCGCGGTGCGACTGTCGAGCTTGTCCACGACGCAGGTGATGAGGCCCACCCGCTCCTCGATCCGCACCGCGCTCAGCCGATGCTGCAGCCCCAGCACCGCCGCGGCCCCGACGGTCGGATGGCCGGCAAATGGCAGTTCGATCGCGGGGGTGAAGATGCGCACCCCGGCCGTATGCCGGTCCTGGCTGGGACGGGTCAGGAACACCGTCTCCGACAGCCCGAACTCCTTGGCGATCGCCTGCATCTGGTTGTCGAGCAGCCCGTCGCCCTTCTCCACCACGGCAAGCGGGTTGCCCGAAAGCGGCGTCGTGGTGAAGACGTCGAGCAGCAAATAGCTGAGTTTCATGTTGTCCCCCGGGCCGACAACGCCGCGGATGCTATTCTTCGGCCAGCGCCAGCTTCGCTGCATCGAGCCCGAGGTGACCGGCAATCGCCGCCACGACGAACCCGTGATCGTCGCGTCCCGGCACCCCGGAGACGGTGATCGCCCCGATGATCCCCGCCCCGACGACGTTGATCGGGAACGAACCGCCATGTGCTGCGTAGTCCGCCGGATCGGCGTTGTCGTCGGGCACGAAGCCGCTGCCCCGCTGCTTCTGCCGGAGGGTCAGCGCATAGGAGGGGTGGCCGTAGCGGCGCACGCAATTGCTCTTGCGCCGGATCCAGTCGGCATTGTCGGCAGTGGCGCCCGGCATCGAGAAGAAGAATACCTGCCGATCCCACAACCGTACCTCGATGGCGAGGTTTACTTTGCGGGCTTCGGCCGCTCCCTTGATGGCGCGGCCGATGGCAAACGCTACTTCCTCGTCGAAGCGTTCGAAGACCAGCGCCTTCTCCTGCTCGGCGAGCTTTGCCATATCCTCTGTGAGCGCCATCGATACCCCCTGTTTCCGGGCCGATGCCTAGCAGAATCGAGCCGCATGGGCGAGCGGGAAAAAAGCCCGCCAGGCGGTTATCCGGCCACTTCGTGCATCGCACGCCAGGCCTCGAACAATGGCTCGCGTGAGCCGGCCTGGCCGGTAAAATTCGGCAGCGCCGGATCGATTTCCACCCATGGCGCCCGACTCGCGGTCCAGATATTGCCGGCCGGCGCCGCCCACGAGCTGTCATCGAGGGTACCGGGGCGCACCACATAGATATCGGAACTGGCGAGCGGCTCGTTATAGAGGCGCGTATGGCACACCGGGCAGGTGTGCTGGCGCACGAAGCGGCCGCTGTCGGCCCGCTTGTCGTAGGTCATCGTCTCGCCGGCGATGACCTCAAAATCCTCGCGCCGGACCACCATCGAGGCGGAATAGGCCGAGCCGGCCGACCGCTGGCAGTCCTTGCAATGGCAGTTGTAGATGCCGAGGGGGGCAGCGTTCAGCCGATAGCGCACCGCCCCGCAGATGCAGCCTCCCTCGACCGGAAATTTCGGCAGCTTCTGCATCGTCTCACTCCTTCACGCCACAGCACAGCGACCGATCGCCGTTGCAAGGCGTGCCGGGTCGACCGTCCGCTGCCGAAAATAGCGAAGTGGGTGCCCCCGGCGCCAGCATTTTCCAGCGGCCTACGAAGCGCGGGCGCTTGCGCGGCTCCCGTCGACGCTGAAGGCCCCCGGTCCGGCAAAGAACAGCAGCAGGAAGATGAAGCAGAACAGCACCGCCGATTCGCCGAAATTCTGGATCGGGAAGATGCCGCCACGCGGTACGTGCTGCGTCCAGAACGCTACCGCCATCTCGCCCGAGGCGATGAAGGCGGCATAGCGGGTGAACAGCCCGACCAGCAGCAACAGTCCGCCGACGATTTCGATCACGCCCGCCACCAGCATCAGCGGCGGCAATCCGCCCGCCGGCCCGGGCCGTCCCGACGCCGGGAAGTCGAAGAATTTCTGCGTGCCGTGTTCGATGAACAGCAGCGCCGCCGCGATCCGCAGCAGCGCCAGCGCCACCGGGAGATATTTGTTGAGGTTGTCGAGATTCATGATGTCTCCGCGACCGTTTGCCGGCCTGCCCCCGCCTAGCGAAGGGCAACAGCGAAGCCCACCCGCCCGGGCCGGACGCAGCGTTCAGTCTCAGCGGACAATCGCGGCAGCACGGCGGTTTTGCGCCGGCCGTCGCGCAATTGTGTTGGCGCCGTGAGGTGGTGGTCAGCCGCCCCTCCCCAGTTGGCGAGAGAGGCGGCCGGCCGTCAGCGGAGCCCCAGGAACAACCGACCTTCGGACTGTGGTCGCAAACCCAAGTCAGAAACCCCCTCATCCAACGCTTCGCGCCACCTTCTCCCACAAGAAGGGGAGAAGGAAGAAGCCGTGCCCCAAGCTTCCCCTCTCCCCTTGCGAGAGAGGGTGCCGGCAGGCCGGTGAGGGGTGGCAGCAAGCTCAGCGTCGCTGAGTGTCGATCGGCCTAATTCTTGGCCTTGTCGACCAGCGCACCGGCCTTGATCCACGGCATCATGGCGCGCAGCTTTTCGCCCACTTCCTCGATCTGGTGCTCGTCGGCGAGCCGGCGAGTTGCCTTGAAGCGCGAGGCGCCGGCCTTGTATTCCTGCATCCATTCCGAGGTGAACTTGCCGGACTGAATGTCCGCCAGCACCCGCTTCATCTCCTTTTTGGTCTCCGAGGTGATGATACGGGGGCCCGAGACATACTCGCCCCACTCGGCGGTGTTCGAGATCGAGTAGTTCATGTTGGCGATGCCGCCCTGGTAAATCAGGTCGACGATCAGCTTCACTTCATGCAGGCACTCGAAATACGCCATTTCCGGCGCATAGCCGGCCTCGACCAGCGTCTCGAAGCCCGAGCGGATGAGCTCGACCAAGCCGCCGCACAGCACCACCTGCTCACCGAACAGATCGGTTTCGCATTCCTCGCGGAAATTGGTCTCGATGACGCCCGAACGGCCGCCACCGATGCCCGACGCATAGGCCAGCGCAATGTCGTGCGCATTGCCGGAGGCGTCCTGGTGCACCGCGATCAGGCAGGGCACGCCGCCGCCCTTCTGGTACTCGCCACGCACCGTGTGACCGGGACCCTTTGGCGCGATCATGATGACGTCGACGGTCTTTTTCGGTTCGATCAGGTTGAAGTGCACGTTGAGCCCGTGCGCGAACGCCAGCGCCGCGCCGTCGCGGATATTGGGCTCGATATCCTTCTTGTAGATGTCCGCCTGCAATTCGTCCGGCGTCAGCATCATCAGCACGTCGGCCCACTTGGCGGCCTCGGCCACCGACATCACCTTGAGCCCCTCGCCCTCGGCCTTCTTGGCCGAGGGCGAACCGGCACGCAGCGCCACGGCAACGTCCTTGACGCCGGAATCGCGCAGGTTGAGCACGTGCGCATGCCCCTGCGAGCCATAGCCGACGATGGCGACCTTCTTGTTCTTGATGATGTTGAGATCGGCATCCCGATCATAGAAGACACGCATGGAAAATCTCCCTGTTGTGCGTTGGCCGACTGGCCGATTTTGAAACTGACTGACCCGGTGGACCGGACCTCGTCCTTCGACAGGCTCAGGATGAGGTCCCCGCATGGGCACTGCCTCACGTAGCCCTCATGGTGAGCTTGTCGAACCACGAGGGCGGCGGGCGCTATCCCACCCCGTAAATACCGAAGAACTTCTCCGTCGCCGACGCCGCCTCGCGCTCGATCTGTGCCGGCGTCAGCTTCAGGTCCTCGCCCAGCAGCAGGCGGATCTGGGTATCGCGCACCACCAGCCCGAAGAAGGTGCGATAGGCATCCTCCCAGCCGTCGAAGCGCAGCAGCCGCGCATCCCGCCCCGCCTCCAGCACCGGCTTGAGCCGGGCGCGGATGGCGAGCGGGCCGTTCTCGAGCACGATCTCCCCGAGGCCGCGCTTTTCCGCACCGGCGTGGCCGATCGCCAGCCGGTTGAGCGTCACCGACACTTCGCCCGAAATCGTCGCCAAAAGGTCGCGCGCAAACTGCCCCACACTGGCGCGCAGCGCCGCCGGATCGAGATGCCGGCGATCGACCTGCGGCATCCGCACCTTGGCGGCCTGCCACTGCACCGTGGCGGTGAGCAGTCCGTCCCGGTCGCCGAACCATTTGTAGAGCGTTTCCTTGGAGCAGCTCGCTCGCCGCGCCACCGCCGTCATGGTGAGCCGGTCACCGCTCTCGACCAACAGGCCGAGCGCCGCCGTCAGCACCGCCTGCTGCCGGGGCGTAAACACCTCATTGCTGGTCTTGATCGCCACCGCCATGATGCCCTCGGCGGCGCCCTGCCCGCCCAAATAAGCCCGTTCGTACGCTCTGTACCGTAACGTACGGTTCGGCGCAAGAGCACGGATGCCGCCTCTATCTATCCATCGGTAACGCCGACCGTGGCCGGTCCTTCGGCCCCCAAATACTCGGCACGCGCTGGAAAGGCTGTCGACAACCCGGCCGCGCTGCGGCAGCATCGCCGCCGCTTCTCTCCTTCCGTTTTCGAGGCCAAGATGATTTCCGCCCGTGCCTACGCCGTCGCCACGTCCAGCAGTTCCTTTGAGCCGTTCACCCTGTCGCGCCGCGACCCCGGTCCGCATGACGTACTGATCGACATCAAGTTCTGCGGCATCTGCCACTCCGACCTGCACGCCGCGCGCGACGAATGGGGCGGCCAGCCCTTTCCGTGCGTGCCCGGGCACGAGATCGCCGGCATCGTGGCGCAAATCGGCTCGGCCGTCACCGCCTACAAGGTCGGCGACCGGGTCGGGGTGGGCTGCATGGTCGACAGTTGCGGCGAGTGCGATGCCTGCCGGCGCGGCCTTGAAATGCACTGCGAGAAGGGCGTCGTCTGGACCTATGGCAGCAAGAAGTTCTATCGCGACTCCGATCCCGGCACCCACCACACCTTCGGCGGCTATTCGACCGCCATCACGGTGCTCGACCGCTTTGTGGTAAAAATCCCCGATGCCCTGCCGCTCGACGCCGCGGCGCCGATGCTGTGCGCCGGCATCACCATGTACTCGCCGCTGAAACGCTACGGCGCCGGCCCCGGCAAGCGCGTCGGGATTGTCGGTCTCGGCGGGCTCGGGCACATGGGGGTGAAGATCGCCCACGCCATGGGCGCGCACGTAACGCTGCTCACCACCTCGCCCGCCAAGGCCGCGGACGCACGCCAGCTCGGCGCCGATGCCGTCATCGTCTCGACCGCTCCCGCCGAAATGAAAGCCGCCGCCCTCAGCCTCGATCTCATCGTCGACACCGTCTCGGCCGGCCACGACATCGACGCCTACATGAACCTGCTCCGCCTCGAGGGGGCGCTGGTACTGGTCGGCCTGCCGCCCGAAAAGCTCTCCATCAAGGCCGGCACCCTCACCAGCAAGCGCCGCATCTTCACCGGCTCCAATATCGGGGGCATCGCCGAGACCCAGGAAATGCTGGACTTCTGCGCCGCCCACGGCGTCGCCTCCGAGATCGAGCTGATTCCGGCGACCGGCATCAACGCCGCCTATGAACGGTTGCAGCGGGCCGACGTGCGCTACCGCTTCGTCATCGATTCCGCCACGCTGGAGCAATAATCGTGACCACGCATCGTCTCGTCGCGACGTCCTATCACAACACCATCGGCACCGCCCCCGCCGCCCTCACCATCGCCAGCGGCGATACCGTTGTCACCGACACGATCGACGCCCGGGGCTTCAACAAGGACAGCGCCGGCGTGGGCAAGTCACCCAACCCCATGAACGGGCCGATCTTCGTCGAGGGCGCCGAGCCGGGCGATGCGCTGCGGGTAGAGATCGTCGCCATGCGGCCGATCCGCGATACGGGATGGACCCTCAGCGTCCTGGCGCCGAACGTCGTCGATCCCGATATTCTCCGCACCCTGCCGGAAGCGAAGAAGACGACCTGGCACATCGACCGCAACGCGTTGACGACACGGCTCGCCGAACCGCCCAAGGGCCTCGAGGACTTCGTGCTGCCGCTGACCCCGATGATCGGCTGCTTCGGCGTGGCGCCCGCCTCGGGCGAGGCGATCTCCACCATGACCAGCGGCCGCCATGGCGGCAATATGGACTATCGGCGGTTCGGGCCGGGGACCACCGTCTGGCTGCCGGTCGGCGCCCCTGGCGCGCTGTTCTATCTCGGCGATTGCCACGCCGTGCAGGGCGACGGCGAAATCGTTGGCACCGGCATCGAGACCTGCTGCGAGGTCACTGTGACGCTCACGGTGAAAAAGCACTGGCGCATCGGCTGGCCGCGCGCCGAGACCGCCGACGACATCATCGCCATTGGCAACGCCCGCCCGCTCGACCAGGCGCTGCAGCACGCCACCACCGAAATGCTGGCCTGGCTCACCACCGACTATGGCCTCGATCCGATCGCCGCCAGCCACCTGCTCGGTCAGGTGGTGCGCTACGATATCGGCAACGTCTACGACCCCGCCTATACCGTCGCCTGCCGCATCGCCAGGCGGTGGCTGCCGCCTCGACGGGATTGACGCGACGGCGTCCGTGCTCCATAACCATCAAGCTATTAAGCTTTTTGGTTAAATAAGGAGACAGCCGTGCAGAAGATCACTCCCTTCCTGTGGTTCGATACGCAGGCCGAAGAAGCCGCCCGGTTCTACGTCTCGCTGTTCAAGAACTCGCGCATCATCACGGTGGTGCGCTATGGCGAGGGTGGTCCGGGCAAGCCCGGCACGGCGATGACCGTGGATTTCGAGCTCGAAGGCCAGCGCTTCACTGCACTCAATGGCGGCCCGGTGTTCGAGTTCACTCCTGCCGTGTCGTTTTACGTGAACTGCGACACGCAGGCCGAGGTCGATCGCTTCTGGTCGGCGCTGCTCGCCGATGGCGGCCGCGAAAGCCAGTGCGGTTGGTTGCAGGATCGGTTCGGCCTGTCCTGGCAGATCATTCCCGAGGCCCTGCCCCGCTACCTGCAGGACAAGGACCCCAA
>Ga0070660_100001641_pt1 | contig 15381 bp, 12 predicted proteins | sample KBSC33metaG_FD_64670 | JGI IMG/M metagenome (GOLD analysis project Ga0070660, IMG submission 64670) | Corn rhizosphere microbial communities from Kellogg Biological Station, Michigan, USA - KBS C3-3 metaG | ecosystem: Host-associated > Plants > Roots > Rhizosphere > Soil ... | reverse complement strand
GCGAGAGGCTCTTGATAGTCTTCGCGTCGGCCGCCGCCGAAGAGCCGTAGCACAGAATTTATGGCTCGGCCGAGCCCGATAGAAGCGTCATCGAAGATCGTGTACGAGCACGGGATGACGAGCAGCGTCAGCATCGTCGAGAGCGTAATGCCCCCGATGATCGTGATGCCGATCGTCTCTCGGAACTCCGAGCCTCGCCCGATCGCCAAGGCGACCGGCAACATGCCAAGGATCAGCGCGAGGGTTGTCATCATGATCGGCCGCAACCGCGTCGGACCAGCCTCCACGAGTGCATCATGCCGATTCCTGCCTCTGTCGCGCAGCGTATTGGTGTAGTCCACCACCAAGATGGCGTTCTTACCCACCAAGCCAATGAGCGCGATGATGCCGATCATGCCGACGATGTTCAGCGTCTTGTTGAAGATCATCAGCGCGAGGAGCGCGCCGACCATCGCCTGCGGCTGCGACAGCTGAATGATCAGCGGGTACAGCAGGTTGTCGTACAGCGAGGCCAGAAGCATGTAGACCAGCACCAGACCGATGCCCATCGCGCTGAATAGGTAGGCGCCTTCTCGAGCCTGTGCGTCGGCTTGGCCGAGCGGTCGATACTTGACCTGCTCCGGCACCAGCTTTTCGCGAGTGATCCATGCGTTGATTTGCGCCTGGGCCGAACCGTTCGCAAAGCCGGGCAGCAGGTCTGCGGTGACCAGCACTTCCTCCGCACGGTTGCGGCGGGTGATCTTGCTGATGCCTGGAGATGTTCGCATAGGTGCGACGTCGCCAAGCAGGATGGGTCTGCCTTGACTGAACTTCACGGGCACGTTTGCCACGCGCGATGGATCGTTCCGTACTTCGGGGCTGAGGGTCACATTTATGTCGTACTCGCGGCCCAGATACCGGATCTTGGAATCAGTGAAGCCGGTGTACATCGTGCGGATCGCGGCCGCGAGATCCGCGGTCGAAACGTTCGAGTCTGCCATGGCGGCCGGGTCGGGAATCGCACGAATTTCAGGCTTGCCTGGCTTAGAGCTCACGTCCGGGTTGATGACGCCGGGAACGGCGCCGTTCGCAAGGCCGGCGCGTATGCTCTCGGCAGCCGCATATAGTGCTTGCCGGTCATCGGATGTCAGCGATAGCTGAATCGCCGATCCGAACGCGAAGCCGCTAGCGGCGGCGACGTTGATCTTCGCCCCAGGAACGCGTCCGATCTTCACGGTCAGGTCCGCGGCCACCGCCTCGGAAGAAACGTGGCGCAAGCGCTCGGTCTGCTTGTGGAATCGGTCGGTAAACGCTTCCTTGTCATACAGTGTCGCCTGAACCTGCGCATAGTTCGGTCCTGAGTTTCCGCTAGAGAAGGAGCCGCCACCCGAGCCGCCAAGACTGGAGTTCACGTACTTCACGTCCGGGTTCTCCATCATCTTCTTCTCGACGATCTCGACATAGCGCTGCGTCTCCTGCAAGCTGGAACCCGCTGGGAGCTCAATGTTCGCCGTAACCGACCCTGCGTCCGAATCCGGAGCGAAACCGAACTTGAAGACGGCTTCCTTCTTCCACTGCGCATAAGTGAAGCCCAGCACGGAACTGATCGGGAAGACCAACGCGAAGAGCGCGGCCGCGCCGACGTACTTCAGGCTGAACCGCCTGTGGCGAACCCAGTTGACTACGGTTGTGATCAAAGCGATGATCAGGATCATCGGGAACAGAGCAGTGCCGGCTTGAACTGCACCCGGAATCCCAACACTCGGCATACCTGGCTTGCCCTGCATCGCTGCCGGAAGTGAGGCGGGCACAAACGTGCCGCCAATGAACATGAATACGGCGAAGAGCGCCACGTTGCCGGCAAGGAAGACAAACCATCGGTGGTTCAGCGACCACTCCAGAGCGCGTCGGTACGCATTCTCGAGGCGACCAAACCGGCGTTCGAACCACAGCGCGAAGCGGCCGGTAGGATGCTCCATATCCTCGCCTCGTCTGTACCAACGCGAGGCGAGCATCGGAGTTAAGGTGAACGAGACGAACAGTGAGAATAGCGTCGCGAAAACGAATGTGAGCGCAAGTGGCTTGAAGAACTGCCCGACGATACCGCCCATAAACGCGATCGGAAGGAACACAACAACGTCTGCCATGGTGATCGCGATCGCCGCTAAGCCGATCTCAGATCGGCCGTTGATAGCCGCATCCCGTGGGTCCTCGCCCATTTTGAGGTGTCGATAGATATTCTCGAGAACAACGATCGCATCGTCGACAAGCACGCCGATGGCTAGCGAGAGCGCCAGCATGGACATGTTGTTGATCGTAAATCCGGCGAGCTTCAGCGCGATAAACGAGGCGAAGATGGAGGTCGGAATGGCCAGCGCGACGATGAGCGTGCCGCGTAAGTTGTGCAGGAACACGAACACGATCGCCGCGACGAGGAAGATTCCGAAGAACAGCGCAAAGTTGAGGTCGTTTAGCGAGTCCTCAATCATCTTTGCCGTTTGAAGGGTCTTCTCGACGTGAATGCCTTGAGCGGCATATTCCTTCTCGACCTGAGCGATTGCCACTTCACCGGCCTTTGTGATTTCGACCGTGTTGCCTTCGATCGTCTTCTGAATCGACATGAAGATCGCGTCTTTGCCGTTGAGTCGCGAATATGCGGTGCGATCCTTAACTGTATCGACGATCTCTGCCACATCGGTGAGATTCACGGGCCGGCGAGCATTTGGATTGTTCGGGTCCGATATGTTGAACCGCAGCTTCTTAAGCTGATCGACAGTTTCGTATTGGTTGTAGACGCGGACCGTAAGCTCTTGAGTCTTCGTGCGTAGGCTGCCACCCGGTGCGTCGATGTTTGCCTGCTGAATGGCGTTCGCCACATCGTTGATGCCGATGCCGTAGGAGATCAACTTTTCGGGCTTCACCCGCACCTGAATCTCACGAACCTCGCCACCCTGAACGCCCGCGGAGGCCACGCCGTTGATCTGCGCAAAGCGGTCGGCGATCTTATCGTCGATCAAGTCGCGGAGCTGTTGGGATGTGAGCTTGTCGCTGCTGAAGGCGAGGTTGAGAACCGGCGTCGACGTGAAGTCGAACTTTGAAACGTTCGGCTTCAAAGCATCCTTGGGAAGCTGGTTAACGATCGAGTCGACTTTGGAACGAACGTCGTTCAGCGCGATGTCCGCGTTCGCGCCCGTGACGAGTTGGACAATGACCCGCGACACACCCTCGGTCGAGGTGCTGGTGACCTCCTGGATGTTGTTGACGCTCGATACGGCTTCCTCGATCTTGCGCGATATCTGGGTGTTGATCGTGTCGGCATTGGCACCAGGATAAACCGTCTGGACCGATACGATTCCGGAGGCGATCTCGGGATTCAGTTCCACGCGCATGCTGCGATAGCTGATCGTTCCCATGAGGAAGGCCGCGATCATGAGCATGAGCACGAATACTGGCCGGGCGATGGCTGAGCGTGTAAGTCCCATTGTTTGCTGTTCGGTTGTCGTGGGCGACGAGGCGGACTACTTCATCGCCGTCGCGGTGCCCGCCTTGTCTACCTTGATCTTCGCTCCGTCGTCGAGATCGGATTGACCCTGAATGATTACGGGGTCACCCGCCTTGAGCGCACCCGTGATCTGCACCAGCGGACCATCGGCGATCCCTCGAATCACCGGGACGGCCCGAGCCTTGCCTTCATCGGCGACGAAGACAACGTCTTTGTCATTCTTGCGGACAATGGCGGTGGTCGGCACGACCATAGCAGCCGCGACGGTGCGCACGAGAATTTGCCCCCGCGCGAACATGCCAGGCTTCACCTGACCTAGAGCGCCGCTGATCGCGATTCGAACTGAGAACTGCCGAGCAACGGTAGAGCCCACCCCGCTGACGGCTTGCACCATCCCCGCGAAACTCTGTCCAGGTAGGGCGTCGATGTTCACGACGACTGGTCGTCCTTGGGCCACAAAACGAACCTTCTCCTCAGGCACCTGGCCTTCGAAGTAAGCCCCTTGCGTCCCGACAATCCTCGCGATCGGTGAACCCGCGCTGGCAATGCTGCCGACCTGCATCGGCTTGCCCGCGACCGTTCCCGAGAACGGCGCTCGGATCTTCGTGTCGTCGATGGCCACGCGAGCCGCATCGGCCTGAGCTTGAGCCGCGCTGACCTGCGCCTGAGCGGTACGGACCGCGTCGTTCAGAAGAACGTCCATGCTTTGCAGCGCGATCGCGGCACGGAGGGCCTCCTGCGATTGGCGAATTTGGTCTCTGGCCTGATCGACGGAGGCTTGAGCAATGGTGATGTCCTCCGGACGGGCCGTGAGCGTCATGTCTCGGCTCTGAACGGCTGACTCATAGGTGCTTCGAGCGGCTTCGTACGTGGACTCTGCCGCGTCGAGTTGGCTCTGCGCAGCGGCACCTTCGTTCACAAGCGTCTGTACGCGAGTGAGATCCTTCTTGGCCCGATCCATGTTGGCCTGAGCGCTCCGAAGCTGGGCCTCCGCTGACCGGCGCTCCTCAGCGCGCCCGCCAGCCTTGACCCTTGCGAGATTTGCCTGGGCGGACTTCAAAGCTTGGTTGGAGCTTGCCACCTGTGCGCGTGCCTGTCGAACCGCCGCGGCGGATTTGCTCGGGGACAGGCGAGCATTCTGAATTGCCTGCGCGAGTTGTGATTGCGCCGAGGCGACACCGGCGAGGGCTTGCCGATATGCTGCCTGCAACTGAGACGAGTCCTGCTCTGCGAGGAGCTGACCTGCCACGACAGAGTCGCCATCACGTACAGTCACTCGGATCAAGCGTCCGGACTGCTTCGCGCTTACCTCGGTGTCGTTCGCAGTCACGACCTGGCCGGTGATCTCCAAGCGCTCGCTGACGTTCTGCGTCAGCAGCGGCTGAACCGAGACGGTCTTTACCGGATCGGTGACAATCTGCTGGGTCGTCTTGGCCCGCTCCTGTGCCGCCCGGTCCACGCAGCCCGTCGCGAGAAGCGCGGCTCCGGCTACGATCCAAACTCCGATTTTCATTTGCTTGATGTGCCCTCTTGAGGAGCAGGCGGGGGCGCCGCTCCATTGATTTGGTCGGTTCCGACCGCCTGCTGAAGCGCCGCGTAGGCGTTCAAATAGTCATAGCGTGCTGAAACCAGCTGGTTTCTAGCCTGAGTCAACTGCGTTTCCGCATCGATGATCTCGAGGAAAATGCCTTCGCCTGCCTGATTGCGTACTCGGGCGATGCGCAGGTTCTCTTCGCTCAAAGCGACTTGTTGCTGCGCCGAAGCCAACCTGGCGCGGGCGCTGATCAGGTTTGTCACTGCTTGGCGAACCTGCAAGCTGACGGCGAGTTCGGTCTGCTGGAGAAGAATTCGGTTCTGCTCTTCGAACTGTCGAGCCTCTCTAACCCGTGCGCGAGTGATGCCGGAATCGAACAGTGGCACGTTGAGCGTAACGGTGCCGACGGTTGTCGTCTTCTGCCCGAAGGCGCCCGGATCGAAGTTGCGGCTCGTGTTGATGCCGACTGCCAAAGAGGGGTTTTGTCCGGCTTCCAAAGCCCGTCGCGAGTTTGCGAGCGCGGTTTGGGTCTCCTGCAAGGAAAGCACCTCCGGGCGCGAACGCTGAGCATTCGCGACCAGCTCTTGTGGATCGGCGGTGACATTCGGAAGCGCCGGAATCTCCGCGAGAGTAACGGGCGTTTCGATCGGCCGCGCAAGAACGTTGTTGAAGTTCTCCTTTGCGGTCTGAAGGTTGTTCTGTGCGTTGATCAGGTCCGAGTTGGCCTGTTCGAGTTGAGCCGAAGCGCGGACCACGTTCACTCTCGCGATGTCGCCCGCGTTGAAGCGCACGGTCTGAATGCGGAGGTTCTCCGTCGCGTCCGCAACCGCTTGCTCCTGCACCCGCACCGCAGCTGCCGCTCGCAACACGCCAATAAACGCGTTCCGCCCGTTCAATCGAGCCTGATTGCGTTGAGCCTGGAGCGTCTGTCGGGATGCTCGGTTATTCGCTTGTGCGGCTCGGACGTTCCTGTTAAGATTTCCAGAGATGTCGATCGGGAGCTGGAATGAAACTGATGCCTGTCGTGTATCGATCGGTTGAATAACGATGGGCGGCGAATCCGGATTGATCTGCGCTGTCTGCGCTTCGGGGTAGCGCGTGTAAACCCCGGTCGAATTCACCTGCGGGCCAAGAGCACCGCGGGCTTGATTGATTCTCTGGCGCGTTGCTTCAACTTGAGAGGCCGCCGTTCGGACGGCGAATGCGTTCTGCTCCGCAAGGTTTGCGGCCTCCTCAATCGTCAACGGCTGCTCAGCGCGGACATCCGGCTGGTTGGCGGGCACTGTCGGCAGCTTCTCGTTCTGAGGCGGCGAACCGACAACCGCGTTCTCCGGCTTGATGCCCGTGCCTTGCGTGGGCACGGTGGTTGTCGGTGGCTGAGCGGGAGGCTGCACCTGCCCCGACCCTTGATGCAGGGCGGCCATCGCCGCAGCAAAAGTCGAAATTAAAACCACTTATGAATTGCCCTCCTTGGTCTCGGCGCCTTCCAGCATCGCGGAAAATTCATTCAAAAACTCTCTTGCGGCCTCGATCTTAAACATCATCAGTCCGGCATGTGCGGGGTGCCGCAGCATGAGCAACTTGTCACCGGCATGGATTCCGAGTTCAGCCCGAGCCTCCGCGGGAATCACGACTTGCCCCCGCTCTCCGACGGTCGACGTCCCGTAGAACGCCTTCGAATAATCCGTACACTTGCTCATCGGCTCCTCGTCATACTTTTCATACGAATTGTACTCTGCAGTCATCTGCACGAGCGTCTCTCCCATGCTCTGGGTGAGGACCGAGCCCGTATACACCAGAATGATGAATTAGATGCACGGACGCGCATGGGTCTTAGGACTCTTTTTCTGTATGGGAGCAGGAACTTTCTCGCAAAGTTCTCTGTCTTACTCCCCCCTTGAAATACGGAACGAGCGCTCCTTGCAACTGCCGTTCTTTCGGTTCGTGATGCGCGGCCGAGTGCTCTCACCCGACGAGAAGACTTGGTCAGTCCGATGGGATGAGTCGAACGACTTCAGAGTCATCAGAAATGGCCTCGGGCAAGAGGTGCTGCGTGAGGACCAAGAAACCACGCGCTTCACGTTCACGCAGCGGAAAGGTCTTGGAAACGGCTTAGAAGCTTGGCTCGAGTTGCCCGTTGAGAATCGCGGCGGCGGCTTTATGGACCCGCTCATCAACTGGTGGCACGAACACGTGCTTCGCAGCTACCATCCGGGTCGGGAGAACAGTCCTCTTGGGCAGAGCGTTATCCGCTATGCCGAGGCGGATTACTCAGGGGATCAATTCGGAATCGGCGACGTGAGCGTCGGGTTACGAAAGACGTTGGGCAGGCGCTGGACCGCGGAAGCAGCCCTGAAGCTCCCGACGGGAGACTCCGGTCGATTGCTGGGCAGTGGGGCCGCCGATCTGGGGATCGCCTTGAACTACACCGTTCCCCTCGGAACCAAGTGGACAGCCTATGGGCAAGCCGGCGCGATATGGCAGGGAAAGGGGCGAATCGCGAACGCTCGCTCTCTGGCTCATGAGGAAAACATCGCGGTCATCTGGCACCCGAACAACCGCGACGCCTGGGTGCTGCAGTGGAACAGCGACTCGGCGGCAATTCAAACCGGACTGGCCGAATCGGACTCGACCCACCGCATCCTGACTGCGGGATATGAGCGTCAACTGACCCGCAATCGCCGCCTGGACCTGTACTTTAGCGAGAACAACGATTTTCTGCGCGAGGTCACCGGGATCGGCCCGGACTTCAGCATCGGAGCGATGCTGACGCTGCGTTTCTAGTTCAGCCGCTGTTTTTGGTCGGCGGCTTTGGCTTTGCGCTCGGCCCGCAGAAGCAGATATCCGCCGCCAAATATGATTGCGAAAAGTCCGACCGGTAGCAGGATGTACCAAAGCGCCTTCTTCAGCGGGGTGTCCGCGAGCGGATCTTCGGCCATTTGCGCGAGCAGACTCCAGAGCATGGCTTAGGCTACCTCTCGCATTTATACACCCTCGGTCTCGAGCCCTCGCGGTATCGGAGGCGGTCCGGCCGCCGGTGCTGACGTGGAAGCAGTTTTGGGCATCCACACCACACCCTTCACGTCCGTTGCTTCGATTCGAGTTGGTCCGAACGCAGCAGGTCCGCCGGGGAGGTGCATGGCGGCCGCTTCGCTGAGGGCGATTCCGCCTGGAGGGCAGTTCTTCTGCAAGTGGGACGCAATATCTATCACGCTCGCGAAATTAAGCGACTTGATATTGCCCGACTCCGGTGCGACGACCGTACCCGTATGAACGCCGCAGCGCACCACGATTGGGACCCCGATCTTGTTCCGAAATGTGTTGAGTTCGATCATGCCGGCTTGTAGGTTCTTGGCTGCAGCGAACGCTGACTGCGGAGACTCGAAAGCGAGCGTAACGCCGTCGCCCGCCGTCGAGTGCACACGTCCTTGGTGCTTGCGTGCCACGGCCTCGGCGAACCGGTGGTACTCGTTGAACGTGAATTCCACGCTCAGCGGATCGCTTTGCTGCTTCATCTTGGTCGAGCCAACGATGTCGACGCTCAAAAACGTCACCGACTGCTCGCCGGAACGAAGCTTGTCTTGGAGTTCCACCAGTTGGCGAAGTAGCTCCTGCCGCTCGGCTTGCGGGTCTTTCAGGCCCAGCTTGCCTCGGTTCTTGTTTACGATCCGGAACAGCATTGCGCCGCCAAATGCGCCTGAAAGCGCGAACAGCAGCAGCATCGTTGGATCGACAGCGGGAAGTCGCAGAATTACACCGAGGACGGCGTACATGGTGAATCCCAGAGAGCCAAAGATCGCTCCCGTGATCGTCGCGGCTTTCCCATCCCTGGCCAGGCAAAGGTTGTAGATGCCCAGAGTTGCGGCAACGATGCGGAGAATGCCGAACAGACCCCATGCCTCGCCCCAGCGCGTGCCGTGGGCCTGCATGTGTGAGAAGTCCTCGAGGGCTGTGACAAGCGCCATCATGGCTGCCGCGCCTGCGCTCAGCACGTAACGGCGGACGTTCGGGTCGAGCGAGAGAAAGGTGCTCTTGACCTGCTTGGTCAGGGTGGGCTTCTCTGGCTGAAGCTTCATGGCGACGGCAAGTCGCACGTAGTCGATTGGAGCTCCGGTCGCTTCGGAGACGGCCTGAATGGCGCTGTCATCAAGCTCGCCGTTTTGCTCGCGCAAACGCTCGGTGAGCTGCAAGATTTCTTGCAGGCCGTCTTCAGTTACCAGCGCGGGTTCCGTCTCGGTTCTCAAGGCGGTCAATCCTCCCGTTGATTGTACTGCTGGCGCCTCTATCACGTTGCGAATGGATCAAAATGTAGAAGCAGCCGGCAAATGTGGCGGCTAAGAGGAGGAAGGAACAATGTCAACGACGATGGAAGGAATCGACGCCCGCGGCTACCTGATCGGGTGGCTTAAGGGATTGGTCAGCATGACCTCGGCAGATATCCGTGCGATGCCCGACGACAAGTGGACGGTTGGTATGGGTGGCTGCACTCGGCCGGCGAACGCGATTGTCGCTGAGACCATTGGCTTGCTCCGCTGGGCCACGGGTGCTCTGCGAGGCGAGACCGGCAACAGCGATTATTCGGGTGGCACGGACGAGCTGCCGACCCAGGCCGTGGCGATTCAGAAGCTCGAGGAAGTCGCCGACGAGTTCTGCGGTGCCCTTGCGGCGGCGAGCGACGAGGCCCTTGCGAAGGAAATCACGCCTCCCTGGCAGATGCCCGCGCCGCTCTTCATGATCGCTCAGATCGCGGTGAGCCATGTCTGGTACCACGACGGCCAGCTGAACTACATTCAGTGCCTGCTTGGGGACGAGAAGGTCCACTGGATGGGCGACTAGTCTCGCGAGAAAATTGAGAAAAGCCCGGGGAGAGCCTCGGGCTTTTTCATTCTGATTGAACCTAATTTTGAAAGATTCTGCATTTCCCCGATTTTCTCGCGCGTTCTCGTCGCCTTCTTTTTGCCGCTCTCTCTCGGCAGTTTCAGCCGCTTCACTCCTAAGTGGCTGGGACCAAGAAAAGTCAACCAAGCTGTGCGATTAACCGCAACGAACGCCTTTTTGGCATTTGGTCTACACTCGTAATCCGATGCGGACGCTCCCGTCCTCTCTCGGCGATGCCCTTCGAAGATCGGCGGCAACCTATGCCGACCGACCGGCGATGCACTTTCACGGCGAGGGGCGCAAGTCGGAGTTCCAGTCGATTACGTATCGCGAGCTTGTCTCGCGAGTGCGGAGCTTTTGCTGGGCATTGAAGCAGCTTGGGCTCGCCCGCGGCGATCGGCTCGTCGTACTGAGCGAGAACTGTCCCGAGTGGGCGTGGACGGACTGGGCGGCGCTTTCGCTTGGCATCGAGGTAGTGCCGATCTATCCGACGCTTCCTAGTGATCAAGCCTCGTACATCGCCCAAAACTGCGAGGCGAAGGTAGCGGTCGCGGGCGATAGTTCTCAAGAAGAGAAGCTGAAGGGCGTGAGTGGGCTCAGAACCATCCAACTTAAGGGACCCGGAAGTCTGACGGAGTTGGCGGCTAACGGTCAGCTCTCGGAAGAAGAATGGAGTCGCGAGATCGATGCGACAGATCCCGAAGACATCGCCACGATCATCTATACAAGCGGGACCACGGGCTTGCCCAAGGGCGCAATGATTCCGCACCGGGCGGGACTTCATGTGGCGATTTCGGCAGGAGAGATCGTTCACCTCGACGAGCACGATTTGTTCCTCTCTTTCTTGCCGATGTCGCACGTCTACGAGCGGGTGGCCGGGCAGTGGCTGCCAATCATCATCGGTGGCGGCGTTGCCTACGCGAAGAGCCTTATGACGCTCGCGAGCGACATGGCAGCGGCCAAGCCGACGATTATGCTTTGCGTGCCGCGCTTCCTGGAATCGTTCCGAGAGAAGGCGCTTGAGGGCGCGGAGAAGTTGACGGGCCTCCCCCGCAAGCTCTTTTTCTGGAACTTGTCGCAAGGAACCAAGAAAGCTCGCGGCCAATTTGCGCCGTTTGCCGGCATCTTGGACAAGGTGGTCGGGAGCAAGCTCCGGGAAAGGGTTGGAGGCCGGTTGCGATTCTTTGTCTCCGGCGGAGCAGCGCTTCCGCAGCACGTGGCGGAGTTCTTTATCGCCACCGGCCTAAATGTTATCCAGGGGTACGGCCTCACCGAGACGACAGGCGGCACCTGTATCAACCCTCCGCAGGACAACAAGTACTGGACGGTCGGCTATTCGCTCGGAATGGATATTAAAATCGCCGAGGACGGCGAGATCCTCGTCAAGGGTCCCGGCCTGATGAAGGGCTACTACAACTTGCCCGAGGAAACGGCGCAGGCGATAGACGCGGACGGCTACTTCCACACGGGCGACATTGGCGAATTCGAGGGCAAGAGCCTGAAGATCACCGATCGCAAGAAGGACTTGCTCGTGCTCGGCAATGGAAAGAACGTCGCGCCGCAGCCGATCGAGAACAAGCTCAAAACCTCCCCCCTGGTCGCAGAGGCGGTGGTGCTGGGAGACGGCATGGAGTACTGCGTCGCACTGATCGTGCCGAAAGTTGAGGCGGTAAATGCGCGTTTGAGCGCAGAAGGCAAGTCTCCCGTACAGGAGGGAGAACTCGCCAGCAGTGCCGACGTAAAAGCCTTACTCAAGCGCGAAATCGACGCGGTGAACAAGACTCTCGCGAACTTCGAACTTGTGAAGAAGTTTGCAGTGATCGAGAAGCCATTCACGATCGAAAGCGGGGAGTTGACGCCAACGTTGAAGGTCAAGCGCAAGGTGATCAAGGAACGGTACGCGAACGAGATCGCGTCGCTTCGGCAATGAGTGAAAGCTTCGTCGGCGATTGGGAAGGTCGTTGGGCCGTGCGCAGGGGGCGTGAGGATGAGCTCACGGGCGCGGAGCGCAAGCGCTTTATCGTTAGCGGCGAGATCATCGCTCTTTGCCTGCGGGGAGACGGCAGCTTCTGCCATAAGCGCTCGATCCAGGGCACCTGGCGGCAGTCCGCGAACCTTCTCAAGTTTGCGCCGACCCATGTGGACGGCCATTCTCGCAAGGACATGGAGCAGGCGGCTCTTCAGCAAGGTCGAGCCTTCCGGTTGGACTTTCTTTTTGAGGAGTTCGCCCTCGAAATCGATGGCGAGTCGCTCGCGACTCCCGATGACCGGCGGCTCCTATATGTCCGCTACACGCGCCTCTCTTGAACCCGATCTACATCGGTGCCGCGGCGGTTGCCGTTCTCATCACTTGCTGGTGGATTTGGTCGCGGCGAAAGCCGAGCTACGAATCCCGGGAGTATCTGCTGACGCAGGCCGAACACCGGTTCTTTCAAGTGCTGCTGCAGGCGGTGCCCGAAGGCCTTCACATCTGCCCGCAGGTGAGAATGGCGGACCTGATCGACTGTTATCGCGATTCAAGGCGGTCCAGCTTCGCCGCGATCGCGCACAAGCACATCGACTTTGTGCTCATGGAGGTTGAAACCGCTGAGATCGTGCTGGCCATCGAGGTAGACGATGCCACCCATCAGCGCCCTGACCGCATGGAGCGTGACCGCTTCATCGAAGATGCGCTGAATACCGCCGGTGTGCCGCTCCTCCGAGTGCCGGTGGCGGCGCACTATGATGTGCGCCGCATCCGAAGCGAAATCGAAAGCTGCCTCTAAAAGGCCGCGCCTTCGTAGTCCCGCATCAACCCCACAATCTTTCCGATGACCTTTGCATCTTCCTGTCGAACTTCGATTGGCTCGAACGCTGGGTTGCTTGGCATCAGCTTGACGCCCTGCTTCGTGTAGTTCATCCTCTTAACGGTGGCTTCGTCGCCGATCAGCACTGCCACCAACTCGTTCTGAGTGGCCGTCTCCTGGGGAGAGACGACGACAAGATCATCGGGCAGAATGCCGTCCCCGAGCATCGACTCACCCTTCACTCGAAGCAGGAAGGAACCATTCCTCTTACGAACCATGCCCGTGGGCACAGGGATCATTTCCTCGACATGCTCCTGAGCCAAAATGGGAGAACCCGCAGCGATGGAACCGAGCAAGGGCAGCATGGCAACCTGGGGTGTGGACTGGTAGCCCGGGTGGACAACCTTGATCGACCGAGGCGTGTTCGAGCGCGAGATGTAGCCCTTCCGCTCCAACGCATCCAGGTGTACGGTTACACCTCGCAGAGATCCGATCTCAAAATCTCGACCGATCTCCCGGATGGACGGTGGATATCCCTCGCGCTCCACATAACCCAGAATGTATTCCAAGATGGCTTCCTGCCTCGACGTCAAACCTTTGGCCATAGTCTTTCGCTCCCTCGCTGCTTCGCTTCACGCAACTGTTATGCGTTCCGAAACGAGTAGACGTATTATAGACCTATTCTGTCTACACTTTTTCGAGAACTGATTTGATGAGCATGGAAGCGGGAACTTACTGTTGCGGTGGAGAGTGTTGAAGAAAACCGTCCTTCCTTGCGCATGTGAGCTGGTCAAAAGAGCCTAAACCGCGACAGATGCCATAATCGGGAACCACTTCCCGCCTCCCTCGGTGAATAGATTTGTCCATCAGTAAAGTCAACAAAATCGGACCCGGCTGTGTCTGGGTCATCTCGATCGCCATGCTGCTCGGCATCGCCGGCGGATACCTGTCGCAAGGTCTCCGCGGAAACCAGCGCAACGAAGAGCAGCAGGTGACACAGAAAGACGCCACGCCGCCCGTTGTCGCCGTTGGCGACTATGTGGTTACCGCAGGCATGGTAGATCGTCTGGCCGAACAGAACAACCAGCGAACGGGCCAGCAGACACCATCTGGGGTCGCGATCAACCTTGCTTCTGCGCTGGGCGAAGAAGTCGACGCCGGTCTGACTTACAAGCTGATGCGCGAGAACGGCGTCCAAATGACCGACGAGGCCATCCTGAAGTCAATCAAAGACCAGCTTGAGCAGAGCAAGGAGGTCTTCCTTATCCAGATGCGGATGCAAATGGTGCAGGCAAAGCAAATTAGTCAGAACGCATCGGACGAGGAGTTCAGAGCCAAGCTGAAGGAGCAGGGGCGAGACCCTGACAAAATTATCGCGGACCAGGTGTCGGAAATCGCGACGCAGCTAAAGGATCCGGGCAAGCGTGCGCTCTTGGAAGTGCAAGCTGGACGCACCATGCTCATGGACAAGCTCGCCACCAAGATCCAGGTGAGCGACGACGAATTGAAGAAGGGCTACGATCAGCTCGTCCTCAAGAGGATCGTGGTAGGCCCGTCTGGCACCACTCCGGCTGCCACTCGTGCTAAGGATGCCCTTAAGGCGATCGACAGCGGCACCAGCTTCGCCGCCGTCATGAATCAGTACTCGACCGAGAAGCCGGAGAAGGGCAAGGCGGTCGCGGACCTCAGCATCAATTCGCCTCGGAAGGACTTGGCGGCAAGCGTCCAAGCCGCCATCAAGAACTTGAAGCCGGGGCAGCACACGGCCATTCTCAATGAAATGGAGGGGCCGACGATCTATCAACTGGTGTCTGAAAAGCCGAATGTGCCGAAGGACTTCGACACGAAGAAAGAGGCCGATCGCATGGCATATCAGAAGTCGCAGGTCGGAGATCAACTGAAGAAGCGCTTTGATGATCTGAAGAAGTCCGATGCCATTCAATGGAAAGAGCCGGTCTATCAGGCTCTGTACCGGTTCCAGAGCCTCCTGTCGGACCCGGCGCGGGTTCCCGACGATGCTAAGGACAAGGCGGAGTTGAAGGCGATCGCCGATGCTTGCAAAGATGCGAAAGCTGATGACGAGTCGGTAGTGCGTGCCGCGGCTCTGACACGCTACATCGCCGTGACGAGTTTGTACGCGAAGTCCAACGTCGCCGAAAGAACGGCCATGGCCGACGAGCGAATCGACGCCATCTCAAAGGTGCTGCAGTTCGTCGAGTCCAGCCAAGACCGGGTAGACCTCGCTGAGCTTTACATCAACAAGAAGAACGGCAAGGACGCGGCCGAGAGCCTCTACATCGCGGCGAACCAGAACATCAACGACATGCAAAACCTCGTCGCGAGCCACGAGCTTGAGAACAGGATCGAGGAGCTTGAGGTGAAGCTGAATGGACTCAGCGGCGTCACCGATGATCAGAAGAAGTCGCTCGAGAAGGCGATCAAGGACTATCAGGACGCCTACAAGGAAGCCCGCGAAGCCCAGCGCAAGGAAGAGGAAGAGCGACGTAAGGCCGAGGAAGAGGACAAGAAGAATGCGGCAAAACCGACGCCGAGCGCCGCGCCTTCCGCTTCGCCTTCTGCACCGACGACCACGACGAACGGAGCGACTATCCCAGGCATGACGCCGGGGCCTTTGCCTTCCGCACCTGGAAAGTGACCGACCTCACCGTCGTCTGCACGCCGATCGGCAATCTTGCCGATCT
>Ga0070660_100001640_pt1 | contig 15394 bp, 14 predicted proteins | sample KBSC33metaG_FD_64670 | JGI IMG/M metagenome (GOLD analysis project Ga0070660, IMG submission 64670) | Corn rhizosphere microbial communities from Kellogg Biological Station, Michigan, USA - KBS C3-3 metaG | ecosystem: Host-associated > Plants > Roots > Rhizosphere > Soil ... | reverse complement strand
CTGGCAGCTGTGGGGGGACGCGCTGCACTGGCAGGACCTGGTCGTGTTCGCCGTCACGATCACCATATTCGGCCTGGGGATCACCGTCGGGTTCCACCGGCTCTTCACGCACCGCAGCTTCCAGACGACCCGGCCCGTCCGCATCCTGCTCGCGATCCTTGGCTCGGCCGCAGTCGAAGGCCCGGTGATCGAGTGGGTCGCCTACCACCGCCGCCACCACACGTTCTCTGACCACGAAGGCGACCCGCATAGTCCGCACGTCGGGCACGGCCATGGCGTGCGCGGCGCGCTGCGCGGGCTGTTTTACGCCCACGTCGGCTGGGTCGTCTTCAGCGACGAGCAGGCGCAGGAGGATCGCTATGCGCCGGACCTCCTGGGCGATCGCGCCATCCGGCTGATCGACCGCACATTCGTCCTGTGGGTCGTCGCGGGGCTCGGCGTCGCGTTCGGACTGGGCATAGCGCTGACCGGCACGGTGGCGGGAGGGCTGACCGGGTTGCTGTGGGGAGGGGCGATCCGGATCCTCGTGCTGCACCACGTCACCTTCAGCATCAACTCGCTGTGCCACTTCTTCGGGCGGCGCGAGTACGAGACCGACGACGAGTCGCGCAACCTGAGCTGGCTTGCGCCACTGTCGTTTGGCGAGGCGTGGCACAACAACCACCACGCCTTCCCGACATCTGCCGCACACGGACTGGGGCGCTGGCAGTTCGACCTGTCCAAGCTCGTCATCTACGGGCTGGAGAAGGCGGGGCTGGCCTGGGACGTGGTGCGGATCGATCCGGCGCGGCGAGCGGCCAGGTCGCGACCCGCGGGGTGAGCGATGCTCGCCCTCGTCATGCTGGTGACCGGGATCGCGACCGTCGACTCGCTCAACCCGTCGACGCTCCTGCCCGGGCTCTACCTCGCCGGCGCCCCGCGTGCACGCGGCCTGGCCAGCTTCGCTGTCGGCGTCTTCGCGGTGAACCTGACCGGCGGCCTCGTGCTCGTGCTGGGCCCCGGCCCGGCGCTGATCCGGGCGCTCGAGCACGTCGGCCCCGTCGCCGAGCACGTCGTCGAGATCGGGGCGGGGCTCGTGTTCATCGCGATATCGGTCGTCGCCTGGCGCTCGCGCGACGTCCGCGCGTCGGTCCGCCGGGCGACCGGCCACCGCGGCCGCGCCTCCGCGTTCGTCCTCGGAGCGGCGATCGCGGCGATCGAGCTGCCGACCGCGTTCATGTACTTCAGCGCGATCTCGGCGATCATCGTCTCGCCCGCGGGAGTGCCGGCGCAGGTGGCGCTGGTGACGGTCTACTGCAGCCTGTTCGTGGCCCCGCTCGGACTGCTGCTCGCCGTTCGCCGGCGTCTGGGCGAGTCCGCGGACGCGCGTCTGGCCACCGCCAGGCTCTGGCTGCGCACCGCGGCGCCGCGCGCCCTGGCCGGGATCGCCGGGGCTGGCGGCACAGCGCTCGCCCTGGTCGGCGTCGGCGGGCTGTTCTGAACAACAGTTCACGCGCCGAGCGACCCCGAAAGACCTACACTCATTCATAGGGAATCTCGCCGCTGTTTCGCGCCAGTGCCGCCGCCAGAGCCGGCTCGCGAAAGGAGAGCCCAACCTCACCACAGAGCCCTTCGACCGCTGACGGCGGCGATACGCGCTCGGGAAGGTCGTCCACGTTGACCACGCCCGCCACCGAAATGCCGGTGGCCCAGCGATCTGGGCCACCGAAGACCATCCTCCTCGCCGAAGAGTGGAGGCGATACAAGAAGTCCGGGAGCCGCGAAGCGCGCGACCAGCTCATCGTTGCCTACTCGCCGATCGTCAAGTACGTGGCCGGTCGGATCGCGTCCCGCATGCCGTCGCACGTCGAGATCGCGGACCTCGTGTCCTACGGTCTTGGCGGCCTCATCACCGCCGTGGAGCGCTTCGAGCCCAGCCGCGGGGTCAAGTTCGAGTCGTATGCGGGCATTCGGATCCGCGGCGCGATCATCGACGGGCTGCGCTCGATGGACTGGGTGCCACGTTCGGTTCGCGCCGAGGCGCGCAAGATCGAGAACGCCATCTCGGAGCTGTCCGTGCGCTTGCAGCGGGCGCCAACCGACGACGAGCTTGCCGATCGGTTGTCAATGAGCGCCGCCGAGCTCGACGCCGCGTTCCTGCGGGTGGCGAACTCGAAGCTGGTCGCGCTCGACGAGCCGTTGGTGACGATCGGTGACGGTGACAACTCGAGGACGCGTCTGGACGCCGTGCCGGACACCGACGCCGTGGATGCGTCGGAGGGCGTGATGGCGACGGAGCTCGGTCGGGAGATCGCGGCCGCCATCGAGCAGCTCCCGGAGCGCGAACGCATCGTCCTCACGCTGAAGTTCCGCCAGGAGCTGAAGAACACCGAGATCGGAGAGATCCTGGGGATCTCGGAATCTCGCGTCTGCCAGATCCACACCAAGGCAGTGCTCCGCGTGCGAGCGCTCCTCGACGCCGAAGCGGTCGCGCCATGACTTCCACCACGTCAGGGCACTGGTGGCCTCGGGGCTGGCTGCCGGCACGCGTGGCGGCGGGCCGCAGGGGTTTCGGTGTCCGGCTCTTCGTCGCGCTCGCCGTCACCCTCGTCGCGATCGGCGGCGTCGGGTATGTCCTGATGGCCCGGCAGCTGCGACACGGGCAGATCGCCGAGTATGAGCGCACGCTGCAGGCGGATGCCCGGAGCTTCGAGGCCATCGACCAGCTCGCGCCGACCCTGAAGCTCGCGATCGCGAAGGTCGACGGCGCGCTTGACGTGATCGCGAAGCGCCCGGGAACGCTCGAGACCCTGCTGATCGACCCTCGCTCGATCGTCGTCGCCTCGGGCAACCAGGAGCACGTCGTCGGAACGCGCGATTCGGATGCGGGGATCGTGAAGGCCCTGCGCGATGGCACCAGCTACGCCGGGGGCGAGACCGACCCGCGGCGCGACCACACGAACTTCGAGTTCATCACGCCACTCGAGCTGGGCACGGGGCGCTACGTCCTGGAGATCGGCTACGACCACGGGGTACTCGATGCCGACCTCGCCGACATCCGCAACACCCTCGCGATCATCGGCCTCCTGGCGCTCCTGGGCGGAGGCGCGGTGTTCTACCTGGCAGGCGGGCGGAACCTGTTGCGCAGCCACCGCCAGGCGCTTCATCGCGGCACGCGCGACGGCCTGACCGACCTGTCCAACCACCGTGCCTTCCAGGACGAGTTCCCGAGCGCCGTCTCGGCCGCAACGCGGTATGAGCAGCCGCTGTCGATCATCGTCCTGGACCTGGACGACTTCAAGTTCCTCAACGACAGCTACGGCCACCCCCATGGCGACGACGTCCTCAACCGGGTGGCCCACGTGCTTCGGGGCGGCCGGGCGGAGGATCGCGCGTACCGCATCGGCGGCGACGAGTTCGCGCTGTTGCTGCCGCACACCGACGGCGAGGGTGCTCGCCGGATCGCCGCGCGCATGCGCAAGGCACTGGAGGCGGCCGAGGTCGTCGTCAGCATCGGCATCAGCGACCTGCGTGGCGGCCAGTCGGCCGAGGACCTCCGGGCGGAGGCCGACGCGGCGCTCTACGAGGCAAAGAGGCGCGGCGGAGGCCGGGTGGCGCACTTCGACGAGATCCGCGACGACGTCGTCATCGCGACGTCCGGGCGAACCGACCTCGTCCGCGCGCTGATCGACGAGGCCCGCCTGAGCACCGTCTATCAGCCGATCTGGGACCTCGAATCCGACCGTCTGCTCGGCGTCGAGGCGCTGATGCGCCCAGACCCGGAGCTCGGGCTCTCGGGACCGGAAGAGGCCTTCGACCTGGCCGAGCGCATCGGACGGGTCCACGACCTCGACGTTCTCGCGGTCGGGCACGCCCTGCGCGACGTCCCTGTGCTGCCCGACGGGGCGCTGCTGTTCCTGAACCTGACGCCCCACACGTTGGACCTCGACGCGAGGGGTAGCGACTGGCTGCTCGAGGCGGTGTCCGCCGCCGGCTTGACGACCAACCAGGTGGTCGTAGAGGTCACGGAGCGCTTCGGCGCCCGGACCGACGCCGTCGTGGACTGCCTGGAGGGCCTGCGCTCCGATGGCTTCCGCGTCGCACTCGACGATGTCGGCACCGGCAACTCGGGGCTCGAGATGCTCCGGAGGGTCAGCGCCGACTACGTCAAGAGCGACCGCAGCATCGTGCTCGGCGCAGCGACCGACCGCAATGCCCGCGCCGTGCTGATGGCGATGGCCACCTATGCGCGCCAGACCGGTTCCTACGTGATCGCCGAGGGCATCGAGAACCAGGAGACGCTCGAGTTCCTCGCCGCGATCGACGAGCGGGACATCAGGCCCGAGCGGATCATCCAGGGCGGCCAGGGCTACGGGCTGGGACGCCCGGCGCCCAGCGGCGCTTTGGACGGTCGACGGCGCCGGCGGGATCAGCCGATCGACGTGCTGGCCGTCTAGCGCTCAGCCCTCGTGCAGGCGCTCGACGGCATCGCGCGCTCGGCGGCGGGCCTCGGCAGCGCGCTGCAGGGCCTCCGCCGCCCGCTGCTCGCTCGCATCGGCGCGCGCCGTCGCCTCCTCGGCGCGACGGCGCGCCGCAGCAGCCGCAGTGCCCAGGTCCACCGGCCGCGGATCGTCCAGCGCCGTCTGCTGGTCGTCGAGGAGCGCCTGCTGTTGGTCTCGCGCCCGCTGCGCGTCGTCGCGCAGGTCCTGGCCGGCGGCAAGCCGGCTCTGGACGAGCTGGGCCTCGGCCTGGCGGCGGCGCTGGTCGGCGTCCCCGGCACCTTCCAGCGGCCCCGCGTCGATGTCGCTGTCGAGCCGGGCCTGGGACTCATCGAGCTTGGCCTGGTCGCGATCGCCGAGCGCCTGGTCGCGATCGCCGATGGCCTGCTCGAGGGCGGCGATGCCCTGGTCGGTGTCCAGGGACTGCTGTGAGCGGTCGTCAGACATGCGCCGGTTCCTCCTGTTCGATGGCTGCAAAGACCTCGTCGGCGGGTGCGGGGCGGGCGAAGAGATAGCCCTGGCCGTAGTCGACGCCGAGTTCACGCAACACCGCCAGCGACGTCTCGGTCTCCACGCCCTCGGCGATGGTCAGCTGGCCCATGCCTCGGGCCAAGGTCACGATGGCCTCGATCACATGGCGATTGGCCGTCGAGGCCCTTCCCTCGAGATCCTGGACGAACTCATGGTCGATCTTCAGAAGGGTCACCGGCATCCGCTTGAGATAGCGGAAGCTCCCATAGCCGGTTCCGAAGTCGTCGAGGGCCACTCCACACCCGATCCGGCGCGCGTTCTCGATGAACGACTGCGCCACGGCCTCGTTGTCGATCAGGGCGGTCTCGGTGATCTCGAACACGACGAGCCCGGGATCCACGTTGTGCAGACGCATCAGCTCGCTCACGGAGCGAAACTGGTCGGGTTCGCTGATCGAGTCGGCGGCGAGGTTGATCTCGATCCTGTGGCCGGCCGCGGCGTAGGGCATCGCGAGCTCCAGCACGCGGCGGTCGATGGCCTGGATGAGCCCGTGCTTCTCGGCGACCGGCAGGAACCGCCCGGGCGCGATCACCTCGCCGTTGCGGCCGAGCATGCGCACCAGCAGCTCGTGCTGGATGAGCTCCTGCCCCGCGAGGTCGACGATGGGCTGCGCGTAGAGCACCAGGCGGTCCTCGTCGAGCGCATCGCGGATGCGGCCGACCCAGCTCAGCGCCTCGAGCTCGCGATCCAGCTCGAGCCTGCGCGCCTTGCTCTCGGTGATGTCGCCGAAGACGACCACGGATCCCCTGTCGCCGTGTTCGGTGACGAGTGGTGCCGCGGCGTAGCGGACATCCATGAAAGAACCGTCGTGCCGCTGGAAGACGTCGTCCTCGATCCGGACCGATGTGATCGCCGCGCGGGCAAGCGTTATGGGGCACTCTTCGATGGGGTGCACCGAGCCGTCGGTCCTCAACGCGTGGATCTTGTCGTGCTCGAGCTCGCCGATCAGCTCGGCCGCCGACCACCCGAGCATCTTCTCGGCGACCTCGTTGACGAGCGTGATCCGGCCATCCCGGTCGAGGACCATGAGGCCGTCGGGCATCGTCTGGGTCACCGCGTCGAGGAAGTCCCGGGCGTCGCGCAGGTCACGCTCCATGGCCACGGACCGAGTCATGTCCACCCCGATGCCCGTAAGTCCCTTGGGCCGGCCTTCGCCGTCGCACAGGAGCCGCGTGCGTACGTACGAGGGAAAGCGCGTGCCGTCGCGGCGGCGCAGGTCGATGTTCCCGTCCCAGCGGCCTGACTCCGCGGTGCCCTGCCGTATGGCGGGGCCGGCGCCGTCGTCGCTGCTCGCCAGGAGCATCGCGAGCGGCTTCCCGATCGCCTCGGCCGCCGGCCAGCCGTGCAGCGCCTCGGCACCCTTGCTCCATTGGGTGATGTGGCCGGCGAGGTCGGTGGCGATGATGGCCGCGTCGACGGCATCGAGCAGCGTGGCTTGCTCGATCGCGCGTACCTGGGCCTGATGACGCTCGGTGATCTCGTGGTGCACGACGGCCACGCGTCGGGCACCGAGTTCGTCGAAGGGAGCCATGCGCGCGGTGAACCAGCGCTCCTGCCACGGTGCGTGACAGGCGTAGACGCACTCGAACTCGGTGCGGCTCCCGGCGAGGACCTCCCGCAGGGCGACCTCCACCTCCCCGGCGACCGGATCCTGCGCCGACGCGCGGTCGCACACCCTCAGGTAGTTCGTCCCGACCCCCACGCCGGACCCTCCGTTCTCCTCCGCGAAGCGTCGCCAGGCCGCGTTGACGGCAACGATGTCGCCGCGGTGGTCGAGCACGGCGATGCTGTCGCCCAGCGAGTCGAGCGTCGATTGCCAGAAGGTGTGCCCGTCCACGGACGAGCTGTGTGCATCGTCCGTGAGCGTCTGTTGTGGCACGTTCCCAGTATGCCTCCGAAACCCGGCCCCCTTCCCGCTGCCGGCCACGTCCCGTACTTAGCACGGGAGCAGGGCTTTCGTCAGCTCCGCAGCGTTCTGCCGAGCGCGATGAGGTCCGACCGGTGGTGCTCGTCGAGCTTGGCCGCCAGGCGGCCGCGGTGCCACTCGATCGTACGATGGCTGAGGTAGAGACGCTCGCCGATCTCGCGGCTCGTCAGTCCCTCGCCTATGAGCCGCAGGATCTCGAGCTCGCGCGGCGTCAGCTCTCGGAGCCGGGGGTTCGGCAGCGCGTCGCCCTCGGGATGCCGCAGCCGCCCGGCCTCTTCGCGAAGGTGGTGGTTCGCGACAGCGAGCGCGAGCACGTCGGCGCCGGCCTGCACGAACGGGATGTCCTGATCGGAGAACGCCGGGGACCCACCCTGCCTGGTCATCGTCACGACGCCCACCAGGTCGCCGGCCGTGCGCATCGCCACGACCATCGCGCTGCTCGTCTTCCACTTGGCGACGACGCCCTGTCGCATCGGCTCACCCCGGATGGCGTCCTGCAGCTCGTCCGGCGAGTAGATGGCGGGGTCGCCCGTCGAGATCGCTCGGTCCAGGATGCGGCCCGGTGGGTCCCAGATCATCTGCACGTCGGCCTCGAGCCGCGCGCGTTGCGTCGGATCCCGGGAGGCGAGGCCGAGCGGGTGCAGCCTCTCGCCGTCCGGGGACAGCAGCGCGATGACGCAGATGTCGGCCATGCCCCGGCAGACGATCTCGGCCGACCGGCGGAGGAGCTCGTCGAACGCGAGGTCCTCGGTGGCCACGAGCTCCGTGAGCTCGTACGTCATTCTCAGCTGGCGCTCGGTGATCACCCGGTCTGATGTCCCCACTGCATCGGCTGCCATGTGTGTCTATCGCTGCCAGTGTGACCAAGAAACGACCGTCCGGTCCGATTCTTGCGGGGTGCGATCCGGGCTCCCGTAGTTCCTACGGGGTGCCGCGACGCGCCATCCGGCGCCGGCCGGGTTCAGCTCGCGCTGAACATCCCGGCCGCGCCCTTGACCATGTCCCCGAACGAGTGGGTGACGAACGGGTACTTGCCGGGCTGGTCGAGCGAGAACTCGACCCAGCCGCCCTGGGAGGGGGCGAGGTTCACCGTCTGGCTGTCGTGGCCGACCGTGCCCTCGATGTGGGTGGTGTCGAACACCGTGCCGATGACGTGGAACGCGCTCCACTTGCTCGGGCCGGTGTTGAGGACGTAGAGGCGGATGCGCTCGCCGGCCTTCACCGGGATCGGCGCGACCTTGTACTGGTTGGCGTAGCCGTTGAACGCGATGACGTCGGGCTTCTCGGCGGTCAGCTTCTGCATGTCCGTGATGCCGCCCGGCTTGCCGATGTAGTACTCGCCCTGGGTGATCCAGTACTCGTGGGCGACCGGCGCGAGGTCGCGCGGCTTGACGACCATCATCCCCGCCATGCCCGCGCCGACGTGCATCAGGACCGGCTGCGTGGCGCAGTGGTACATGAAGACGCCCGGGTGCTTGGCGACGAAGTTGATCGTCTCGCTCTTGCCGGGCGCCACGTCGACGTAGTACTTCGACGGCGCGACCTCGGCCGCGTGGAAGTCGATCGAGTGGGCCATGTTGACGTGCATCGCCTTCGAGGCGCCGTTGACGAACTTGATCTGCACGTGGTCGCCGACGTTGACGACGATCGGCGGTGAGGCGGCGGCGCCCTTGTAGATCCTGCCGTTGACGGTGTAGGTCCACGCCTCGACCGGCGCCAGCGTGGGGTCGACCTGGACCTTGTGCTGGTCGACGCCGACGACGAACCGCTTGACGGCGCCTGCGGGGACGGCGGGCAGCGTCGGGTCGACGCGCTGGAACTTCTCGAACGCGACGCCCTTGGCCTGCTCGATGGTCGGCGCCGGCGCGATGGCCGAGGAGTCGCCGGTGGCGGACATCGACGGCATCGAGGCCATCGGCAGCGTGACGACGTGCGTCGTGCCGCCCTGGCGCGCGGCGACGGCGAAGATCGCCACGACGAGGGCGATGACGCCGAAGATGATGCCGGCGACCGCCGCGACGCGGGTGCCGCTCTCGGCGGCTTCGACGTCGTGGTCGTGCTCGGCGGCCTCCTGGGCCAGGAGCCGGTCGAAGTCTTCGTCGGAGACGACGACGTGCCCGTACTCGAGGTCGCCGTCGTCGTGCTGCGGAGGGGTATCAAGGGACATGAGGACAGGATCGACGGCGCGGGACGCCCTTCCATCCGGGCTTCACACGGCGCCGATCCGTGGTTTCCCGCAACCGTCAGCGCGATGACCGCGCGGCGCGCCAGACGGTGATCGCCGCGAGTGCGAGCATCAGCGCCGCGCTGGTCACGCACCACTGGCAGATGGCGTGGATGCGCGCGATCTCGACATAGGTCAGCCAGGCGCTGAACAGGGCGCCGACGAGTGCGACGCCAGCGGCAGCGAGGCGCAGGACCTCGCGGTCGAAGACCAGCGTGACGAGCAGCGCGAAGTAGCCCGCGAGCCCGAGGACCGCGACCGGCACGCTGCCGATCGACGCATAGCGCGAGCTCTGCACGGCCTCGCAGCCGTGCGAGAGGCTGCAGATCGGAGCCTCGCTGGCGTAATGCGTCCAGGTGAGATAGCCCGCGACGCCGAGGCCCGCGAGCACCAGCGCCAGCGCCGTGCGCCACAGGATCCGGTCGCTCATCCGAGCAGGCTGTCGATTGGGCCGGTGAACTCGCCGGGAGCCAGCGAGGACGGGCGAAGGACGCTCAGCGTTGCGCCCGTGCGCCCGATCTGGAACGAGGGCGTGCCCTGGAAGCCGAGCTGCGCGAACGAGCGCATGTGGCGGGTCACGGTCCCGGCGGCCCAGAGGCCGTTCGAGTCGCGCATCAGACGAGAGACGTCGGCGCCCGCGGCGCGGCCGACACCGGCGAGGAAGGACGGCACCACGTAGCCGCTGTTCTCCTGGCCCTGCCGGGCGTAGAACGCCTCGACGTAGTCGAACGCGCGGTTCTGCAGCGCCGCGGCGGCCAGCGCGCGTCCGGCGATCGCCGACTGCGGCCCGAGGATCGACGCGATCCGCAGCTCGATTCGCAGCTTGCCCGCGCGGACGTAGGGCAGCAGCGAGGGCATGACCGCCTGGTCGAACTCGCGGCACACCGGGCACTGCAGGTCGAGGAAGTCGACCATCGTCACCGGCGCCTTCGGCGAGCCGAGCGTGAAGCCGTGCTGCGGGACGCCGGCGAGCAGGGGGGCGGGCGTGACGGCCGCGGGGCCGCCGGAGCGGGCGGCCGGGGCCGAGCCGTCGGACAACGCGATGAGCCCCGCGGCGGCGGCCGCCGCCACGACAGCCACGCCGGCCAGCGCGAATCGGCGGGAGGGATTCACGCCGCTCGCGCCGCCTCGGCCTCGACGGCCGTCGCGGGCACGACGATCACCGGGCAGGCCGCGTGGTGGGCGACGCGGTCGCTCGTGCTGCCGAGGACGACGCGCCGGGTCGCGCCGTAGCCGCGCGATCCGACGACCAGCACGCCGACCTCCTCGGAGAGCTCGATGAGGGCGCCCGAGGCCGTGCCGTCGGGCGTGTCGATGATCGTCGGCAGGCCGAGGTCGGCCGAAGCCTCGACCAGGTCGGCGCGGGCGAGCGCGCGGTGCTCGGCTTCGATCGTGTCCCAGTCGTAGGTGTACGCGTAGGACGGGGCGAACGCGACGGGGACGGCGACCGCGGTGCGCAGGTGCAGCGCGGCGCGCTCGCGGCGCGCGAGCGCGGCGGCCAGCTCGAGGGCTGCGTGCGCCTCGGGCGTGCGGGTGAAGCCGACGCCGATCGCGGTGATGTGGTGCGGGCGCTCCGCCCAGCCGCGGGGAACGACGGCGACGGGGCAGGGTGCTCCGTGCATGACCGCGCGCGAGACGTCGCCGAGCAGCACGCGGGAGACCGCGCCGTAGCGGCAGGAGCCGACGACGACGAGTCCGGCGTGCTCCTCGTGCGCGACGCGCTGCAGCGCGCGACCAGGCGAGTCGTCGGCGAGCGAGCGGCGGTCGCCGGCGTCGCCGGCGGCGTTGGCGAGGATCTCGAGGGACTGCTCGCGCAGCACCTCGTGGGGGTACGCGTTGACGAGCACGAGGCGCGTGTCGTCCCCGGCCATGGCGTGGGCGAAGGCGAGCGCGTCCTCAGCGCCGGACGAGTCGTCGACCCCGACAACGATCGTGGTGAACATGCTCGCGAAGCTACGCCCGGCCGGGCGCCGCTCCATCGGCAGCGTCCCGCAGCTTCGCTCCGTGATTTGCCGCAGGCTCAGCGCACCGGAACGTGGGCGCGCACGACGGTCTGGCCGTCGTCGCGCCCCACGTCGAGCGAGCCCCCGGCGAGGTCGACGCGCTCGCGCATCCCGAGCAGGCCGAAGCCGCTCGTGACGCTCTCCGGGTCGAACCCGCGGCCGTCGTCGCGGACCTCGATGTCGACGCCGCCGTTGCCGATGCCCAGCCGCAGGTCGACCGCCTCGGCCTCCGCGTGCTTGGCGACGTTGGTCAGCGCTTCCTGGACGACGCGGTACACGGTCGTCTCGATCTCGGGTGGCAGACGGTCGGCGCCCTCGAGCTCGGCGAGGTTCGTGCGCACCTCCAGGCCGGCGCGGCTCTTGGTCCGCTCGACGAGGCTCATCAGCGCGGGCACGAGGCCGAGCTCGTCGAGCGTGGCCGGCCGCAGGTCGGTGATGATCGCGCGCAGGTTGGCGATCTCGGCGGTCAGGTGCTCGAGCGCGTCGTCCACGGCACCCCGGCCGAGCAGGACCTTCAGCGCGGCGAGCCCCTGCAGCGTCTCGTCGTGCAGCTCGCGCGCCCAGCGGCGGCGCTCGGACTCGGCGGCCTCCATCGTCCGCCGCAGCCGGTCGCTCTCGACGTTCTGCGCGGTCGCCACCGCCGTCGCCGCGCTGGCGGCGAACGCGCGCAGCAGCTCCTCGTCGTCGCCGGTGAACTGGGGCCCGCCGCGCAGGCGGTCGAACGCGGCGAGCACGCCGACGCCGGAGCTGCGGTAGACGAGCGGCACGTAGAGCGCGGCCTGCGCCGTGGGGATGCCGAGCCGCTGGAGCGGCAGCCGCAGCCCGTGTTCGACGTCCTCGAGCCGGCGCGCGCGGCGGCTCTCGAGGATCTCTCCGGCCGTCGAGTCGTCGACCGGCAGCCGGCCGCCCACCACGGCCGTGCCCTCGCCGGCGGTGGCCGCGACGACGAGGTCGTCGCCCTCGCGCAGCAGGATCACCACCGTGCGCGCCTCGACGAGCGCGCGCCCGCGCTTGGTGATCAGCTCGAGCACGCGGCCGAGGTCGGTCTCTCCGCCGACCGCCTGGGCGATCGAGGCGGTCGCCTCGAACCCGCGCACGGCGCGCTCGAGCTCCTCGCGGCGCCCCTGCACCGCCGTGTAGAGCCGCGCGTTGTCGACCGCCACCGCGGCCCACGCGGCGAGCACCGTTGCGGTCTCCTCGTCGTCGGCGTCGAAGCCGCCCTCCTTGTCGGTGAGGTAGAGGTTGCCCCACGCCTCGCCGCGAATCGTCACCGGCACGCCGAGGAACGTGGTCATCGGCGGGTGGCCCGGGGGAAAGCCGTAGGACGCCGGGTGGGCGCTGACCTCGTCGAGGCGCAGCGGCTGCGGGTCGGTGATGAGCACGCCGAGCACGCCGCGGCCGTGGGGCAGGTCCCCGATCGTCGCGCGCGTGTCGTCGTCGATCCCGCGGGTGATGAAGCGCGCGAGCTCGCGGCGGTCGTCGTCGAGCACCCCCACCGCCGCGTAGCGCGCGCCGGTGACATCCAGCGCAGTGGCCAGCAACCGGTCGAGAACCGTGTCGAGGTCCAGTTCGGAGACCAGGTCGCGGCCGACCGCGATCAGGCGGGACAGGCGCTCGGCGTCGAGCATGCACGGCGGACTCTACGCGCGAATCAGGCAGCGAACGCGGCGGTGCGGCGCAGGACGAGCCCATCGAGGAATGGGCCGAGCCAGCGCGTCGCGACCTTGCTGGGCGGATCCCACAGGGGCTCGAACGAGGCGACCGACTTCGGCTCGGGCGAGCCGTAGGCCGAGCGCGCCTCGAGATACAACGGCCCCTCGGGGGTCGCGAGCACGCCCCGCAGGGTGGGCGCCTCGGGCGGCGCGGGAACGCCGACGCCGGCGCGGTGCAGGAGGGCGCGCACCGCGATGTCGGCCTGCTGCGCGGCGAGCCCACCCTGCTTGCGGGGATAGGCGGCGCCGTCACCCGCGGCATACACACCGGGAGATCCGGGGACGGCGCCGTCCTGTCCGACCTGGATGAAGCCGTCCCAGTCGCACGGCAGGCCGCGCAGGCGCGGCCCGGCGAGCCGGGGCAGCGAGACGAGCCGGTCGGCGGTGATCCAGTGGCCGCCGGCGGTGAGCGTCGTGTCGGAGACGAGCAGCGGCTCGGCTCCGCCGACGACCTCGATGCCGCAGCGCCCGAGGACCTCCGCGACGACGCGGGAGGCGCGGGAGCCGAACGCTTCCAGCGGCGTCGCCTCTGCGGTGACGACGCGGACGCGCAGCGGGAGCTGCTCACGCGTCGCCCAGGCCTGGAGCATGCACGCGAGGTCGTACGCGGGCAGCGTCCAGCCGGCGGCGTCGGGCACGACGAGGGCGACGTCGCCGACCAGGCCGGCGCGCACGTCGGAGAGCAGCTCGTCGAACGCCTCGGGCTGCTGCGGGCGGTCGAAGGTGATGCCGTGCGCGTAGGCGGGGTACGGGGTGCCGCCGACGGCCACGAGCAGGCCCTGGTAGGGGATCCGCCGGCCGCTGGCGGTGCGCACCAGCCGCGCGCCGGTGTCGACGGCGACCGCGGCGTCGCGGACGTGCAGGACGTCGAGATCGCCGAGCAGCTCGGACAGCGCCAGGCGCAGCGGCGCCGCCTTGCCGAACGGCTCGCCGACCTCGCGGGCGCGGAACGAGAACTCGGTAGTCGGCGTGACCAGCACGGGGGCGACGCGGTGACCGCCCAGCGAACGCAGCGCGACCGTGGCCTCGAGGGCCGCAACCCCGCCTCCGGCGATGACGATGCGATGAGCCATGCCGGAAGCGTCGACGGTCGGGGGCGTCGTGACATCCGCAGTGGTTCCGGCATCTTTTGCGGGGAACTACGGGTGCGCGCGAGGCGCGCGCAGGTACGGTTCGCAGTCGATGCCCGACTCGATCACGCTGGTCCTCGCCGACGACCACACCGTCGTGCGCACCGGGCTGAAGCTGCTGCTCGAGTCCGAGGAGGACATGAGCGTGCTCTCGGAGGCCGGCGACGTCGACGGCACGGTGCGCGCGGTGCTCGGCCACAAGCCGTCGGTCCTCGTGCTCGACCTCAACATGCCCGGGAGCACCTCGTCGCTGGAGGCGCTCCCGCGCATCGCCGAGGCATCGCCGGATACCCGCGTCGTCATCCTCACGATGCAGGAGGACCCGCAGTTCGCGCGCGAGGCGCTGCGGGCGGGCGCGCTCGGGTACGTGCTCAAGGAGGCCGCCGACGCCGAGCTGGTCGAGGCGATCCGGCGCGCCGCCGCCGGCGAGACCTATCTCAACCCTCGGCTCGGCGCGGCGCTGGCCGCCGCTCCGCCCGAGGCTTCGGGCCCGCCCGGCGACCTGACCGAGCGCGAGGCCGAGGTCCTGCGCCTGATCGCGCTGGGCCACACCAACGCCGAGATCGGCGAGCAGCTGTTCCTCTCCGTGCGCACGGTCGAGAGCCACCGCGCGCACATCCAGCAGAAGCTCCGGCTCTCGACCCGCGCCGAGCTCGTCAAGTACGCGCTCGAGCACGGGATGCTCGCGGACGCCTGATCCGCAGTTTCCCGCAGCCGGTCCGCGGGCCGGCGCGGATGGACGCGGGGCCGCCGGCCGAGAGGCTTGCGGCATGTCCACTCAGAGCTTCGAGTCACGCAACGAGCCGCCCGCCGTCGAGCCGATCCTGCTCGCCGCCGTCGTCTTCGTCTTCTTCGTCCTGGCGATCCTCACGCTCCTGGTCGCCTCATGAGCAGCCTCGCCGCGCGGTCGATCGTCATCGCCGGCGGCGGCGTCGGCGCGATCGAGGCCCTGCTCGCGCTGCGCGACCTCAGCGACGGCACGTTCGAGATCGTGCTGGTCGCTCCCGAGGACCGGTTCAGGCTTCGGGCGCTGACCGTGACCGAGCCGTTCGGCCGCCCGCTCGGGTCCAACGTCGGATCGCTCGCGGAGATCGCGCACGCCAACGGCGCCACCTTCCGCCGCGCGTCGGTCGTCGAGGTGCGCCCCGACGAGCACGTCGTCGAGCTGTCGGACGGCAGCGCGCTGCCCTACGACGCGCTGATCCTCTCGCCGGGCGCGGTGCGCCGTGCCGCCTACGTGCCGGCGCTGACGTTCGGCATCGGCGACCCGCAGGCGCTCGGCGGGCTGCTCGCCGACCTCGAGCAGGGCTACGGCGACAGCGTCGCGTTCGTGGTGCCCACCGGCACGACGTGGCCGCTGCCGCTCTACGAGCTCGCGCTGATGACCGC
>Ga0070660_100001633_pt1 | contig 15421 bp, 13 predicted proteins | sample KBSC33metaG_FD_64670 | JGI IMG/M metagenome (GOLD analysis project Ga0070660, IMG submission 64670) | Corn rhizosphere microbial communities from Kellogg Biological Station, Michigan, USA - KBS C3-3 metaG | ecosystem: Host-associated > Plants > Roots > Rhizosphere > Soil ... | reverse complement strand
TTTTTCGGCGGCGAGATGAAGTGCTGTCTCTCCTTGCGGATTCACAAATTTGGGGTTGATCTTCCGGAATTTAACAAAGCCAAGCGAGATATCTTTCTGATAAGGCTTTTGCGCAGTATTCCGACCCGCTTCCGCTGGCTGATTTGCCGACTGGTTGGCTGTCGGCTTCTTCAAACTCTCCGGAACATGACCTACAACCCTAACGTTGGTGAACGGTAAGCGAATATTAGGCATGTTCCCTCCAAAAAATCAGCTTGATAAAACTGAAATCAGCCAGGCTCTTTCTTTTTAGAAACGAGCCAATTTATCCATGAGTGCCGATATTTGCAGGGGAGTTCCGTTTCTCACGGGAAAATAGCTTTCGGAATCGCTCCCAATAATGTCCGGGTGTAGGAATGCTTCGGATCGCGATACAACTCATCCGAATTCGCCATTTCCACGACTTCGCCGTTGTGCATCACCATGACCTGATCGGAAATATATTTGACTACGGCAAGATCGTGCGAGATGAAAATATAGCTCATGCCGTATTCCTCCTGCAGTTCTTGCAACAAGTTCAACACCTGTGCCTGCACTGAGACATCAAGCGCGGAGACCGACTCGTCGCATACCAGCACTTCCGGTTTGAGCGTGAGGCAACGCGCGATGGCGATACGCTGGCGCTGGCCGCCAGAAAACTCGTGCGGATAGCGGCCGAACGAAACCGGTGGCAGGCCGACGCGTTTGAGAAGCTGATGCGCCATGCCGGCCCTTTCGTCGTCATTAGCGCCGATGTGATGAATGCGCATCGGCTCCATCAGGATCTGCCCAATGGTGAAGCGCGGGTTCAATGAGGCGTAGGGGTTCTGAAAAATGATCTGGATGCGGCGTTTGTAATCCATAAACTCCTTGTCCGACATGGACAGAATATCCTTACCTTCGAACAGTGCCTGCCCTTGCGTGGCTTTGTGCAAGCGCAGCAATGTGAGTCCGACCGTGGTCTTGCCTGAACCGGATTCGCCCACCACACCCAATGTCTTGCCGCGTGCGAGCTTGAACGACACATCCTTGACCGCCTTGAATTCCTTCTTTCCGAACAGGCCCTCACGGCTGTAGAAACTTTTGCCGAGGTTGCGCACCTCCAGCACGATGTCTTCTCGTCCAGTCAGGCCGCGACTGCGCTGCTGATGGGTTGCCGGCGGTTCAACATGACCGTTCATGTAGTCATCGATCACCGGCAGACGCAATGGACGGCTGTCGATGGTCGGACGGCAGCGCAGCAATGCCTTGGTATAAGCGTCGCGCGGCGCTTCGAAAATCTGCCTGACCTCGCCCGCTTCGCGTACTTCGCCATTGCGCATCACGATCACGTGATCGGCGATCTCGCCCACCAGCGCCAGGTCATGGGTGATGAACAGCACAGACATCTGATGCCGCTTCTGCAGATCGGCGATCAAGTCGAGGATCTGCTTCTGGATCGTCACGTCCAGCGCGGTGGTGGGCTCGTCGGCGATCAAGAGCTTGGGTTCGCAAGCGATTGCCATGGCGATCATCACACGCTGCTGCTGGCCGCCGGACATCTGGCTTGGATAAGCGTCGATCTTGCGCTCTGGCTCGGGAATGCCGACTTCACGCAATAGCTCAATAGCGCGTGACCTCGCCTCTTTGCCGCTCATGCCCATGTGCAGCATCAGCACTTCGCAGAGCTGATAGCCGACGGTAAAGACCGGGTTCAGCGATGTCATCGGCTCCTGGAAGATCATCGAGATTTCCTTGCCGCAGAGTGCGCGCCGCGCATCAGCCGACAGGTCGAGCAGGTTGCGGCCTTCGAATTCGATGCGGCTGCCCGGATCAACGATTGCCGTTTCCGGCGGCAAGAGGCCCATCGTCGCCAGCGAACTGACGGATTTGCCGCTACCCGATTCACCGACCAGCGCAACCGTGGCATTGCGCGGAATGTCGAAGGAAACGTTTTTCACCGCTTCCACGCTGTGCTTTTTGTCGGTCTTGAAGCTGACGCGGAGATTGCGGACTTGCAGTAACGGATTCGCGTTCATGAACTTCCTTTATTTCAACTTAGGATCGAGTGCATCGCGCAAGGCATCGGTGAACATCGAAAAAGCCGTCACCAACACCGCCATTGCCACCGTCGCTGCCGTCAGTTGCCACCACTTGCCAAGAATCAGTTCGTTCTGCGCTTCGTTCAACATGCTGCCCCAGGACACCACGCCGACCGGCACGCCAAAGCCGAGAAAGCTCAGAATCACTTCCGACTTGATGAATGCCACCACCAGGATCGAGATCTGCACCAGCGCCACATGGCTGACGTTGGGGAAGATATGGTTGAACATCTTGCGCCAGTCGGAAGCACCGATCGCGTCCGCCGCCCACACGTATTCACGCGACTTGTGCTTCAGGTATTCGGCGCGGATCAACCGATAGGTGCCGGTCCAGCCGGTCAGCGCAAGAATAAGCACGATGGTGGTAACGCCCTTCTGCTGCAATACCGCTGCCACCGCAAGGATGAGCAGCAGATAAGGTACCGAGGTGAAGATGTTGTAGAACCAGTTGAGCACATCGTCCACCCATCCGCCGTAATAACCCGACAGCGCGCCGAGCACGGTGCCGAGCAGCGTCGCGAGGAAGGCGGCGACCACGCCGACGATGATCGAAGTCTCTGCACCCTTGATGGTCTTCTTGATCACGTCATGCCCCCACTTGTCGGCCCCGAAGGGTAAGGTCGCCTTGCGTTCGGCGGCCTTGGCTGCGGTGTTGCCGAGTTGCGCGCGGATCTCGCTCATCTCCTTTTCCAGCGGATCGGTCACGCCGTACATGTCAACAGGTGCCGCATTTGCACCGCCGCGCAGTTCGCGGATGATGTCTTTCAACGGATCGAGTGGATTTTCCGGCGGCGGCGCTTCTTCAGCAGTCGCGCTTACCCCGCCCGCCTGTGCGCCGATGAAGCTCGGCGGCGCGTAATTGACGCCGACTTCCGCATCCCAGTCGGACGCGATCAAACCAGTGGCGGATGCCGCCAGTATCAGGAAATACAAGCCGACGATGACCATGGCGACCATCGCCGTGCGGTCGGACTTCAGGCGTCGCCAGGCCAGCGCCCACAGGCCCGGCGAAACCTTTTCTTCGATATATCCCATTCCTGTCCCCTACTTCAATTGCACGCGCGGATCGACCGCCGAATAGATCAGGTCGGCCAGCAGGTTGAAGATCATCGTGGCCGCTGCGACGTATACGGTGATCGCCTTGATCACGGGGAAGTCGCTGCGCTCGACGGCGAGAATCACTTCGCGGCCGATGCCGGGAATCGAGAAAAAGCGTTCGATCAGGAAAGCACCTATCAATAGTCCCGGCAGATTGGACATGACATGCGTGATCATCGGGATCGAGGCATTGCGCAGCACGTGTATCCACACGATGCGACGTTCCGATGCCCCTTTGGCGCGTGCCGTGCGTACGTAGTCCTGATTCACCTCGTCCAACACGAAGGTGCGGAACAATCGCAAGTTGGGTGCAATGCCGACCGCAAGCGCGATCAGGATGGGTAACGCGGAATACTTGAAGAGATTTTCCGTGAAGCTATTGCCCCATCCCTGCACAGGGAACAAACCCAGCTTGTAGGCGAAGTAATACTGGAACACGATGATGTAGACCAGAATACTGATCGACATGCCTATCGTGCACGCCACCATGACCATCCTGTCGGTCAGGGAGCCGCGCACGAAGGCAATCGCCAATGCCAGCGCCACCGCGAAAAAGGTTTCGAGGATGGTGAGCGGAATCAGCACCGTGAGCGAAGGCGGCAGGCGCGTCAGGAGGATGTTCGAGACCGTCTCGCCGGTACTCCAACTGGAGCCGAAGTTGAAGGTGACGATCTGTTTGATGAAAATCCACAACTGCACGTAGTACGGCTCGTCGATGCCGAGTTGCCGGCGGATATTGGCGATCTGCTCCGGGTTGGACATCTTGCCGGCCAGGACATAGGCCGGGTCGCCGCCAACCCAGTTGAACAGGATGAAGACCAGCAGCACCACGCCAAGCATGGTGGGCGCCATCTGCCACAGGCGGCGCAACAAGTAGGCGGTCATGATTCCCCCTTGGTGAACTTAGTGCAAGCGTTTGCCGAGAATTTCATCGAAGAAGGCCTTGTTGTTCGGCGCACGGCCAAGGAAAGCTTTCACAAGTTCATTGCCCTTCATCTCGCTGCCCCGCGAAAGAATGGCCTTGCGGTACATATGGCCAATCTCAGGATTCATCAGCTTGCCGTCATAGCGCGAGAGCATGTCGAGCGCGATCACTTCCGACCACATGTAGCCGTAATAGCCTGCCGCGTAGCCGCCCATCAGATGCCCGAACTGGCCGGGGAACTGGGTGCCTGCCACATGGCCGAGTGGAGTTGCGCTTTCCATCTTGTCCCAGATCTTTAGCGGATCGCCGATGGCGTTCTTGTGCAACGCCATGTCATAGCTTGCGTACAGCAATTGGCGCGCATAGCGGATGCCTCGGCCGTAGTTGTGCGCGGCGGTCAGACGGGTCACCATATCGTCGCTGATGGTCGGGCACGGTTCCTTGCAGAAGGAGGAAATCATTTGCAGCGATTCCTTGCGGCGCGCCCACTCTTCATACATCTGCGACGGCGCTTCGACGAAATCCCGTTCGACGCTGGTGCCGGCCTGCATCACGTAACGAGTCGAAGACAGCACGCCGTGCAGCACGTGGCCGAATTCGTGCACCAGGGTTTCCAGTTCTTCGCCATCCAGCCCGGTGCGGTTGAAGTTGGTCACCAGCACCGAGATGGGTGTGCGATCAGCCACCTTGCTGACGCTGCGAATCGGGAAGGCCGCCGCGTGGTTGTATTTGCCTTCACGCGGGAACAGGTCGAGGTAGATGCCGCCGATGCGTTTGCCCGAATTGCTGTCGATCACATCGTAGTAGCGCACTTCCTCATGCCAGACGGGCACTTCCGCCCGCTTGAATTCCACGCCATAAAGATCGCCGGAAATCTTCATCGCCCAATCGACCGAGGCCTCGGTCGGGAAGTATTTGCGCAGTTCGTTCTGATCGACGCTGTAGCGTTCCTTCTTGAGCTTGCGCTGCCAGTAGGCCACATCCCAGCGTTCCAGCTTCGTCTGAGCGAGCGGCGTGCCCAGTTTTTCCGCCTTGTATTGGCGCAGTTCTTCCAGCTCCTTCTTTTCCACCGTCGTTACCACGCCCTTCACTTCGTCGAGGAAATGGTTCACTGCTTCCGGCTTCAGCGCCATGCGGCGGCGGATGGCGAAATGGGCAAAGCTCGGCAGCTTGTACAGATGCGCGATTTCCAGCCGCAAGGCCATCGCTTCCTTCAGCAGTTCCAGATTGCGCGGCGTGCCACGGTTGGCGAAAGCGATTTGATAACGTTTGCGGGCCTCGGCATTGTCCGCATATTCCATGAAGGGGTTGTATTCGGGGTATTCGAAGCCAAGCAAGTAATTGCCTTTGTCATCACGCTTGGCGTGAGCGAGATAGGCGTCAGGCAAGCCCTTCACCTCGTCCGGTGTGAAAGCCAGGCGGGTATTGTTGTCGCGCAGGTTGCGCGCGAATTCCTGACTGAGCAGTTCGAGCTTGTTGAGTATGGCCTTCATGCGCGCGCGTTTGGCAGGCGGCAAGACCACGCCTGTATCCTCGAAGTTCTCCAGTGCATCCTCGCGCACTTTTCTCTCGACCGCATCGCCCGGTTTCACCGTCTTGAAACGCTTGTACAAACGCTCGCTCTGGAACAGGTCGGTGCCGAATTTGCTGATCTCGACCAGGCAGGCTTCGGAATTGGCCCGCACCTTGGGATCGGGCGACATGTTGTTCCAGACCTCGACCGGTCCGGTCAAATCCTCGATGGCGATCTGCAGTTCGTTCCATTCGGCGAATACCTGCTTCGCATCGGTCGGCTTGGGCAGAGGCTTTTTCTCAAGCGCGGCCGCACGCTGACGCAAGTCGGCAAGGCCGCGCTCGCACATCGGCGTGATTTCCTCCGCTTTCAGCAAGGGGATCAGGGGACGTTCCGGTTCGGCAGCAAATGCATGCGACATGCTCCATGCCAGCAGCGCCGCACCCAGCGGCTTCAACATAAACGATGGTTTGATGCGGTTCTTCATGGTCAGGCAGAGCCCCTCCTTATTTCGCTCTTTTCTCAATATCGAAATGCATCCACTCCGCAGGCAGGATGGGATGCTTCTTGAATCCGATCACGCGCGGCTGGGCCAGCATGTTGCGGTAACGGGCGTAACCCATGCGCTGCGCGGCATAGACTTCCATGATGCGCGCCATCTTGTGGTACAGCGCATCGCGCTCAGGGCCGGTCGGCATCTTCTGCGACTCGGCATAGAGCTTGTCATATTCGGGAATCCGCACGCAGCCGTTGTTGTTCTGGCCGACATTCGGGCCATAGAACAGTTGCATGAAGTTGTCGCCATCCGGATAGTCGGCAATCCAGGCACTGGTGCGCGCCATCAACCGGCACTGCTTCTCGGCCTTGAGCAGTTCGGGAAAAGGCAGGCGCTCGCCCTGCATGCGGATGCGAAGAGAATCAAATGTCTTCTTCCACATTTCCAGGTGCTGCTGTCCGGTGCCATCACTGCGGGTGGAATAGCGGATGACGAGCGGTTGACCATTGGGCATGCTGCGCCAGCCGTCCGCTCCCTTCTTGTAGCCGAACTTGTCCAGCAAGGCATTGGCGGCCTTCGGATCATATTGAAGCAGGCTCCGGTAAGCCGGATCATGGCCGACCACGCCCGGCGGAATCGGATACTGCAATGCGACCGCCTCGCCGTTCCAGATAATCTTGATCTCTTCATCGACGTTGTGCGCCATCGCAATGGCGCGGCGCAATGCGATCTTCTCTTTCGACAATCCGCCTACGACCGGGTCTTGCATGTTCCAGTAGTAGTAACTGATTTCGGGGTCGATAATGCGTGACAGTTGCACACCCTTCTTCGCCAGTTCCGGCTTGAGCTTGCCATCCTTGATCGCCTGCGGAGCGAGCGGGCCTTCGAGCTGGAACAAATCGACTTCGTCGTTCTGGAAGGCCAGCCAACGGGCCTGATCTTCGACCATCACATAAATTTCGACACGCCCGATCTGCGGCATGCGCTTGCCTTTCATCTTCTTCACGATCTCCTGGTCTTCGAGATCGCTTCCGGCTTGCCAGTCCCACACATAGCCGCGATAGTCGGGATTGGCCTGCAGCACCAGCTTCGATCCGCGCACCCACTCGGTAAGGCGGTACGGCCCGGTACCGACGGGATGATCCATCACCTGCCCTTGCCCATCCTTGTATTTCTCGACCACCTCGCGTGCGACTGCGACAGTGGGTTGATGCGCAAGCGTCATGCCGAGATTCAGGTCCGGCTGCTTGAGATGAATGCGCAAGGTGTACTTGTCGAGCAGTTCGAAGCCCGGCACCGGCGCATCGTAATCGAACTTGCCGGTCTTCTTCGCCTGCGCCGCCACTTCATCGAGGCCAACGATCTTGTTTTCCAGCATCCAGGAATGCGGCGAGGCGAGCCGGGGGTCCATCAGGCGTTTGAAGGAATACACGTAGTCCGCCATCGTCAGCTCGCGCTTCTTGCCGTTGAAGACGGGGTCGTCCTGGAAGGTGATGCCCTTTTTCAGCTTGATGGTGTAGGTCTTGCCATCAGCGGAAACCTCCGGCATCGCCTCGGCAGTGAGCGGAATCAGTTTCACGGGCCGCGCCAGGTAGTCGTAGGTGAACAGTGTCTCGAACACCGATTGCGTCACATGGGCTGAATACAGGTCGTGTGTAATCGCCGGGTCGAAGCCGGTTTCCTGAGTGACGAAAACATAGCGCAACACCTTGTCGGGATCAGCCGGCGAAGCGGCATTGGCAACGATTGCCCATGCCGTGAAGCAGACAAACAGCAGACTGCATATCCGTTTCATTGGCGGCTATCCTGTTTTTTGTCTTTGTCTATATCCAGGTACTGCCAGTCCGCGTGGAGGATGGGATGTTTCTTGAATCCCTGTACCCAAGGCTGCGACAGCCAGTTGCGCATAGGCCATACATGCAGCGCGCGCACCGTATCCGCCTCCAATAGACGCAGCATCCTGTCAAACAATGCCTGCCGTTCGGCACCATTCGGCATCACCCTGGCCTTGGCAAAGGCTTCGTCGAATGCCTTCGATTGATAGCAACCCAGGTTCCCCTGGCCTGCATTCGGGCCGTAATAGCTTTCGAGCATGTCGATGCCATCCGGAATGGAGGCCGTGCCGCCAAGCCCCCACATGGCCAGTTCGCAGCGATAAGCAGCCTTCAGGTTGTCGGCGAAATTGCTGACTTGAAAATCGGCCCGAACGCCGATGGCATCGAGCGAACGCTTCCAGATTTCCATGATGGCCTTGTCACGTGCGCTGGGACCGGAGCGTATTTTGACCACCAGTGGATTCCCGTCCGGCATGGTGCGATAGCCATCGGCGCCCTTCTTGTAACTGAAATAATCGAGCAGCTTGTTGGCCAGTTGCGGATCGTAGGTGATGCTGGTGCGGTACTGCGGATCGAAACCGTTGACGCCGGGCGGCACATCGGATTGCGCACGCACCCCCTGCCCGAAGCGTATTTGCATGATCTCGTCGTCAAGCCGATAAGACATGGCAATCGCCCGCCGCAACGCGATCTTGTCCTTGGTATAGCCGCCGACGACGGGATCGCGGAAGTTGAAATATGTGTAGGTAATCACCGGGCCTGCGTAACGATAAAGACGGATACCCTTGGCCGCGACTTCCGGCTTGAGCTTGTCCTTGTCCAGCACGCGCGGCGATATGGCATCGGACAGCCCGGCGATATCGTGCTGCTTGCTGTCGAAGGCAAGCCAGCGCCCCATATCTTCTTCGATGATATCGATTTCAACACGGCCGATCTGCGGCATGTGCTTGCCCTTCATCTCGCGCACGATGCGCTCGTCATCAGGATCGCTGCCGGGTTTGAAATCCCAGTTAAAGCCGCGATAGTCAGGATTTGCCTCCAGCACGATCTTGCTGCGCGGCAGATATTCCTTCAGGTAGTACGCCCCGGTGCCAACCGGATGGCGGCCGGCATCCTCTCCGTAATGTTCCATCACCTCGCGCGCCAAGGCGCCGGTCTGCACGGTCGCCAGCAGGTAGCTCAACGTCTGATCCGGCGCGTTAAGCCGGATGACCAAGGTATAACGGTCGGGGGTTTGCAGACCGGCCACTGGTGCATCGTAGTCGAACTTGCCGGTCTTCTTCGCGGCCTCGGCCAGCTCGTCCATGCCGACAATCTTGCCGACGAAAGGACTAAGCGCAGGCGAGCGGGTCTTGGGATCGAACAGGCGCTTGATGGTGTAGGCGAAGTCGTTTGCAGTCAGCTCACGCTTGACGCCCTTGAACACGGGGTCGGGTGCGAAATAAATGCCTTTCCGAATATGGAAAACATACTTTTTGCCATCGTCGCTGATCTCCGGCAAGGCTTCCGCCGCGCCAGGCGCCAGTTTGGCCGGACGCGCAAGGTAATCATAGGTGAGCAGGCTTTCGAAGATCGCCTCCGCCACCCAAACCGAATAGAGGCTGGTGGTACGCTGTGCATCGAAACCGTCATCGGCTGCTTCGAAGGATTGACGTAATACCTTTGTCGGGTCAGCCTTCGCCAAGGCAGCGTCATGCAAGACCAGACCACATGTCGCGATTGCAATAAATAATCGTACACAATTCAATGCCAGCTTCATTGTCGTTTGTCTTTCTCCGTTTGCAGTTTGCACTATGCCAGTGCCTTGTCATATCGATGATGTCCGCCAGGCATGAACCTCCCCGGCATCTGCAATTTGGAATGTATCGTTCAGTATGCGCTGGCAGCGTACCCCACATTCATGAGAGTCGCAATCAACACATTTCGCCTGAGCCAGACCGCAGACTTGCAGACAAGTTCTGTCCTGCGGTCAAATCCTCGGCAGGCACTGCCTTATTCTAAAGTGAACTTCGAACCGAAAGCCTACCCAACTGTTCTTATGCGCAGCAGCATCGTACTGACTAATACATACCAATACATAAACAAGGAATCCAAAATGCAATAATCACCGTCTGCGTATTCGCACGGTAATGTATCTGGAGGAAACGGTTATGGATTTTTCGGGGCATGAACGAGAACCGGGCACAAAATTTTTGGGAATCGGCGCCGTCATTCTTCTGCATGTGCTGATCGTGTACGCGCTTGTCACAGGTTTGGCCAGCAAGGTGGTGGAAGTGGTCAGGCAACCGGTCGAGGCGAAAATCATCGAAGAAGTGAAGCCGCCCGTGTTGAAGGACACACCACCTCCGCCCAAACCCAAGCTGGCCGCGCCCCCGCCACCGCCTTTCATTCCGCCGCCGGAAGTTCGCGTGCAGACACCTCCGCCGCCTAAAGCCATTGCCAACGTCACCACCGTGAAGCCGCAGACGCCTGTCATACCGCCGCCCCAGCCTGCCGCGCCAGCTCCGGTAGCACCGCCACAGCCGGTAGCCAAGGCCGCTCCTGTACGCACAGCGGCCGTGGTCGATGCCGCCCACTGCCAGAAGCCCGAATACCCTCGCAGATCGGAGCGTTTAGGAGAAGAAGGTACCGTGCAATTGGCGTTGCTCATCGGGGTCGACGGTCGCGTCGCGCAGGCGAAAGTGGAAAAATCCAGTGGTTTTAAGGATTTGGATAACGCCGCCCTGACTGCGCTCAGCCTCTGCAAGTTCAAGCCAGCAACAGTCGATGGCAAACCTGAAGAGGCATGGGCGAAATTAGCCTATATATGGCAGATCCCGTGACACAACATTACAGTCGTTATGAATTACCCGTTCGGCATCTTGGTATTTTTCTGAGAATTGGAGAAAGCATGTTCAAACACTCTCGCTTGTCCGCGCTGACTGCGGCATTCATGATCTTTGTCGCGGCGAACCTCGCTTGGTTGGCGGCACCTGCTACCGCAGCAGCCCCAACACCGGCCTCCGCTCCCGCAGCCGCAACGGCACCGGCCGCGCCGCCTCCTGCCACAGAGAAAGAAGTCATCGAAAACCCTTACGGCCTGGAGGCACTCTGGAAAGGCGGCGATTTCGTCGCACGTGGCACACTGATCATCCTGATCATCATGTCGATGGGTTCCTGGTACATCACTATCACTAAGCTCATCGATCAATATCGCCTGAACCAGCAAGCAAAGGATACGCGCGTGAAGTTCTGGAAAGCATCCTCGCTGCAAGCCGCCACCAGCGGTCTTGCCGAAGGCAGCGCGTTCCGCTTCATCGCTGAATCCGGCCTGAACGCCACGGAACATCACGAAGGTGCTCTGCTGGAACAGATCGATCTCAACACCTGGGTCACGATGTCCATTCAGCGCGCGGTGGAGAAAGTCCAAAGCCGCTTGCAAGACAACCTGGCCTTCCTGGCAACCGTCGGCTCCACCGCTCCTTTCATCGGCCTGTTCGGCACGGTCTGGGGTATTTATCACGCATTGACCGCTATTGGCATCGCCGGCCAGGCCTCGATCGACAAGGTCGCCGGCCCGGTGGGCGAAGCACTGATCATGACCGCCATCGGCTTGGCTGTCGCGGTGCCCGCCGTGCTCGGCTATAACTGGCTGGTCCGCCGCAACAAGGCCGCGATGGAAGACGTGCGCGCCTTCAGTTCCGACCTGCACTCGGTCCTGCTGTCGGGCGCGATGTCGACCGCACACGCCGCTAAGAAGGTGGGCTGATCATGGCCATGTCCATCGGCTCCCCCGATGGGGAAGAAGATGAAGTGATCGGCACGATCAATACCACGCCGCTGGTGGACGTGATGTTGGTGTTGCTGATCATCTTCCTGATCACCATTCCGGTGGTCACTCATACGGTTCCAGTGAAACTGCCGGACGAACGCAACCAGCCATACCAGACCAAACCGGAAAACATCAATCTCTCCGTCACCAGAGAGGGAGAAATCTTTTGGAACGAACAACTCATGCCGGATATGGATACGCTGGTTGCCAAACTGAAGGATGAGTCAACGAAGAAACCGCAGCCGGAAGTACACATTCGCGGCGATCAGGAAGCCCGCTACGAATTTGTCGGCAAGGTAATCCTGGCAGCACAACGCGCCAGCATCGTCAAGGTAGGCTTCGTCCTCGTGCCGCCGGCACATGGCGGTTGATGCGTTTAAACAGGAGTAATTCATGGGCATGAACTTCGGCTCCGGAAGCTCGAAAGACCAGGACGTGATGGTGGAAATGAATGCAACACCGCTCATCGACGTGATGCTGGTGTTGCTGATCATGCTGATCATCACCATTCCCATTCAGAACCACGCCGTCAGCCTCGAATTGCCAAGCGGCACGCCTCCACCCTTGGTCGCACCGCCGCCAGTGGTGAACATTGACATTGATTTCGACGGCACCATCTCGTGGAACGGCGCTGTCTTGCCCGACCACTTTGCACTGGAAACCAAACTGCAAAATGTCGCGACACAGCCTGTTCAGCCAGAGGTGCATCTGCGCCCCAACAGGCTGGTGCAATACAAGTTTGTAGCAGCAGTGCTTGCGGCTTCGCAACGACTGGGCGTGACCAAGATCGGGATCGTTGGGAACGAACAATTCCTTCAATAGGACTGTGTGAAGTTGGGCAGGTATACTGTCAGGTTTGAAAAGTTGCTTGACCTGCCTCTTGCCCCTACAATCTCGCCCGCGGCAGTTCAGCCCAGAACAACCGGTCGCCTTCGATACAGCTTCCGAATCCAGGAAGAACCCATCGAGCGCGGCCCCACATGGAGTCACACATGGCATTCCTGCAAGGCAAAAAAATCCTGATCACCGGTCTCTTGTCCAACCGTTCCATCGCTTACGGCATTGCTCAGGCATGCAAGCGTGAAGGCGCGGAACTCGCCTTCACCTATGTCGGCGAACGCTTCAAGGATCGCATCACGGAATTCGCTGCCGAATTCGGCAGCAAGCTGGTGTTCGATTGCGACGTCAGCAGCGACGAGCAGATCAACGCACTGTTTGCCGACCTCGGCAAGTCCTGGGATCATCTCGACGGCCTGGTTCACTCCATCGGCTTCGCACCACGCGAAGCGATCGCCGGAGACTTCCTCGACGGCCTCTCGCGCGAGGCCTTCCATATCGCGCATGACATTTCCGCCTACAGCTTCCCGGCAATGGCCAAGGCCGCTCTGCCGCTGCTGCGACCGAATTCCTCTCTGTTGACGCTCACCTACATGGGTTCGGTGCGCGCCACGCCGAACTACAACACCATGGGTCTGGCCAAGGCTTCACTGGAAGCCAGCGTGCGCTATCTCGCCGAATCGGTGGGCAAGAATGGCGTGCGTGTCAACGGCATTTCCGCCGGCCCGATCAAAACGCTCGCAGCATCTGGCATCAAGGATTTCGGCAAGCTTTTAGGCATCGTCGCCGCCAACGCCCCCCTGCGCCGCAACGTGACGATTGAAGACGTAGGCAATACTGCAGCCTTCCTGTTGTCCGATCTCGCTTCGGGCATCACCAGCGAAATCATCTATGTCGATGGCGGTTTCTCCAATGTCATGAGCATCACGGAGTAATGCATGATGCGCGGGCTTTGAAGCCCGCGCCGCCAATAGCGGGAGGAACGCATTACTGCTGGTGGAAAATAAATCGGACATTGCTTGGGATAAGCCTGTATAATTCTTCGCTGTGCACTGCAACAGACAGTCACTCGCTGCACCGCAAACCGTTTAGCAGTTACGACAAAGCCCTTCCGCCTTTTGGTGTTGACATTCAGACACCGCTCCGGCGCAAAGCTTTTGTGCCGATACCACTCAGTACATTTCTCAGCTGTTTCGTTGGTTCGCGTTGCTTTTTTTTACGTTCGCGCACTCGTCGAATGAGGTCGCGGCGTTGATATTCACAAAGGAACACAATGAGTTTTGAAGCACTTGGCCTGCACGCGTCCGTTCTGAAAGCCCTGGATGAAGCCGGTTACACCAAACCCACGCCCGTCCAGGAACAGGCCGTCCCCGCCGCCATGCAAGGCCGCGATCTGCTGGTGTCCTCGCAGACCGGATCGGGTAAAACCGCCGCCTTCATGCTGCCCTCGCTGCACCGTTTTGCCCTCTTAGAACAGGAAGCACAGCCAGGCAACTTCCGCACTTCCAATCAACAACGTCAAGCCGCCCGTGCGCGCGGTGATCGCCCCCGTTTCCAACCGGCGCAACCGAAGATGCTGGTATTGACCCCGACGCGCGAACTTGCCTTGCAAGTCACGACTGCAACCACGAAATACGGCAGCTACCTGCGCCGCGTGCGCGCCGTCTCCATCCTCGGCGGCATGCCTTATCCGAAACAGATGCAACTGTTGTCGCGCAATCCGGAAATCCTGGTCGCGACACCGGGTCGCCTGATCGATCATATGGAATCGGGCAAGATCGACTTCTCGCAACTGCAGATGCTGGTGCTCGACGAAGCTGACCGCATGCTCGACATGGGCTTCATCGACGACATTGAAAAGATCGTCGATGCCACGCCTGAATCGCGCCAGACCATGTTGTTCTCCGCCACGCTCGACGGCGTAGTCGGCAACATGGCCAAACGCATCACGAAAGATCCGCTGACCATCCAGATCGCCAGCTCGGCCTCTCGCCATGAAAACATTCAGCAGCGCGTACACTTCGTCGACGACTTGTCGCACAAGAACCGCCTGCTCGACCATCTGCTGCGCGACACCTCCATCGACCAGGCTGTGGTCTTCACCGCCACCAAGCGCGATGCCGACATGATCGCCGACCGCTTGAACATCGCCGGCTTCGCCGCAGCCGCACTGCATGGCGACATGCATCAGGGCGCACGCAACCGCACTCTCGACGCACTGCGCCGCGGCCAAGTGCGTGTGCTGGTCGCTACCGATGTTGCCGCACGCGGCATCGACGTGCCGGGCATCACTCATGTGGTGAACTATGATCTGCCCAAGTTCCCGGAAGACTACGTGCACCGCATCGGCCGCACGGGCCGTGCCGGACGCAATGGCTTGGCGATTTCGCTCGTCAATCATGCGGAAACGCTGCACATCAAACGCATCGAACGCTTCACCAAGCAGTTGATCCCGGTGGATGTGATCGTGGGCCTCGAACCGAAGAAGACGCCTTCGCTGCGCACAAACAGCCGCAAGCCGAACGGCTGGAAACCGGGCGATAGCCGCGGCAACAACGCCAAGCCGGGCCAGCGCAGCTTCAGCAAGCCGGATGCACCGCGCAAGGAAGGCGGCTACCGTAACGGTTCGCGCTTTGGCGATAACGGCGGTGGTGCACGCCGTTCATATAGTGATCGTTAAGCAAACATTACGCTGACATGCCAAAGCCGCTCTCATGAGCGGCTTTTTTATTTTTCACAAACGATCAGAGCAGTTTGCGGGTCTGTGTAAGGGAGCCAAGGTCGGGCCGAGGAGCGGACGTGTACAT
>Ga0070660_100001630_pt1 | contig 15429 bp, 12 predicted proteins | sample KBSC33metaG_FD_64670 | JGI IMG/M metagenome (GOLD analysis project Ga0070660, IMG submission 64670) | Corn rhizosphere microbial communities from Kellogg Biological Station, Michigan, USA - KBS C3-3 metaG | ecosystem: Host-associated > Plants > Roots > Rhizosphere > Soil ... | reverse complement strand
ACCGCTATCCGTTGCCCTGGAGCTGTCGATACCTCGAGCGCATGTGCAACACGGTTCTCGTCCACGTCCAGGGAAAGAGCCGTCGCCGGCTCGATCACACGGACACGTCGACTTGCGACCAGCCGACGGCGATGCGTTTCGAGAAACGTCGACGCCGGTGAGAAGCCGAGAACGTGGTCGACCAGGCGTCCTCTCGGGTTTGCCGTCCCCGCCGGGGCCGGCACGAGCTCGCAGATCTCGGCAGCGCGGTCGTACCAGGAGTCGAGCTCCGCCGCGTCGAAGGGCCACCCGCTCCATTCGGCGCCCTCGCGCGGCTCGAAATCACTCGGTGACAGGCGGCCGTGCCGCGCGCCGTGCATGTGATCTGCAAGCTCGGCGTCCCAGAGCGCGGCACTTCCCCCGAAACCTCCGGCTCGAGTCTTCTCGAGAGTCGGATACACGCCGTGAACCTCACCGCGGAGGTCGGCCGTCCCCTGCTCGATGAGCACCGCGTCCAGGTTTCGAGCTTCGAGCTCGAGCGCTACGGCAATGCCGGCCGGGCCTGCGCCGACCACGCAGACGTCGGCGTCGAGCCGCGCCCCATCCGGGATCTCAGTTGCAGACAAGTGCATTCCGCCTCTTTCCGGCTCCGCCGACGGGGCGAACGGAAGCTAGACGAACGACGGTTGTCAAGCGCTGCCGGATCAGGTAGTACGTGACAGGAGGGTTGGGGAGCATCACTGACAGTTCGCGGCGCACCTTGCGTCTAGCCGCGGCAGCGGTGTTGGCGTTGGTCGCCATCACGCTGGTTGCGTCGGCTTCTGCCACTCCGCCGCAAGGCGGGGGCAGCTTCCTCGCGGCGGGAACCACCACTGCCGCGACGGCGGCGACGCTGCCCCAAAGCTTTCAGGACGCGCCCGTGATCTCAGGGCTGACCAACCCCACTGCCCTTCGGTTCAGCCCGGACGGGAGGATCTTCGTCGCCGAGGATCGGGGCATCGTGAAGGAGTACGACAGCCTCTCGGACACGACTCCGACGACGGTGATCGACCTCACTCAGTCGGTCGACCAGTTTTGGGATCGCGGACTGCTCGGGATGGTGCTCGACCCGAACTTCCCGGCGAACCCCTACATCTACGTGGACTACGCGTACGACGCGCCGCCGGGCGGGACCGCGCCTACCTGGAACGACGGCTGCCCCACACCGCCCGGCGCGACAACCGACGGCTGCGTCATCCAGGGCCGCGTCTCGCGGCTGACGATCTCAGGGAACGTCGCGACCAACGAGCAGGTGCTCCTGCAGGGCTGGTGCCAGCAGTTCCCGAGCCACTCGATGGGCGACCTGCAGTTCGGGGCCGACGGCTATCTCTACGTCTCCGGCGGGGAGGGCGCGAACTTCAACGCCGTCGACTACGGCCAGTACGGCGGCAGCTTGAGCGGAACACCGACGCCGGCCAACCCGTGCGGTGACCCGCCGAGCCCGAAGGGGACCGCGCTGATCGCACCGAACGCCGAAGGCGGCGCCCTGCGCAGCCAGAGCGTGAGGCGGACGGACGGGCCGACCGTGCTGAACGGCGCGATCCTCCGGATCGATCCGAGCACCGGCGCAGGCGCTCCGACGAACCCGCTCTCGGCGAGCGCCGACGCGAACGCGCGCCGCATCATCGCCTACGGATTCCGCAATCCGTTCAGGTTCACGATCCGACCTGGGACGAATGACGTCTGGGTCACCGACGTCGGCTGGAACGACTGGGAGGAGATCGACCGCATTCCCGACCCGACGAGCGGCCCGAACAACTACGGGTGGCCGTGCTACGAGGGGAACGGGATCCAGCCCGGCTATCAAGCCGCGAACCTGACCCTGTGCAACAACCTCTACGCGGCCGGGTCGGGCGGCTCCGGGACCTTCGGCGACCAGACGGTGTACACGTCGGTCGACAGCGCGAGCCTCGACCAGAAGGTGGCCGCGCAGTACACCGCCTCCGCCGGAAACGTCACCAAGCTGACGGGCTACATCTCAGGGCTCGGCGGGACGACCGGTACACAGCCGATCAAGGCCGTCATCTACGCCGACTCGGGCGGGCAGCCCGGGGCACTGCTCGGGACATCCAACGCCGTGAACGTCGCAGCCGGCCAGGCCTGGGGCTGGACCGATTTCACGTTCACCAACCCCGTCGCCGTCCAGAACGGGCCGATCTGGCTCGGCTACATCGCCGGCAGCCCCGGTGACCTCACGCAGATGCGCTACGCCAGCCAGCCGGGCGCGATGCGCTGGAGCAACAACCCCGGAGGCTACGCCGCCGGACCGAGCAATCCGTTCGGCGCCGGTACGTCCTCCAACAAGCACTACTCCCTCTACGCCACGTACTCGGGCGGATCGGGCAACGGGACCACGCCGCCGACGCCGCCGTACTTCACCTACAACCACGCAGCCGCGGTCGTCGCGGGAGACGGCTGCCCGACCGGCGGCTCCTCGGTCACCGGAGACGTGTTCTACACGGGAAACACGTACCCGAGCACCTACAAGAACGCGCTGTTCTTCATGGATCACACGCGCGACTGCATCTGGGCGATGCTCCCCGGTTCCAACGGGCTGCCCGACCCGACGAACGTCGTCAAGTTCGAGACCGGAGCCGCGGGACCCGTGGACATCCAGCAGGGCCCCGACGGGAACCTCTACTACGTCAACTACGACGGCGGCACGATCCAGCGGATCACGTACACCGGCGCGAACAATCCGCCGGTCGCGATCGCCACGTCCGACGTGACGAGCGGGCCTGTGCCGCTCACCGTCAACTTCGACGGCAGCGGCTCGTCCGACCCCGACGGAGATCCCATCACCTACTCGTGGGACCTGAACGGCGACGGCGTGTTCGGCGATTCGACCGCACAGAAGCCCTCGTTCACCTACACGACGGCCGGCACGTACAACGTGAAGCTGCGCGTGACGGACTCGCACGGCGCGACGACCACGAGCAGTCCGATCGTCATCAACGCAGGGAACCATCCTCCGGTCCCCGTGATCGATACCCCCGCGTCGACGTTGACCTGGCGCGTCGGAACGAGCATCTCGTTCTCGGGTCATGCCACGGACGCCGAGGACGGCACCGAGCCCGCGTCGCGGCTCAGCTGGACGATCATCCTCCACCACTGCTTCGACGCGAACAACTGCCACACGCATCTCATCCAGACGTTTGCCGGCGTCGCCGGCGGCTCGTTCAGCGCACCTGACCACGGATACCCCTGCTGGCTCGAGGTGCAGCTCACCGCCACGGACGCTACGGGCACACAATCGACGACGAGCGTCCGGCTCGACCCGCAGACGGTCAATCTGACTCTCGCGTCTTCACCGACAGGCGCGCAGCTGTCGATCAACAGCACGGCCGCGGCCGCTCCGACGACGACGACGGTGGTCATCGGGTCGACCAACTCGATCGCAGCGCCGAGCCCGCAGACGATCGGCGGCCAAACGTACGCGTTCACCTCGTGGTCCGACGGCGGCGCCGCGTCGCACAACGTCACTGCTCCCGCAACCGACACGACGTACACCGCAACGTTCACCCAGGCGCAGGGAGGCACCTTCGGCGACCAAACGGTGTACACGTCGGTCGACAGCGCGAGCCTGGACCTCAAAGAGGCCGCCCAGTACACCGCCACCGCCGGGAACGTCACCAAGCTGACCGGCTACATCTCCGGGCTCGGCGGGACGACCGGGACGCAGCCCGTCAAAGCCGTGATCTACGCCGACTCGGGGGGCCAGCCGGGCGCCCTCCTCGGCACCTCGAATGCCGTCAATGTCACGGCCGGCCAGCCGTGGGCCTGGACCGACTTCACCTTCGCCAACCCCGTCGCCGTCCAGAACGGGCCGATCTGGCTCGGCTACATCGCCGGCGCTCCCGGCGAGCTCACGCAGCTGCGCTACCTCAACCAGCCCGGCGCCATGCGCTGGAACGCGAACGCAGGCGGTTACGGCGCGGGGCCGAGCAATCCGTTCGGGACCGGGACCTCCTCGAACAAGCACTACTCGCTCTACGCGACGTACACGACGAGTGGCGGAGGCGGGCCGCCGACGACGTTCGGCGACTCGACGGTGTACACGTCGGTCGACAGCGCAGGCGTGGACCTCAAAGAGGCGGCCCAGTACACCGCCACCGCCGGGAACGTCACCAAGCTGACCGGGTACATCTCCGGGCTCGGTGGGCTTGCAGGCACCCAGCAACCGGTCAAGGCCGTGATCTACGCCGACAACAACGGCCAACCCGGAGCATTGCTCGGCACCTCCAACACCGTCACCGTCAGCGCCGGCCAAGCCTGGGCCTGGGTCGACTTCACGTTCGCCAACCCCGTCGCCGTCCAGAGCGGGCCGATCTGGCTCGGCTACATCGCCGGCAGTCCAGGCGAGCTCACCCAGCTGCGCTACCTCGATCAGCCCGGCGCGATGCGCTGGAACTCCGACGCCGGCGGCTACGCAGACGGCCCGAGCAACCCGTTCGGCGCCGGAACGTCGTCCAACAAGCACTACTCCCTGTACGCGACGCTCGGTTAGCCGCCGTCGGGCTCGTCGGTCAGCAGCCGGAGCTCGAGCACGCGGGACGCATCGAACCCCTCGATCCTGAGGATGGCGCCCGCCGCGGCCGCAGCCGCGCCGGCGGGCATCAGGCCGACGAGCTCCGAGCCCGCGACCTCCGCCCCACGCGCCTCGGCTTCCGCCGCGATCCGGTCGACGATGTCGTGCAGCGCCGCGGCCTCCCAGTCCTCGACGTTCATCGACACCTGCACGAGCCCCGCGCGCGGCAGATCGAGCCCGAGCGCGCGGACGCCCGGGAAGCCGCCGCCGCGCTCTCGCACGACGGCGGCGACCTCGCGCGCGACCGAGACTGGCGCCCGGAGGTTGACGTTGAACGCGATCAGCGGCGTCCGGGCGCCGAGGATCACCCCACCCGCTGTTGCGTGCAGCCCAGCCGGCCCGAAGTCGGGCACGAGGTCACCCGTTTCGAGGCGACGCGCGAGCTCGGTTCGGCCGCCGCGCCGGTAGAACGCCGGCCCACGCTCGGGCGGCGCGTACACGAACACCGGCAGCCCGAGCTGTCCGATGCGGGCGCCGATGGTCTGGGCAGCGGCGCCCGCGCGCGCGAGGTCGCCGGGCCGCAGAGGCACGATCGGGATGACGTCCGCCGCACCGATGCACGGGTGCGCACCGTCGTGCTCGCGCAGGTCGATCCGTTCGACCGCGACCGCGACGGCGGCAACGAGCGCGTCACCGAGCTCGTCCTCGGAGCCGACGAGTGTGTAGACAGACCGGTTGTGGTCGGCATCCGCATGCACGTCGAGAAGACGTGCATGCGCACCCAGTGCGTCGCCGATCGCGTCGATCGTCGCCTGGTCTCGGCCTTCGCTGAAGTTCGGAACCGACTCGAGCGGGAGCACGCGCCTACTCTACGAGTGGATGAAGGAGTACTACGACCTTCGCGCGCCGTACTACGACGACTGGTGGATCGGCGCCGCGCGCGACCGTCCCGGCTGGCAGGAGGAGCTCACCGAAGCGCTCGCTTCCGTTGCGTCGCTCCCACCGGCGCGCACGCTCGATGTCGCCTGCGGGACGGGCTACGTGACCGAGCACCTCAGAGGCGAAGTCGTCGGCCTCGACCAGAGCACGCACATGCTCACCGAGGCTCGCCGCCGCCTGCCGCAAGGCGAGTTCGTGCAGGGCGACGCGCTCTCGCTGCCGTTCCCGGACGGCGCGTTCGAGCGCATCTTCACGAGCTACTTCTACTGCCACCTGGTCGAGGAGGAGCGGGTGCGCTTCCTCGCGGAGGCGCGTCGGGTCGCGCCGGAGCTCGTCGTGCTCGGCAGCCGCCACGGCGAGGATGAGCCCGCGGCGCGATGGGAGGATCGTCCCTTGAAGGACGGCTCGAGCTGGCCCGTCTTCAAGCGCGTGTTCGATCCTGACGCACTGGCCGCCGAGCTCGACGGCGACGTGCTGCATGCGGGCCGCTGGTTCGTCGTCGTGCGCGCAGCGTGACGCAGTACCGGTCGCTTGCCTCGCTCAAGCGGGATGCGAGCAAATGCCGCGCGTGTGTCGACGCCGGCTACCCCCTCGAGTCGCTGCCGGTCATCGCGCCGGGCGAAGGCCAGCGGGCCTACTTGTTCGGGCAGGCGCCCGGCATCGTCGAAGGCGAGGAGCGGCGACCCTGGCGCGGGCGCGCCGGCAAGACGCTGCGGCGCTGGCTCGAGCTCGACGAGGACGAGTTCTACGCCACGTTCTATTGCGCGTCCGTGACGCGGTGCTATCCGGGACGCGCGCGCTCGGGGCGCGGCGACCGCACGCCTGCGCCGGCGGAGCAGCGGCTCTGCGAGCGCTGGCGCGACGCAGAGCTTCGCCTCCTGCAGCCGAGGCTGATCGTGACCGTCGGAGGCCTCGCGGCGCGTCGGCTGCTCGGCGTGACGAGCGTCACCGAGTCTGTCGGCCGCCGCTACGACCTCGACGGCGCGATCGCGATCCCGCTCCCCCATCCGTCCGGCGCCTCGAGCTGGTTGAACATTCCTGAGAACCGGGAGCGGGTCACGGCTGCGGTGCGCGTGATCAAAGACGCGCTCGATACCCTCGAGTGATGCCCGCGGCACCGCGTAACTCGAAGACATTCCTGCGGTTGCTCGGGTTCCTCGGCTCGTACCGGCTCTCGCTCGTCCTTTCGATCGTGCTTGCGGTCGGGTATCAGGCAGCCGGTCTCGTCGCGACATACCTCACGGGATCCGTCGCCGCCGCCATCGAGGCCGGCGAGCGCCACCGCCTGGTGTGGCTCGTCGGCGTGATCCTCGCGCTGGGCGTCGTACGCGCGCTGATGATGGCCGGTCGCCGGCTCATTTCCGGCTACCAGGCGCTCGGCGTCGAGATGGACATGCGGAATCGCGTCTACGCGAAGCTCCTCCGTCTTTCGTTCGGCTTCTACGACCGCCACCAGACGGGCCAGTTGATGAGCCGGGCGACGGTCGACCTCCAGGGCGTCCGCTTCTTCCTCGGCTACGGCCTCATCTTCTTCTTCCAGAACGCCTTCACGGTGATCGGCGTGAGCATCTTCGTCTTCGTCATCTCGTGGAAGCTCGCGCTCGTGGCGGTGGCGATCTCGCCGGTGCTGATCGCGATCGCGTACCGCTACAGCCACGTGTCGCACCCACTGCTGCGCGACGTCCAGCAGAAGATGGCCGATGTCGCGACCGTCGCCGAGGAGAACATCGTCGGGGTCCACGTCGTCAAGGCGTTCGCACAAGAAGACGCCGAGCAGAAGAAGTTCGAGCGGCGCTCGGAGGAGGTCTTCAAGCTCTCGGTGCGCGCGAACCGCCAGCGCGCGTTCTACATCCCCTTGCTCAGCTTCCTGCCACTCGTCTCGCAGGCGGCGATCCTGCTCATCGGCGGCCATATGGTCGCGAACCACACACTGTCGATCGCCAGCTTCGTCCGCTTCAACCTCTACCTGGCGATGCTCGTGATGCCGCTGCGCGCGCTCGGCATGTGGATCGGTCAGGCGCAGCGCGCAACCGCGTCGGGCGAGCGCATCTTCCAGGTCCTCGACGAGGCCGAGGACATCGGCGACGCACCCGAGGCGCGTGAGCTGCCACCCGGGGACGGCCGCGTCGTCTTCGAAGGCGTCACGTTCGGCTACGAGCCGGAGCGGCCGGTGCTGAACGACATCTCACTCGAGCTCACCGCCGGCCGCATCGTCGCGCTGATCGGCCACACCGGCGCCGGCAAGACGACGCTCGCCTCGCTCGTCCCGCGCTTCTACGACGTGCAGCGGGGACGCGTGACGATCGACGGCGCCGACGTCAGGGACCTTCAGCTCACATCGCTGCGGCGGGCGATCGGAGTGATCGCACAGGACCCGTTCCTCTTCTCGGCGACGGTGCGCGAGAACATCGCATTCGGACGCGCGGACGCAAGCGACGAGGACGTCGAGCGCGCCGCTCGCCTCGCGCAGGCGCACGAGTTCGTCGAAGCGCTGCCGGACGGGTACGAGACTGTGATCGGCGAGCGTGGGATCACGCTGTCGGGCGGCCAGCGGCAGCGCGTTGCGATCGCCCGCGCGCTCGTCGTCGATCCGCGCATCCTGATCCTCGACGACGCAACCGCCTCCGTCGACGCCACGACGGAGTCCAAGATCCGGGTCGGGCTCAAGGAGGCGATGCGCGGGCGGACGACGATCATCATCGCCCACCGCCTCTCAACGATCGCGCTCGCCGACGAGGTCGTCGTCCTCGACGACGGCCGGATCGTCTTTCAGGGCGCGCAGGCCGACGCCCGCGAGAACGCCGTTTACCGCGAGATCGAGGACCACGGAATGCTCGAGCGGATCTTCGTCGAGGACGTCGCATGAGGGTTCACCAGCCGGGCTCGCACCTGATGCGCGGCGGCCGGGCGGAGGTCGACGACTGGTCGTGGGCCCAGACGAAGCGCCGGATGGCGACGCTCTATCGACTCGCACGGCCGTACAAGGCGCAGACGCTGCTCGCGATCCTCTCGCTGCTCGGAGCGACGGTTGTCGGGCTCGCTCCGCCCTACCTCGTCGGACGCACGATCGATCATGTGAGGCACGGCGGGACAAGCGACCTGGGCGCCCTCGTCGCACTGTTCGTGATCGCCGGCGGGCTCGCGACTGCGTTCACGTTCGCCCAGACGTACTTCACCGGCTGGACGGGCGAGCGCATGCTCGCCGACCTCCGCAACCACGTCTTCCGCCATCTGCAGAGGCTCTCGCTCGGCTTCTACGAGCGGAACCGCGCCGGCGTGATCATCAGCCGCCTCACGAACGACGTCGAGGCGCTCGACCAGCTCGTCACGGACGGCGTGACGTCGCTCGTCCAGAACACGCTGACGCTCGCGCTCTCCGCCGTCGTCTTGTTCTTCCTCGACTGGCGGCTCGCGCTCGCGACGCTGACGATCGTGCCGCCGGTGGCGCTCGCGACGGCGTGGTTCCGGAAACGGTCGGGCCGCGCGTACCGTCAGGTGCGCGAGACGCTCGGTGCGGTGACGGCCACCCTCGCCGAAGACATCGCCGGCATGCGGGTGCTCCAGTCGTTCACGCGCGAGCGAGCCGCGCGCGCGAACTTCACGGCGGTCGCCGATCGCTACCGCGAGGCGAACATGCAGACGGTCGTCCTCAACGGCGTCTACTTCCCGGCCGTCGACTTCCTCTCCTCGGCCGCGACGGCCGTCGTCCTCGGGTACGGGGGCTGGCTCGCGTTCAACGGCGACGTCTCGATCGGCACGCTCGTCGCGTTCCTCGGCTACCTCTCGAACTTCTTCGACCCCGTCCAGCAGCTGTCGCAGCTCTACAACACGTTCCTCTCCGCCGTCGCGGCGCTCGACAAGATCACCGACCTGATGGACGAGGAGCCCGAGGTCGTCGACCCACCCGGCGCGATCACCCTCGACACGGCGCGCGGTGATGTCGAGTTCGAGTCGGTGCGCTTCGCGTACGGCCGCGGGCCTGAGGTGCTGCACGGGATCGACCTGCACGTGGCTGCGGGTACGACGGTGGCGCTCGTCGGCCACACGGGCGCCGGCAAGTCGACGATCGCGAAGCTGCTCGCGCGCTTCTACGACCCGACCGACGGCCGCATCACGCTCGACGGCGTCGAGCTACGCGGGGTCACCCAGGAGTCCCTTCGCCGCCAGCTCGGCATCGTCCCGCAGGAGGGCTTCCTCTTCGCCGGGACGCTCGCCGAGAACGTCGCCTTCGGCCGGCGCGAGGCGAGCCGCGAGGAGATCGTCGCAGCGATCCGGGCGGTCGGAGCCGACGAGTTCGTCGACCGCCTCGAGGACGGCTACGAGACGCAGCTCGGGGAGCGCGGCTCGCGTCTCTCACTCGGCCAGCGCCAGCTCGTCGCCTTCGCACGCGCGCTCCTCGCCGACCCGCGGATCCTGATCCTCGACGAGGCGACGAGCTCGGTCGACATCGGCACGGAGCGGAAGATCGAGCAGGCGCTCCGCCGCCTGCTGTACGGCCGCACCGCGTTCATCATCGCGCACCGCCTGTCGACGATCCGCGACGCCGACCTGATCGTCGTCCTCGAGCACGGCCGGATCGTCGAGCAAGGGACGCATGACGAGCTCCTCGCCAAGCGCGGGCTCTACACGTCGCTCTACGGCGACTGGGCTGTCGACGCAGCCTAGAAGCTAGACGCGAACCGGGATCGAGCTGACGACCTTGTCGTGCCAGGTCTGCTTGCGCTTGTCCCAGATCATCCACAGGTAGCCGAGCACGAGCACCAGCCCGGAGGCGATCGAGACGAGTGCGCGACCGAACGCGCGGCCGTAGCCGATCACCTCGCCGTTGTCGATGTCGACCACCCGGATACCGAGCGCGGCGTCACCCGGAGTTTGACCGGTGCGGCCGTGGAAGTACGTGTAGTAGCCGAACGAGAAGACGATCGAGAGCGCGAGTCCAACGTCCTTCAGCACGAGCCGCAGGATGAACTGGACGACCGCAACGACAAGCGCATCGATGAACGCCGCCGCGAACCTCCGCCAGAACCCCGCCGCTTCTCCGCTCATCCGGGAATATGGTGTCGCTGATGTCGGACAGCATGGAGCCGATCGAGCCCCAAGTCGCACCCGAGGCCGAGCGCGAGACGCGCATGACCCCGAAGCAGGCGGTTGCGGAGATGCGCATCCGCGTGCCGGTGCGCGCGAACCGGACACTCCGGACGGTGATCGACCGCGTGAACCGTGACGACCAGCTGAAGGGCTGGTGGCACGTCGCGAACGTGAACGCGGTCGCGCGCATGGAGATCAACGACCACTCGTGGGTGCATATCCAGATCGTCACGAACATCGCGCTCAAGCTTCTCCGTCAGCTGACGAAGCACGGCATCGAGCCGAACGTGGTGCGCGACTACGGCTACACGCGCGACGACGCCGAGGTGATCGTCGTCCTCACCGCACTGACGCACTGTGTCGGGATGTCGGTGCACCGGCAGGGACACGAGGACTTCAGCCTGTTCCTCTCCGAGCCGAAGCTCCGCGAGCTGCTCGACGGCATCTACGACGAGCCCGACCTGACGGTGATCGTCTCCGAGGTGCTGCAGGGGATCATCAGCCACCGCTCCGACGGTCAGCCGCTGACGCTGGAGGCGGGCATCCTCCGCGTCGCCGACGCCCTCGACATGGAGCAGGGCCGCTCGCGCATCGCGTTCGAGCGCGGCCGGGTCGGCATCCACTCGCTCTCAGCGGCGGCAATCGAAGAAGTGACGATCTCGGACGGCGAGCACAAGCCGATCCGGATCTCGATCACGATGAACAACTCGTCCGGCATCTACCAGGTCGACGGACTGTTGCAGGCGAAGCTGCGCGGTTCCGGCCTCGAGCCGTACGTCGAAGTGCTCGCACACATCGACACCGAGGCCGAGAAGCGCCTTGTTCCGCTGTACGAGCTCGACCTCTGATTTCCGAGAACCAGAGCTACAATGGCGGCCCTTGCGGGATCGTCTAATGGTAGGACGCCTGACTCTGGATCAGGTAGTCTAGGTTCGAGTCCTAGTCCCGCAGCTTTCGTGAAAGCCCCGCAAAGCGCGGGGCTTTTGTTGTCTTACGAGGAGACGCGTAATGATGAAGGGCAACGGGCGGGGCAACAACCTCCTCCTGCCGGCGCCAGACCGCATCTGGCGAGTGACAGGCGGCGATCGAGGCCCGCTAAGGGCGTCACTCCTGAACTCGCGGGCCGGCCAAGCGCGAATCTCGATTTCCGTTCCGCCCTTAGGCGTATTGGGCACTTGCCCAGCGGAGCTTTCGCTCCGTGAATCCCTCGTTGGGCTGCGCTCGGAGATTGGCGACGTCGGGCGTCGCCTCGTAGGCTGATGGCGTGCGGGACTGGCCCACTCGTTCACTGGTGGAGGGCCTCCGCCAGTGGCCTCTCATTGCCCATGCAGCGAAGACGGCCGCAGACATTGAGGAGCTTGACGGGTTGCTACTTCTCGGGTCGTTCTCCTCAGGTCGGGCGGATCAGATCAGCGATGTAGATCTGGTCGCCGTGGTCGCTGACGGACAGTTCCAGGCTGCTTGGGCACGTCGTCGCGAGTTCGAAACCCCAGGAACGCTCTTCCAATGGGACGTTCAAATCGGGTCTGACGGCGACGTTGCCAGCCATAAGTGGATCACCCAAGACATCGTGAAGGTTGAGTGTGGCTTCGCTGACGCGACACACTCCGCGATGCAGCTCGCCGAGCCCTACGTTGTACTCGTCGGCGACGAGACGGTGGCTAGTCGATTTCCGCCTCTCGAGCCGATTCCGCACGATGTGTTAGAGGCGTATGCGCAGGAGCTTCGCGACAAGGGAATGGTCCCCGAGGTCGAGACGGCCTACGGCGAGCTGCGTCGAGCATTACGCAGCCAGCGCAACGGACGCTAGCGTTGCGCAAACGCTCGAGGCGGAACTCGAACCGCCATTCGCAGCCTGGCGAGTCTCGTACTCGAGCCGTTGACAGGAGACGGGCGACGGTGAGACTGTCACTCGATCGTCACGTATCACGTTACCCACGCAGGAATCCCCTGCGGTGTCGCTCTGTTTAGGTGCGAATGCGGAGCCGTGTGTGCCGAGTTCGACCTGAAGCGCAGCGCCCCGAACGGCTGGTTGGCTGACGAGGACGGCTCTCATCTCTGCCCGCACTGTTCCGACCGGACGAGCTCGCATCGCGCTAAGGCGCGTTAAGCGCTAGCTGACCGGCGGACCTCGAACCGCCACGCAGTTCGTAGTTCGAGGCATGCCGCAACGACGTCGGACGCATCTGTTTGCATCGCCTCTCGATCTCAACCCCAAATCCGAGCGTCCCTGTTCGGACGGACGGGAGGCGCCTTCCTTGCCTCGGTGCCTACGAGTCTAGGCTCAGTCGGAAGATTCGACGGTTGCCGCGAGCGCGTTGACGACGTCCGGGTCGAAGTCGGTGCCGGCGCAGCGGCGGAGTTCGGCGAGCGCTGCGTCGACCGGCTGTCCCTTGCGGTAGGAGCGGTCGGTGGTCATCGCGCTGAAGGCGTCGCAGGCTCTCACGATGCGCGCGACGAGTGGGATCTCTTCTGCAGCGAGGCCATCGGGGTAGCCGGTCCCGTCCCAGTCCTCGTGGCAGGAACGAACGATTCGGCCGACGTCTCCGAGGATGCCACCGACCTGCGAAAGAAGCCTCTCGCCTTCAACGGTATGCGTCTTTATGAGCTCCCACTCGTCGTTCGTCAACTTGGTCGGCTTGTTGATGATTTCCGAGGGGATGTTGATCTTTCCGATGTCGTGGAGGAGAGCTGCGAATTCGGCGTCTCTCCGCTGGCCCGCGTTGAGCCCCATTCGGTCGGCGACACCGAGAACGAGCGTCACGACGTCTCGGCTATGACTGCCGGTGTAGGCATCGTCCGCTTCGACGACGTCTCCGAGCAGCATGGCGGTACCGCGGTAGGCCTGGCTGAGCTCGAGGGCGTGATCGATCCGAACCTGGCGCTCACGTGCGAAGTACGCGAGCAGGCCGATCAACGGGAGCGTGAGGACGACCAGCAAGGGATGGTCTCGTGATCCGAGCGCTGCGAGGATCGCGATCGGCGTCAGGGCCGAGTCGACAGCCCAGATCCACACCATGAAGCGGAGGAGGTTCGACGGTGAGACGCCGAGACCGAGACGGTCGCGCACGGCCGTGCTGCCGAAGTCGAACGCGAACTGGACGAGCAGAGCCAGCGCGTAGATGGGGAGGTTCCTCGGTGTCGGCTCCGGCTGCCCGGCCGCGACGAGCACGAGCGCCGGACCGACGGCGTGCCAGGAGTTCACGAGGCGCAAAAGGCTTCGGTCGACCGGGACACGGCCACGTGCGTAATCCGGACTGCCGCCCACGAGCAGGCCGGCCATGACGCAGAGCGGTACGTATTGCGCCGGCAGAAGTGCGAGCATTGGCACGAGGACGAGCTGCGTCGGCACCGCCGACCCGGTTCCGATCTCGAAGTCGATGCGGGACGCGACCGCATAGGCCGCCACGAAGACGGCGAGAGTCCAGATCCCGGCGTGCCGGGACGAGTGAGCAGCCAGCGCCAGTACGAACGACGCCGCCAAGAAGGTGGAGCCGAGCAGAAGCGACGCGAGGCGGTCGCGATCGCCGAGAGGTGTGGCGGCGAGTTGCCGTGACTGCTCGATCAGCGAATCGCCGTCGGCATCCGCGCCGCTTCCCCGAACGCCGCCTTCGGGCGCAGCGGATCCAGTCGCGACCGACGTCGCCATGCTCCGCGGTATCGGCGCGCTGCCGGGTTTCCTTGACCCTTCGGCTCAAATCACCCCGACGGGGGAAGCAGTTGTGCCTCCCTTGAACAAAGTGAGGGCACGGAAAGCGGCACGGTAATTGCGGCGAATTGAGGAGTGGTTTCTGTGGCAACGAGTTCTGTCGCGCTGCGCGCGAGATCGGCGATCGTCCTTAGCATCATCGGCGGCCTGGTTGCACTCGCGGCGGGTGTAGCCCCGGCCTCCGCGGGTCTAGGCCTCACCTGTCCGTCTCCGACGACGACTCCGTTCGCCGCCTGGTCCGACTACGCGCACTATGCGTTCCTTCCGGACGGAGGCTTTGAGGGCGGCGCGAGCGGTTGGAGCCTGAGCGGCGGCGCGCGTGCGGTCTCGGGGAACGACTCCTTCTACATCCACAGCAAGACTGACAATGCCTCGCTGTCGCTGCCCGCTGGCGCGTCGGCGACGAGCCCGCCGATGTGTATCTCGCTGCTTTCGAGCAAGATGCGTTTCGTTGTGCGTGGCGACGCTGGTTCGGCGGTCAAGGTCCAGGTGATCTACCGCGGCGTCGTCTCGAGCTTGCTCGGCCTTTTCGACGGCGGCACGATCTCGGCCGGCGGTTCATGGAAGCCGTCGCCCCAGATCGGAATGTTGGGTGGCACGGTGCCGCTCTTGACTGCGTCGGTCTCATTCCGCTTCACAGCGGTGGGCGGCACGGCCGCGATCGACGACGTGTACCTCGACCCGATGAAGTCCTCCTAGTCGCAAGGAGCAACCGGCGGAGCCCGTGAAATCGGGCTTCGCCCTCTCGTTCTCTCGTTCCCGTTTGAGTGGGGTTCGTCGACGAGCCCGCTGGCGGCGTGCTCGAGGTCGAGCGGCTCTATCTGTCTTCGAGGCGGCTGCTCGCCATTCGCACAGGCGTGCGAGCCGGGTCAGCGCGCACTCCCACGGGACTGGTGATCGCGGAGGGCTGAACTGTCGTCGTAATCCGGTGGCGCGCCAGTCGAACGCGCCCGGTACGGCGGGGCATCGAACCGCCATTCGCGTTCTGCCGGTCGGGCGTCATTCCAGAACTGTGAGTGTGTGAGTCGTCCCGTCTGGGGCGTTTGTCAGGTTGACGCTTGGTGCTCTTTGTTCGTGACTCGATTCTTGAATGACCCTGTTGGCGGGTGTCTTTCTAGTGATTTGTCCGAGCGGAGAGTCCGGTGTC
>Ga0070660_100001629_pt1 | contig 15431 bp, 16 predicted proteins | sample KBSC33metaG_FD_64670 | JGI IMG/M metagenome (GOLD analysis project Ga0070660, IMG submission 64670) | Corn rhizosphere microbial communities from Kellogg Biological Station, Michigan, USA - KBS C3-3 metaG | ecosystem: Host-associated > Plants > Roots > Rhizosphere > Soil ... | reverse complement strand
ACCGGCGACGTCGCGGTCGACGTCGGCGCCAACGTCGGCGCGTTCACCGTGGCGATGGCCCGCGCGGTTGCGCCGGCGGGGCGGGTCGTCGCGTTCGAGCCGTTCGCCGTCGCGCGCGAGCAGCTCGAGCGCAACCTCGCGCTCAACGAGACCGGCAACGCCGAGGTCGTCGCGGCCGCCGTCACCGACACCGAGGGCGAGGTCGAGCTCGTCGACTACGGCCCCGGCTTCGAGTCCTGGTCGACGCTCGCCCCGCGCGAGATCGAGCTCGACAGCGGCCGCGTCGAGCCCGCGGGGCGCACCGCGGTGCCGGCCGTCACCCTCGACGGCGCGCTGCGCGAGCGCGGCATCGACCGCGTCGCCGTGCTGAAGGTCGACGTCGAGGGCGCCGAGGGCCGCGTGCTGCGCGGCGCGCGGCAGCTGCTCGGCGGCGGGCGCTGCGACGTGCTGCTGCTCGAGGTCTCCGACGACACCCTCGAGGCCGACGGCACGACCGCCCGCGACGTCATCCGCAGTCTCGAGGCCGCGGGCGCCCGCGTCTACGAGCTGGCCGATGGCGGGCTCGTCCCGTTCCGGCCCGTCGGGCGGGTCGACCGGCTGGTGCAGGCCGTCGCGCTCGGCCCCGGAGGCCGCGATCGGGTCGCGGGTAGGCTCGGCTGATGGGCGGCGTCTCCGGCGATCTCGCGCGCGAGCTGCGCGACGCGGTCGGGCTCACCCACGCGGTCGAGACCGGCACCTACCTCGGCGGCGGCACCCGGCTGCTGGCAGGGATCTTCGGCGAGGTCGCCACGATCGAGCTCTCCGAGGAGCTGCACTCCCAGGCCGTCGGGGAGCTCGCCGATCTGGGCGGCGTGCGCGCGCTGCAGGGCGACTCGCGCAGCGTGCTGCCGACCGTCGTGCGGGCCGACACGCCCGGGCTGTACTTCCTCGACGGGCACTGGAGCGGCGGGCCGACGGCGGGCGAGGGCGCGGAATGCCCGGTGCTCGACGAGCTCGACGCGCTCGCGGCCGGCCACCCCGACGACTGCATCCTCATCGACGACGCGCGCTTCTTCGCCGCCCCGCCCCCGCCGCCGCACGACCCCGCGCAGTGGCCGACGCTCGTCGAGACGTTCGACGCGCTGCGGCGCATCCGCCCCGGCCACCACGTCACGCTGCTCGGCGACCAGGTCATCGCCGTGCCGGAGCGGGCGCGGGCCGTGGTCGACGCCTACGGCCAGGCCCTGGAGCGCGAGGACGACGCGCCGGCCCCGCCGCCGCCCGGCGGCCCGCTCGGCTTCCTCAGGCGTCGCGCGTGAAGCGGTAGAGGCCGCAGGCCCACTCGCAGTCCGCCAGCGCCGCCGGCTCGGCGGAAGCGAGGAAGCGGCCGTCGTCGTCGACGCCGGCGAACGCGTCGAGGCGCAGGCCCTCGAACCAGCCCGGGACGTCGCGCGGGTCGTGGACGCGGTGCGCGTTGAAGTTCGTCCGCGGCCGCCCGACCGGCAGGCCGAACCACAGCGTCCCGCCGGGGGCGAGCACGCGGGCCAGCTCGGCCGCGCTGGCGACCGTGCCGCTCGGATCGAGCGGGTCGCCGTAGCGCCCGAGGCCGACGTGCTCGGCGACATGCAGGCACGACAGCGACGCCACCGCGCGGTCGGCGAACGGCATCTCGAGCAGGCTGCCGGCGATCGGGTTGAGGTTCGGAAGCTCGATCGGCAAGGGCCGGACGTCCACGAACGTCACCGGCACGAACGCGGCCAGCCCGATGACGAACGACACCCGCGAGCCGACGTCGACGTGCTCGGCCGGCCGGCGCTCGAAGATCTCGCGCGCGGCCCAGGCGTCCTGGTGGGTGTAGTGCGGGTCGAACGGGGTCGTCGCCGTCCAGTCGTGCAGCTGCGGGTCGTCGTCGTAGCGGTCGAGCCGCTCGCCGGAGAGCTGCGCGTAGCGGCGGCGGTCGGCGAGGTAGCGGCGGTACGCGGCGGGCGCCCCCCGCAGCTGCGGCCACGGGGCGATCGCGTCGACGTAGTGGCGGACGATGAGCCGCGTGCGCACCGCCGAGCGGAGGGCGGAGTGCAGCGCGCTCCGCGCGGGGCCGGCCGGGCGACTCACGGCGGTCACGATAGCCAGCGTCCTAGGCTTGCTGGGCGATGACGGCAGGCGCCTACGAGGCCACAGAGCTGCACATCCGGCCCCCGGGCAAGTGGGCCGATCTCGGCCTGCGCGACGTATGGCGCTCGCGCGAGCTCCTGTACTTCCTGATCAAGCGCGAGCTGCTGATCCGCTACAAGCAGAGCCTGCTCGGCGTCAGCTGGGCGGTGCTCCAGCCGCTCGCGCTCGCGTTCCTCTTCGCGCTGTTCTTCGGCAAGCTCGCCAAGGTCCCGCACCAGGGCATCCCGTACCCGGTCTTCGCGCTCGCCGGGCTGAGCCCGTGGCTGTTCGCCTCGCAGGCGGTGACGCAGAGCTCGGCCAGCCTGATCGCCGACGCGAACCTGCTCTCGAAGGTCTACTTCCCGCGGCTGGTCATCCCGATGGCCAAGCTGCTCGCGCTGATGGTCGACCTGACGGTGTCGCTGTCCGTGGTCGCCCTGTTCATGTTCATCTACGGCGTCTCGTGGCACCTGCAGGCGCTGACCGTGCCGCTCTTCCTCGCCCTCGCGCTTCTGTGCGGGCTCGGCGCCGGGCTGCTGCTGGCCGCGCTGAACGTCAAGTACCGCGACGTGACCGTGGCCGTGCCGCTGGCGGTCCAGATCTGGCTGTTCGCAACGCCCGTCGTCTACCCCGGCTCGCTGGTGACCGGGACGTGGCAGTACATCTACTCGCTGAACCCCATGGTCTCGGTCATCCAGGGGATGCGCTGGGCGCTGCTGGACACGGCGGCGCCACCGATAGGCGCGGTCGCCGTGTCGGTCGCCAGCGCGCTGGCCCTGCTGCTGGTGGGGATCGTCTACTTCCGCCGCACCGAGCGGTTCTTCGCCGACATCATCTGAGATGGACTCCGACGTCGTCGTCCGCGCCGAGGGCATCGGCAAGCAGTACCGCCTTGGGCAGATGCAGACCGGCTACCGGCTGCTCTCGGAGGTCCTCACCGAGCGGCTGCGGTCGCGGACGCTCCGGACCCCCGCGCGCGAGCCGTTCTGGGCGCTGCGCGACATCTCGTTCGAGGTCAAGCGCGGCGAGACGTTCGGCATCATCGGCCACAACGGCGCCGGCAAGAGCACGATGCTGAAGATCCTCGCGCGGGTCACGCCGCCGACCGAGGGCGACCTGCGCCTGCGCGGCCGCGTCGGCGCGCTGCTCGAGGTCGGCACCGGCTTCCACGCCGAGCTCAGCGGCCGCGAGAACATCTTCCTCAACGGCGCGATCCTCGGCATGCGCCGCGGCGAGATCGGGCGCAAGTTCGACGAGATCGTCGAGTTCGCGGAGGTCGAGAAGTTCATCGACACGCCCGTCAAGCGCTACTCGAGCGGCATGTACCTGCGGCTCGCGTTCGCGGTGGCCGCCTACCTGGAGCCCGAGATCCTGATCGTCGACGAGGTCCTGTCGGTCGGCGACCTGGCGTTCCAGCAGAAGTGCCTCGGCCGCATGGAGAGCGTCGCCGGCGAGGGCCGCACCGTGCTGTTCGTCAGCCACAACCTGCCGGCGGTCACCAAGCTCTGCCCAAGGGCGATGCTCCTGGCCCACGGGCAGAAGATCACCGAGGGCCCGACGCGCGACGTCATCGAGTCCTACGTCGCCGCCTCGCGGCGCGACGCCGCGATCCCGCTTGGCGAGCGGCCCGACCGCCAGGGCAACGGCCGCCTGCGCTTCGACGAGATCGTGCTCGAGCAGGCCTCCGGGCCGGTCGACTCGCCCCAGAGCGGCAGCGACGTCGACATCGTCCTGCGCTACCGCACGACCGACGGGCGGCCGGTGCCGCGGCCCACCGTCGGGATCAGCATCTACACGATCCTCGGCGACCTGATGCTCAACCTGCAGAGCGACTCGGCCGGCCTTGTGCTCGACGAGCTGCCGCCGGAGGGCGAGATCCGCTGCCGCCTGCCGCGTTGCCCGCTGCCCGCCGGCGGCTACACGATGAACATCCTCGGCGCGATCGGCGACGAGATCCTCGACTGGGTCCAGCGCGCGCTGGAGTTCAACGTGATCGAGGGCGACTTCTTCGGGACCGGCCGGATGCCGTCCCGCGCGCACCAGGCCGTGCTCGTCGAGCAGGGCTGGAGCGTCGCTCAGCTCCAGTAGTGCTCGCCGTGCTCGCGGTAGAACGCGAAGGTCGCCTCGAGGCCCTCGCGCAGCCCGACCTTCGGCTCCCAGCCGGTGAGCTCGGTCAGCCGCTCGTGGCTGACGTAGATCGAGCCGATGTCGATCTTCTCGCGCTCCGGCGGCCACGGGACGGTCGTCGCGGTGCCGCCCTCGCCGGCGACCTCCTGGCAGAGCTTGGCGACGTCGAGCAGCGAGACCGGCTCGATGCCGCCGACGTTCAGCGCCTGCCCGTAGGCGGCGGGCGTGAGCGCCGCCGCCAGGAACGCGTCGACGGCGTCCGAGACGTAGGTGAAGTCGCGCAGCTGCTGCCCGTCGCCGAAGACCTGCAGGTCCTGGCCCTCGAGCGCGCGGCGGATGAAGACCGTGATGAACCCCTGGCGGCCGTGCTTCATCAGCAGATGCGGGCCGTAGGTGTTGGTCAGCCGCAGCGACACCGTGGGGATCCCGTAGACCTGCTGGTAGAGCAGGTGGTAGGCCTCGCCGGCGATCATGTTGATCGCGTTGACGTCGACCGGGACCAGCGGGTGGTCCTCGGTGACCGGGACGAACTGCGGCCGCCCGTACTGCTGGCGCGAGGCCGCGTAGACGACGACCGCGTCGGGGTTGTGGCGGCGCAGCGCCTCGAGCAGGAACAGCGGCGCCTTGGCGTTGATCTCGAGGTCGGTCTGCGGGTCCTCCATCGAGTCGACGTGGCTGACCTGGCCGGCGAGGTTGAAGACGTAGTCCTGCCCCTGGACGATGGCCGCGATCGCGTAGGGATCGCGCAGGTCGGCCAGGTTGATCCACATGCGGTCCTCGAGCCCGCGGACGTTGTAGAGGTTGCCGCCGTACTCGGGCAGCAGCGAGTCGACGACCGTGACGTCGGCGCCGAGCTCGACCAGGCGCGCGGCGAGGTGCGAGCCGACGAAGCCCAGGCCGCCGGTGACGAGCGTGCGCTTGCCGGCGTAGACGTCGAACGAGGGCAGCGGCATCGCAGCTGATCCTAGGCGCGGCCGCGCGGGCGCAGCAGCCACGCGTCGAGGTCGGCGAAGCGCAGCGGCTCGGCCTCGTGCGTCGGGCGCCACAGTGCCTCGAACGCCGCGCGGTTGCGCACCCAGCCGGCGCGCGACACGTGGCGGCTGCGCAGCCGCTTGAGCAGCTCGTCGCGCGCGCGGCCCCAGCCGATCACCTCGGTGGCGACGATGAGCACCTCGCGGTCGGCGAACCCGCGCAGCAGCGTGCGCCACTGCGCGTTGGTGAACTCGGTGTCGATGCGGTGGAACATGTGCAGGTCGGCGCCCTCGACGGGCGCGTCGGCGAGCAGGTCGTGGCCCAGCACGCGGGCCTCGGGCAGCAGCCCGGCGAGCCGCTCGACGGTGGCCGGCGCGTAGTCGGTGAGCACGAGCCGCCGGTCGGGCCGCAGGCGCAGCAGCCACAGCTCGAGGACGGCCGCGCCGGCGCCGTAGGACGCGAGCGTCGCGACGCCGCGCTGCGCCAGCCATGCGTCGATGGCCCGCGCCCGCGTCTCGAGCTCCGGGCGCTCGTCGGCCTGGCGCTCGAGCCCGGCACGGTCGCTCGCCAGCGCGAACGGGCCCTCGGAGCCGACGCGCAGCGCGTCCCACGCCTCGGGGCGCACGAGGTCGTCGCCGACGAGCGCGCGGTGCTCGCCGAAGTCGAAGACGTGGGGAACCGTGAGCCGCAGGCTCAGATCAGCTTGTGGCGGAGGTACTGGCGCGCGAAGCCCGCGACGAAGCGCGGGATGCAGTGCGCGTAGCGCGGAAACAGGCGCCGCGGCTCGTGGACGAGGCGGTAGGCCCACTCCAGGCCCGACGACTGGACCCAGTCGGGCGCCTGGGGGATGAGCCCGGCGTGGAAGTCGAACGCGGCGCCGACGCCGGCGAGCACCGGCGCGTCGAGCTGCGGGCGCATCCGGGCCATCCACTTCTCCTGCTTGGGGACGCCGATGCCGACCCAGACCACGTCGGCCTGCGAGCGGTTGATCTCGGTCGCGACCGCCTCCTCCTCCTCTTCGGAGAGACGGCGGAAGGGCGGCGCGTAGCCGCCGACGATCTTCAGGCCCGGGTAGCGCCGGCGCAGGTTGAGCGCCAGCTGCACCAGCGAGCCCTGGTTGCGCCCGCCGTAGAGGTACATGCGCACCCCGGTGCCCGCGGAGCGGGCGCAGTAGCGATCCATCAGCTCCGGCCCGTAGACGCGCGTGCGCAGCCGGTCCTGGCCGAGCGCGTTCATGGCCCACACGACCGGCTGGCCGTCGGGCACGGCGAGCGACGCGTTGAGCACGGCCTCGCGCAGCTCCGGGTCCTCCTGGCAGGAGACGATGCCGTGGACCGAGACCGCGCAGACGTACTCGCGCGCACGGCTGGCCACCGCGGCGTCGATCCAGTCCATCGTCTGCTCGTAGTCGGTCGTCGACAGCGGCACGCCGAGCACGGCGACCGACCGCGGCGGCGCGGGCGGCGGAGCCGCGGGCAGATGCGGCCTGGTGGCGGGGTTCGCTGGGGTTGACAGCGGCATGGCGGGGGACACGTGCCTCTCCGGTTCCTTACCGGCTCTGGCCGTGTTCAAACGACCTTCGAGGCCCGAAGTCTCGGCATTTCCGGCGGAGCTCAATCGATCACCTCGCCTGAGGTGGCGATCAGGCGCTCCTCGTGACCGATCTGGTCGTCGGCGCCCTCGGGGCCTTCGACCTGCGAGAGGCGCTCCTCGAGCAGCGCGACGCGCTGCGTGAGCACCTTGAGCTGATCGGAGTGCCGCGACGTCGCGACCGAGAAGTGCAGCAGCAGCAGCAGGACGAAGCCGAACGCCACGAAGAACAGGGCGTTGGGGGCGTACGCGATGCCGAAGACGCTCGCGAGGTCGGCGAGCAGCCCGCGCCAGACGGCGAGCAGCAGGAGAACGACGGCCGCGAGCAGCCACAGCAGCGCGTAGCGCTCCAGCAGCCGGCGGCGCCGGACCAGCTCGAGGATGAAGAACAACAGGCCCGCGGCGAGGACGATCGCGACGATCTGGATGCGGCTGTCCATCAGATCCCCGCTCCCGCGATCACGGCCGCCGGCTCGCCGGGATCCGGCTCGGGCCGGCGGCGGGCCAGGCCGACGAAGATCGCCAGCAGCACCTTGATCATGTAGTAGGCGGACTTCCCCGACGAGATCGAGGACACACCCGCCGAGCGGGTGTGCATCTTGACCGGCACCTCGACCATCTTCAGGCGGTGCCAGTGCAGCATCAGCACGGCCTCGACCTCGGGGTAGTCGTGCGGGTAGTCGCGGGCGAAGACCCCGATGCCTCGCCGGTTGTAGAGCCGGAAGCCCGACGTCGGGTCGCTGACCCGCTGGTCGACGATCCGCGAGAGGATGAACGCGAAGATGTGGATGCCGGTCCGGCGGCTGACCGGCGCGGGGTACTTGTGGTCGTCGGTCAGGAAGCGCGAGCCGCAGACCATGTCGACCTCGGGGTCGGCGTCCATCGCCGCGATCAGCTTGCGCAGCTCGCGCGGGTCGTGCTGGCCGTCGCCGTCGACCTGGGCCATGTAGTCGTAGCCGTTCTCCTGCGCGAAGACGAAGCCGGCCTGCACGGTGCTGCCGATGCCGAGGTTGTAGGGCAGGCGCACCACGCGCGCCCCGGCGGCACGGGCGATCTCGCCGGTGCGGTCGGTCGAGCCGTCGTCGACGACGAGCACGTCGAACTCCGGGGCATGCCGCCGCAGCGCGGCGACGACCTCGCCGACGGTGGCCTGTTCGTTGTAGGCCGGCACCACTGCGAGGTACCGGCGCGTGCTGTGCTTCGGGAAACGCATGTCTCACGTGCACGACGCGCAGCGCAGGGCGAAAGTTGCGCGGGCGGGCGCGTCGAAACCCCAGTGTAGGTGGGTTCAGGGCTTGCGGTCGAGGCTCGACAGCGCTCGTGCGAGCAGCAGCGGAGCGCCGATCGCCAGCAGCGCGAACAGCACGTAGTACAGGGCGGGGCTCACCCAGGGCGGGCGGAACAGCGAGGCGCGCCTCGCGATCGTCGGCGCCAGCGTGGCGAACGTCCGGGATCCGCGCCGAAAGACCAGATCGAAGTCGAAGTCGATCGGCCGGCCGTCGATCGTGCCGGTCGACGGCTGCGTGGCCAGGTCGCCGTTGCCGAACAGCGCGACCTTGATCGGGCCGCGGTTGTGGATGCAGACCTCGATCGTCGACCCGCCCGGCACGTTGCCGACGCGGACGACGTGGCGAGGCTGGAAGCCGACGTCCGGGTAGCCACCGGGCAGCAGGCCGTGGCGCGGCGCGAACGAGCGGTCGAGCGCGCGGACGGTCACGTCGAGCGGCGGGCCGTGCTTGTGGAAGTAGTTGCCGACCTCGAAGTCGACGCTGTCGAACGGCTGGTCGCGGGGAACGGGGATCGGGCGCTGGCAGGCGGTCTGGCCCGCATGGAGCGAGTCCGACGGCAGCACGCTGGCCACGCCGAGCGTGAACGCCTCGGTCGTGCGCAGGGTCACTGCGACGACGACCAGCACGGTGAGGCCCGCGGCGGCGAGGACGAGCGCGGCCCTACGCATAGAACCTCCACGCGGTGAGCCCGAGCGAGTAGAGGTCGAGGAACACCAGGCCCATGACGACGAACGCGATCGCCCAGGCGCGCGCCGCGCGCGGCACGAGCCGCATCGCCGCCGCGACGCCGAGCCCGCCGACGGCGACCATCGGGAACGCGTAACGGCCCTGGATGAACGCGCCGTTGCGGTGGTTCTCGAGCAGCTTGTTGTAGTCGGTCCACTGCAGGCCGGCGAGCAGCACGACCGCGGTGAGCAGGAGGAAGGCGAACACCGCCAGGTCGACCGACCGGCGGAAGCGGATCAGCGCCGCGACGACGCCGGCGACGAGGACGGCCGTGATCCCGGTGAGGACCCCGTACATCCACTCGGGGAACCGCACCTCGGTCCATCCGAACGTGCCCCAGATGCCGCGCATCCAGATGTCGTAGAGCGGCATCCCGTGGAAGTAGGGCGGGAACCCGTAGCGGTGCATCCCGAAGACGCGCGGGAAGTAGTACTGGTAGAGGTAGGACAGGAAGTCGTGCAGGTGGAACGGCTGGCCGTTGGCGGCGTCGGTGATCTGAGCGGCGCCCGCGCGGTTGGAGGCGTGGGCGATCAGGAACCAGCCGCCGAGCGTCACGGCGAGCGCGGCCCCGGCCGCCAGCAGCCGCAGCAGCGCCCGCGAGGAGCCGGCGCGGTGCAGGCGCCAGGCGCCGATCGCGAGCACGAGCAGCGCGCCGGGCAGCAGCGCGTAGCTCGTCGCCTTGACGACGCACGCGGCGCCCACGGCGCCCAGGAACAGGACGGCCCGCCCGGTGGTCAGACCGCGCTTGAGGACCAGGGTGCCGGCCCACAGCGCGCCGGTCCAGACGGCATAGAGCGCCGCGTCGGGGGTGATCGACGCGGTGACGAACTGGACCATCGGCAGCAGGCCGGCGGTCGCGGCGGTGAGGAACTGGGCGGTCCGGTCGCCGGCGAAGACCTCGCCGGCGAGCAGCCAGGCGAACGCGACCAGGACGACCAGCCAGAACGCCGAGAAGATCCGCTCCCAGGCCAGGCGCGTGAACTCGTCGCCGCCCTGCGTGAGCTTGGCCGGCAGCGCCTCGTAGAGGTAGTACAGCGGCGGGTTGGAGGCCGCCGGGATCTCTCCGCCCGCGTCACTCTTCAGGGCGTCGGGCATCGCGGCGTCGTGGCGCTGCCACGCGTGCCAGGCGTCCTCGTCCCAGGTCATCTTCGTGGCCGGCGAGCCCGCGACCTGGTCGGAGTTCGAGGCCAGGCCACCCTCGCGCTGCTCGGTCGAGAACGACGGCTTGCCGGACTGGCCGGGCAGGTGCCCGGTCCGCGCGAGGTACTCGGCGTAGGCGAAGTGCTGGTTCTCGTCGGGGGCCTGGAAGGCCGGCGTGACGAGTGCCCACGCCACGCCGAACGTCAGCGCGACGAGGCACAGCGACAGCAGCGGTCCCGGGATGCGACGCAGGAGGCGCAAAGCGGCAGGGGAGGTTAGGGTCGCGGCCGATGCGGGTCTGCTTCCTCGTGCCCGGCCTGTCGCGCTCCGGCGGGATCGACGTGATCCGCGCCCACGCCGAGCGGCTGGGCGCGGAGCTGCACACCGAGGCGCCCGGCGGCGACTGGGACGTCGCGCTGGCGACCTGGTGGACGACGATCCCGCTGCTGGCGCGGGTGCGCGCGCAGCGGCGCGGGGTCTTCACGCAGGGCTTCGACCCGTTGCACTACCGGGGCGAGGAGTTCGTCGACCGGCTGGCGGCGAGCGCCGCGATCGCCGCGCCGTTCGACGTGATCGCCAACAGCGAGTGGCTGGCCGAGATGGTCCGCGCCGTGCGGCCGGGCGCGGAGTGCCACGTCGTCGCGCCGGGCGTCGACAAGGCCCTGTTCGGCGGGGAGCCGCGGGCCGCGAGCGACGGCCCGCTGAGGATCCTCGTCGAGGGCCAGCCGAGCGTCTGGTTCAAGGGGGTGGGCGAGGCGTTGGCGGCGACGGCCGCGATGACCGAGCCGCGCCACGTGACGGTGGTGGCGCTCGACCCCGCCGGGACCGAGGGCCTGGCGGCCGACCGCGTCGTCTCCGGGCTGGCGCCCGACGCGATGGCCGCGCTGTACCGCGAGGCCGACGTGCTCGTCAAGCTCAGCCGGCACGAGGGCCTCGGGCTGGCGCCGGTCGAGGCCTTCCACGCCGGCGTGCCGGCGGTGCTCACGCCGTTCGGCGGCCACGCCGCCTACGCGCGCCACGGCGAGAACGCGCTGCTCGTCGGGTTCGACGACATCCCGGGCACGGCGCGCGCGCTCGACCGCCTCGCCGCCGACCGCGAGCTGCTCGCGCGGCTCTCGGAGGGCGCGCTGCGCACCGCGCAGGCGTGGCCGGATCCCGAGGCGTCGGCCGCACTGCTGCGCGACGCGATCGGCCGGCTCGGTCCGGGAACGACCGACGCCGCGGCGCTGGACGCGGTCGTGCGCGAGGCGGGCCAGCGGCGGGCAGAGCTCGCGCGGCTGCGCGACACCGCGGCGGAGTTCAGGCGGGCCTACGCCGATCTCGAGACCAAGCACGAGGCGCAGGTCGAGGCCAACCGCGTGGTGGCCGGACAGCTCGAGGACGTGGCCGCGCAGCTGGACGCCGCGACGTCGTCGCGGGCCTACCGGTGGGCGATCGCGCTGCGCAAGGTGCTCCCGGGCCGATGAGCGTGCGCGTCGTCGGCGATCCGATCGCGCTCGCGCTGGCCGGGCTGCCGGAGCCGGCCGGCGAGCCCGAGCTCGTCGTCGCGCTCGACGACGCGCCGGGGCCGGCGAACGTCCGCTGGTGGCGCGGCCGGCCCGAGCGCGGCGCGACGGGCGAGCGGACGATCGCGACCGACGGCGAGGGCCTGTGGTCGCGCGCCCCGTGGCCGGTCCGCGACGAGCTCTTCGACCTCGCCGCGCCGGCCGCGCCCGGCCGCGTCCTGCTCGTCGGCGCCGAGGACGACGACGTCGCCTTCGCGTGCGATCACGGCCTCGACGTGGAGGCCGTCGGCCGCCTGACCGCCGAGGCGCTGGCCGCCGCCGACGTGGTCGTCCACGGCATCGGCCTCGGCGCGCCGCTGCCCGGCGACGCGCTCGCCGTCCTCGCGGCCGGTCGCCTGCTCGTCACCAACGCCGCGCCCGGCTTCGGCCTGCGCGCGGGCGTCGACCACCTCGCCGCCGAGGGGATCGCGCCTGCCTACGAGGTCATCCAGGAGGCGCTCGCGGCGCCCGAGGCGTTCGCCGCGCTGCGCCGGATGGGACGGCTCACCGCCCGCGAGCACCGAGCGAGCGAGGTGTACGCCAGGCTCTAGAGGTGCTCCGCGATGTGCGGGGCGTTGCGGTCGAAGACGCGGTAGCCGAGCACGAGGACGGTCGCGATGATCGCCAGCGGGATCGCCAGGTGCGACCAGCCGCCGGCCACGGCCGCCGCGCCAGTCGCCTGCGGCCCCCCGATCAGCGCGTGGTGGACCTGCGTGAGGACCACGGCCAGCGGGTTGAGCATCAGCGCGTGTTTGATGCCGCTCGATACGTGGGTGAGGCTCGGGATCGTGTAGAGCACGGGCGTCGCGTAGAACAGCGCCTGCGAGAAGACGTCCCAGATCGGCTGCAGGTCGCGGAAGCGGACGTAGAGCGCGGAGAGCAGCATCGCCACGCCGACGATCAGCAGCGTGAGCAGCGCGACGAGCACCGGCAGCTCGAGCCACGTCCAGCGCGGCTCGATGCCGCTGGCGAGCGCGAAGACCACGACCACCAGCAGGTTGAGCACCATGTTGAAGGAGGCGACCATCACGACCGACACGGGGATCGCCATGCGCGGGAAGTGGATCTTGCGCACGAGGTTCTCGCGGCCGACGACCGAGGGCACCGCCCCCGACGTCGCCTCGTTGAAGTACGTGAAGAGGACGATGTTGGCCAGCAGCACGATGGGGTAGTGCGGCACGGCGCCGCCGATCTTCAGGAACTGCGTGAAGACCGCGTACAGGACGCCGAACAGCATCAGCGGCCGGCCGAGCTGCCAGAAGTAGCCGAGCGCCGAGCCGAAGAAGCGCAGCTTGAAGTCGGTCACCGCGAGCGTCCGCGCGAGGTGGAAGAAGCGCGCGAAGCCGCCGCCGAGCGCCGACGGGCCGGCGATCGGCGGGCCGAGCAGCTCCTCGTCGTAGCCCTGGACGCTCACGCGCGCTCCAGGGAGACGTCGTGAGGAACGTCGAGGACGGCGCCGGTGTCGCGCACGCCGAGCACCACCGCGGTGGCGAGCCGCCGCCGGCGGTCCATGACGTTCGAGCCGCCCTCGTGGACGATCCACGGTGTCGCGTAGATCCGCCCGTGCGACAGCGGCAGCTCGATCTCGACCGCGAACTCGAGCTCGGTCCCGGGCTCCAGCGGACCGGGATGGATGTTCTGGTCGGCCGACGACGTGGCGAAGACCGGATGGCCGAGCTCGTTCTCGATCAGCAGCGCGACGTTGGCCTCGACGCGCTCGTTGACGCGGATGCGCGCCCGGAAGCGCCACGGCTTGCCCTGGTGCAGCGTCTGGGTCCGCTCGCCGCTGGTCTCCTCGAACCAGCCCTCGAGGATCTCGGCGGCGCGGTCGCCGACGCGCGTGCCGCCGTCGCTGGGGCTCACGCCGCTGCCATCGCCGCGGCCGAAGTTGACCTCGAGGTACTGCTCGCCGACGTCCTCGGGGTCGCCGATCAGCTTGACCTCGCCGCCCTCGAGCAGCATCGCCCGGTCGCAGAAGCGGCGCACCGAGCCCATGTCATGGGTGACGAACAGGATCGTCTTGCCCTGGTCCTGCAGCGCGTGGAAGACGTCGAAGCACTTCTGCTGGAACGCCGCGTCGCCGACCGCGAGCACCTCGTCGACGAGCAGCACGTCGGCGTCGACCTGCGTCATCACCGCGAACGCCAGCCGCACGTGCATGCCCGACGAGTAGTTCTTGAGCTTGAGGTCGGCGAACCGCTCGAGCTCGGCGAACTCGATGACCGTCTCGACGCGCTTGCGCGCCTCGGCCGGCGAGAGGCCGAGCATGATCGCGTTGATCACGATGTTGTCGTGGGCTGCGAGGTCGGGGTTGAAGCCCACGCCGAGCTCGATGAACGTCGACAGCCGGCCGCGCACGTAGATCCGCCCGCTGTCGACCCGGTAGATGCCGGCCATGCACTTCAGCAGCGTCGACTTGCCGGAGCCGTTGCGCCCGACGATGCCGAAGAACTCCCCGGGCCGCACGGCGAACGAGACGTCGTCGAGCGCCTTGAGGCGGTCGATGCGGCTGCGCCGGAGGGGATGCAGCACCCGCTCCTTGAGCGTGTGCACCTTCTCCTGCGGGACCTCGAACGTCTTCTCGACGCGATCGACGAGGACCGCGGGCAGCTCGGATCCGCGGCTGTCCACAGATGCGAACGGTAGTGGCGGCTACGGCGCGCGCTTGAACGCGTAGTACGCCGGCTTCTTGTGCAGGTCGTACGTCAGCAGGCCCGTCGTGCGGTTGTAGGGCGCCACGGGCTCGTCGAGAAGGCCCAGCCACCCGACGTCCTTGATGTAGCTCGTGCGGTTGGCCTGGGTGAACGCGGCCTTGATCCAGTTGCCCTGGTCGGCGGACGACACGTAGAAGTTGAAGTCGTCGGACCCGTGGTCGGCCTGGATCGTGAACTCCGAGATCCAGATCCCCGGGCAGTGCTTGCGGAACCGCGTGTAGGCCTTGCGGTAGACGCGGCAGACCTGCGAGTGCAGCGTGTCGAGGTCGCTGAAGTCGTAGTTGCCGTCGTTGCCGAACGGCTTCTGGCTGAGGTCGGGGATCCGCGTCGAGAACGGGTTGTGCCCGTAGAGGTCGAGCCGCGGGGGCTTGCCGTTGGGCAGTCGCATCCACTTGACCCAGTCGCGCGGCACGATGTCGCCGGCGGTGTAGGTCATGCCGCCGATCACGATGTTGTGGCGGCTCGCCTGGTGCAGCCCGACGTACGCGGCGTCGAGGATCTTCGCGTACTCGCGCGGCGCGGTCGGGTCGTCGACGTGCAGCGGCTGGAAGTTGTCGCGCCGGCTCGGCTCGCCCCAGATCATCCAGCGCCGGACGCCGGGGTAGCGCTTCGAGGCCGCGTAGACGAAGTTCTCGAAGTCGTGCGGGTCGTTGGGCGTGTAGCGACCGTCCTGGCCGCCGTTGGCCCACGACGGGGTGTCCTTGACCATCAGCGCCACGGTGAAGTGGTACTTGCGGCCCATGGCGATCGCCTTGTCGATGTCGGTGTCCCAGTGGTAGGCCGGGTCCTGGGGATCGCGCGGGTTCGCCGGCCGGCTGGGCTCGACGGCCGACCACAGCAGCCCCGTCTGCAGCACGTCGAGGCCGAGGCTGCGGTAGATCGGGCCCGGCGAATGGCCGTTGGGGAGCGTCAGCGGCCCCCAGATCGACTTGAGGGCGCGGCCCTGCGCGAGCGCCGGCAGGCACAGGCAGAGCAGGAGGGCGGTGAGCGAAAGGCGTCGGAGCATCTTCTGTCAGAGCAGGTGCGCGACGGAGAAGTTGCGCACCTGGTCCGAGACGGGTCAGGTCACGGTCAGGTGACGACCTCTGTGCGCTCGAAGGCGATGACGTCGGCGAGGATGGCGTCGAGGTCGCGGGTAGGGCGCCAGCCGAGCGCCGCGCCGATCTTCGAGATGTCGGGAACCCGGCGGTGCATGTCCT
>Ga0070660_100001624_pt1 | contig 15455 bp, 14 predicted proteins | sample KBSC33metaG_FD_64670 | JGI IMG/M metagenome (GOLD analysis project Ga0070660, IMG submission 64670) | Corn rhizosphere microbial communities from Kellogg Biological Station, Michigan, USA - KBS C3-3 metaG | ecosystem: Host-associated > Plants > Roots > Rhizosphere > Soil ... | reverse complement strand
GTCTTTTGGTTCACAACTGCGCTGCGAATACCAACACCGCCACGGGCATGCGGTGTAAACTGCGAAACCTTGGTGCGCTTGCCGTAGCCGTACTTGGATATTACGAATATGTCACTGCCCTCTTCAACTATGTCCATACCTATCACGTGGTCGCCTGGGCGCAGCCGTATACCACGCACACCGCGGCTCACGCGGCCCATCGGGCGGGCATCTTTTTCGTGGAAGCGTATAGCCTGGCCGTTACTGGTACTTATAACAACTTCGTTGTCGCCAGTCGTCATGCGAATCCACTTCAGCTCATCGCCTTGGTCTAGATTGATGGCTATAAGCCCGCTCGCTCGCACATTTTGGTACTGCTCGAACGGCGTTTTCTTAACGACACCGCGGACTGTACACATTATGAGGTTAGCTGCATTGTCGGTTTTACTGACGTTGATGACACTGCTAACTGTTTCTTCTGGCTGTAATTGCAGTAGGTTCACGAGCGCGACGCCCTTGGCATTCAAGCTTGCAGCTGGAACTTCGTAGGTTTTAATTCTGAACACCCGGCCTTTGTTAGTAAAGAACAGTAGGAAGTCGTGTGTGCTGGCATTTACGACGTGCTCAATCACATCTTCCTCTCGGGTGACCATGCCACGGCGGCCCTTGCCCCCCCTACCTTGGCGCTTGTAGTCGGCAATCTGGCTACGCTTTACGTAGTTAGCACTGGTGAGCGTGACTACCACTTGCTCTTCGGCTATAAGGTCTTCATCGCTCATCTTGCCGAGTTCGTTCGGTACAATCTTGGTGCGGCGCTCATCGCCATACTGCTTCTTCAGCTCAAGCAGCTCATCCTTCACAATCTTCAGTATCTTCTTTTCGTCGGCCAGAATGCCTTCAAGCTTTTCAATGAGTTTAATAAGGTCAGCTAGTTCGTCTTCAATCTTCTTTCGTTCCAGCCCGGCCAGGGTGCGCAGCTGCATCGCCAGAATCGCACGCGCCTGAATCTCCGTGAGCTTGAACTTCTTTATTAAGTTTTCTTGGGCTTCTTCAGTAGTTTCACTGGCACGAATAGTGCTAATAACTTCATCGATGTGGTCAAGGGCTATCTTGAGGCCTTCTAGAATGTGGGCGCGTTCGCGAGCCTTACGGAGTTCGAACTCTGTGCGGCGGCGAACTACCGTTTGGCGGTGTTTGATGTGCTCCTGAATAATATCTTGCAGGCCCAATATGCGCGGCTGGATACCATCTATCAGTGCCAACATGTTGAAGTGGAACGTCGTCTGCAGCGGCGTGAGCTTAAACAGCTGGTTCAGCAGTTTCTTCGGAAAAGCATCTTTCTTAAGGTCAATGACAATGCGGACGTTACCACGGGCACTTTCGTCGCGCAGGTCACTTATGCCACCAATTTTTTTGTCGCGTACGAGGTCGGCAATCTTTTCAATAAGGCCTGCTTTGTTAAGGCCATACGGTATTTCGGTAATAATTATTTGGTGGCGGCCGCCTTTACTAGCCTCGACTACTTCGGCAATACCCCGAGTAACCACACCGCCCTTGCCCGTCGCGTAAGCCGTGCGCAAGCTATCCTTGCCATACACCACTCCGCCAGTCGGGAAGTCTGGGCCTTTGACATGCTTAAGCAAGTCGTCAAGCGTAGCGTCTGGGTTATCAATCTGCTCTACAGTAGCATCCACCAGTTCGCTCAGGTTGTGGGGCGGAATGTTGGTGGCCATACCAACAGCAATACCTAGTTGTCCATTTAGCAACAAGTTTGGCAATTTAGCAGGGAGAACACTCGGTTCTTGCAAGCGTCCGTCGTAGTTGTCACGGAAGTCGACGGTTTCTTTATCTATGTCTACCAGCAACTCTTCGGCAAGGCGGTGCATCTTGGCCTCGGTGTAACGCATGGCTGCCGGTGGGTCACCATCCATACTACCGAAGTTACCTTGCCCGTTCACTAGCATGTAGCGCATTGCCCACGGTTGGGCCATACGCACCATACTGTCATATATAGCAGCATCACCGTGCGGGTGGTAATCACCCATCACAGCACCAACGACGTTAGCACTCTTACGGTGCTTGGCTCCACTACGCAAACCGTCACGGTTCATGGTGTACAAGATTCGGCGGTGTACTGGCTTCAATCCATCGCGCACGTCAGGCAATGCTCGGCTAACAATCACGCTCATGGAATAGCGCAGGTAGCTGTCCTCCATGACATTTTCGACTGTTCGCTGCTCTACTGTTCTCGAATGGCCACTATCTGTTATATCGGCATAGTCTTGAACTACAACTGCCGCTTCTTCGACAGATTCTTCCATTGGCTCGACAGGTTCGGTATTCTGGTCTTCTAAATCTGCCATCTTATATATCCAAATCCTTCACGAACTTCGCATGTGTTTGAATGAAGTTTTTGCGTAGTTCTACTTCAGTGCCCATCAGCTTATTGAAGATAGCGTCCGCCTTTTCGGCGTCTTCTACCCGTACTTGTATGAGCACACGCTTTTCGGGGTTCATAGTTGTTTCAAACAGCTGCTCGGCATCCATTTCGCCAAGGCCCTTGTAGCGCTTTTGCTCTACATAACCAGCTTGGCGGAAACGCTCTTCATCTGGGTTAACCTTCTGACCTTCCTGCTTGCGGCGGGTAATCTCTTCGTCAAGTATCCGTTCCAGCTCAGTTTCGTCATATATATATGTACTGCTCTTGCGCCCTTGCTTAACTAGCTCAAACAGTGGCGGCTTTGCGAGGTACAAGTGGCCACCATCGACTATTTCCTTCATGTAGCGGAAGAAGAACGTAAGCAGCAAGGTGTTGATGTGGCTACCATCGACATCGGCGTCGGTCATAAGAATGATGCGGCCATAGCGTAAGCCCCGTACATCAAACGACTCTTCTATGCCCACACCCAAAGCCTTAATAAGGTTCAGAATTTCGTTATTAGCAAGCATTTTGTCGAGTCGGGCACGTTCAACGTTGAGAACTTTACCACGCAGCGGCAGTATTGCTTGGGTCTTACTATCGCGGCCGCTTTTAGCTGAACCACCGGCACTATCACCTTCCACGAGGTATATTTCGCTGTTGGCCGGGTCTTTACTACTACAGTCTGCTAGCTTGCCAGGCATACTGGCGCCTTCCAGGACACCTTTACGCAAAATGTTTTCGCGGGCAGCACGGGCGGCCTTACGAGCGCGGGCAGCTAGTAGTGCTTTGCCGACAATCTTACGGGCTACAGCTGGGTGCTCTTCAAGATAGTAATTAAAGTATTCATTCATTACTTGGGTGACATAACCTTGCACTTCCGGATTGCCCAGTTTGTTCTTGGTCTGACCTTCAAACTGAGGGTCGGGTAGTTTTACGAGGATGATAGCCGTAAGACCCTCGCGGGTATCTTCGCCGGTCAGGTTCTCTTCCTTCTCTTTCAGAAGTCCCTGTTTACGGGCATAGTCGTTAACCACGCGGGTGAGCGCTGAACGGAAACCAGTCAGGTGCGTGCCACCGTCGGGGTTGAGCACATTGTTCGCAAAAGCTTTGATGGTTTCGGTATACGCATCTGTATACTGCAAGGATATTTCTACCTGTGTATCTTGCACCATCTTGTCAACATAAAAGATATCGTCATCCACTGCTTCTTTGCCCATGTTGAGATGCTTAACATAGCTTTGGATGCCGCCCTCGAAGTAAAAGCTGTAGCGCTCACCGGTCTTTTCGTCAAGAATGCTGGTACGGATACCTTTGGTTAGATAAGCTGCGTGACGCAAACGGTCTAGGATGGTGTCATAGCTGAACTTTATCTCCTGGAAAATAGTGTCGTCCGGGTAAAAAGTAATCTCTGTACCGCGCTTGTCAGTCGCACCGACAACTTTTAGGGCTGCCTTTGGCACACCGCGTTCGTATTCCTGTTGGTGGATTTTGCCATCTCGGTGCACAGAAACAATAAGCCGAGTACTAAGGGCATTTACTACGCTCACGCCCACACCGTGCAAACCGCCCGATACTTTGTAACCGCCGCTACCAAACTTGCCACCGGCGTGAAGCACGGTTAGCACCGTTTCGACAGTGCTCTTTTTGGTCTTGGGGTGAATGTCGGTCGGAATACCGCGGCCGTTGTCCCATACGGTCACGCCGCCGTCTTCACGCAGCGTTACAGTAACTTCAGTGGCATGTCCTGCCAAGGCTTCATCAATACCATTATCAACAATCTCCCAGACCAAGTGGTGCAAGCCTTCTATACCGGTACCACCAATGTACATACCGGGGCGCTTGCGCACCGGTTCCAAACCTTCAAGAACTGTAATCTGTTCAGCAGAATAGCCTGTTTGTTTCGCCACTATAAATACACCTTTACCCTTTTATAAAGACACGGAGTCTTAATTTTCTCCCACTGCCCTATATTATAGACGATTTTTGCCCCGTCAACAACTTCTATCATACTGCTTACGTTGCAATAAATATCACTCTTGATTGAACAATAGAGGTTATGGTTAAATACCCTTGAAGGTTTCTTAATTAAAAGGCCTAGTGTGAAACAAAAAAGAGTTCAAGATGTTCGAGAAACTTCTCTCTAACCTGCCCTACAACCCTAGTCTGGTAAACCAGCTAAGCTTCTATGCAAAGCGTATGCGCCGCGAGGAAAGCATCCGCCGCACTGGAGTGATATTTTTGGTACTCGCCTTTGCTGTACAGTTTTTTGCAGTACTGAGCCCGCCTCAGCCAACGGTTGCAGATTCCGTTAATGACCTTATCAATAATGGTATTTCGGGCACGAACGCAGCTGGAGAAGCAGCAGGCTTCTGCAAGAACAACACACGCCACTACAAAGATATCCTTACCTACTACGGCATTAGTTGCAGTGAAGTAGCCGGTGCCGGTACTGTAACAATTAAATCGACGGACTACGACAACCAGCTTTACTCTATGGGCTGGAAAAACATCGGTACGACCTACAACGGCAAAAAGACGTATCAGCAGTCAGTAAATATACCGAATGCCGGTACGCTGTACTGGCGCAAATTATCGGTTTGGGACACTATACCTTTCTCTACTTATAAAGCACTTAAGGTCCCTGCCACCAGTAAACACGGTGTATTCTGGATACTCTATAACTGCGGTAACTTAGTGCACGTTAAAATTCCAAGCCCGTATGTACCGCCAGCACCGACTACGCCTCCGCCGCCACCACCACCGGTAGTACTCACCTGTACTAACTTGGCTATGAACTATGACGATAACCAGACGGTACAGTTTGGTAGTGCGGTTATAGTCCGTGGCCAAGCAGCCGGTAGCAATTTGCCCGCTGGTCAAAAAGTGGACATGTACTACAACTACCTCAACAGTGCCACTAACAAGGTTGTGGCGAGCGATAAATCACTTGGTGTGCCATTTGCAGGAACAACTGCCAATGACAGCCTTACGCATACCTTCACGGCTAATAGTGCTGGTAACTTCACCATTACTTTGACCGTTAAATACAATACCAGTAAAGTTGCCGCTGGAAGCGCAACCGGTAACTGTGTGAAACACATTACTGTTGCCCAGCCATGTATATACAACAGCGTCCTGCCAGCTGACAGTCCAGAGTGCAAGCCTTGCGACAAAGCAGTTAGCAGCCAGGACACACTCGCCTGCATGCAATTGCACAAGTCGGCGAGCGACACTACGGCCGGATGGACTGTAGACAATGACGAGGTCAAGACTGCTAATCCTGGCGACAGCGTTACTTACACACTCAGCACAACTAACGCTGGCAAAGCCACAGTAAAGCAATTTACTGTACAGGAAGACATGAGCGATGTACTCGATTACACTGCCAAAGACAATAATGGTAACTACTCTATAAATCTTTATGGCGGCGCTATGGACAATACTGGTCTTGTTGTTTGGCCCGCTCAGGATTACGCACCCGGTGCCACCATCACACACCAAATAACCATCAAGGTAGCTGACCCTATACCAGCTACACCGGTTTCAACCAGTGATACGACCCGCTTTGACTTGACGCTCACAAACACTTACAACAACACGATAAACATTAAGGTCCCAGCTCCGGTTACAAAGCAAATCGAAACTACCGTGGCTGCCCTGCCTAACACCGGACCTGGCAGTAGCCTCATTGCAGTTGGTGCAATTGTAATCCTAGCCGGCTACTTCTTTGCCCGCGCCCGCCTGCTTGCCGACGAAAGCATGATAGCCGTGCGCCAACAAGCTAACAATGGAGGTATGTAATGAGTGAACAACTCAATGTACAGTCACCAGAGCAAGGTTTCGACAAGATAGAAGTCAAGAACCAAGCACCGGCAGAAACAGCTAGCGTCTCGCCCGAACAGCAGGCCGAGCAACTTGAAACGGCTCGTGCAGCCCTGCAAGAAATCGCTCCACCCAAGGAACGATTAGCCTTGCCAGTTGACGATAAGCCACAGGACAACCAGCCTTTGTACATCGACCGTACGGTTAAGAAAATCCAATTTAAGCAGTCGATGAAACAGGTGCGTCGTGAGCTTTCAGTGCCCGAAAAAGTATTGAGCACGTTCGCTCACCAACCAATCATTAAGGCCGTAAGCGAAGCGAGCGCCAAGACCGTCAGCCGCCCTTCAGGACTGCTCGGTGGCGGGTTCTTTGCCTTCGTAGGCAGCCTTGCTTACCTGTACTTCACGAAGCACATTGGCCTGACCTACAACTATTTACTGCTTATACTCTTTTTCGTCGGCGGCTTTGCGTTTGGCGTCGTACTCGAGCACGTCGGCCATTTGCTCCGCCCTCACCACGAATAGTTCTATACCCTACTTTAGTTCGTCGCTACCATGAAGATTGCCTTCGTTATCTATGAAGATGGTATCGCCTGGTGGCGGCGTGAGTGATGGAGCGGCCGGTTTTGCTTCTGGTTCTTTAGCTTCAGGCTGTGCAGCTGGTGTCGGTTCAGTAGCTACAGCTTTAGGCTGGGTGTTACCTAGCTGGTCGCGTAGCTCTTTCGCTATACGGTCAACTTCGTTCTGCTCAACTTCATCACTCGATATATTTTCTTTTGGGGCTTCAAATGGGGCGGCTGCAGCTGCGCTAGGAGCGTTTGGAGTGGTCGGGTTAGTGCTTGTGGCTACTTGGCTCGGTGCAGTAGCTGGAACAGCTGCAGGAGCAGCTGGTGCAGGGCTAGCCAGGCTTGGCGGCCCTTGCACTGGCTGGGCTGGGCGTGGTGTCGGCTGAGCAGTACGCTTACTGAGCCACTCGTCGAGGAACGAACCTGTACCTGTTGGCGCTGGAGGCGGCGGTGTAGCGGGGCCAGCCTGCCATGGGCTCGGAGTAGAACCGAAGGGTGATGGCGAGCTAAACGGACTAGCCCCTGGCCTGGACGGCTCAGATTTGGTAGCCATGCGTTCAAATATTTCCTTTTCGACTGTACCTTTTGGCCGGCCATACTTGGCGGCAGAAAGCTGCTTAAGCGCTTCGGACAACTTAGGGTTTGGTGTGCCGAGCGCTGGCAGCGTTGCCATACTGAACGGCTGCGTTGGCACACCGCCTATAAGCGTACGCACAATAGCATTAAAGTTAGGCACTCGCAGTAAGTCATCACCATCAAAGATAGGTTGGAAGTATTTGCTCAGCGATTCTACATCATTCTGGCCGACACGGAAGGATACTATTGTACCCATGTTGCCGAATACGGCGTCACGAATTTCTGGTGTCAGCTGCGTGGTGAACTGGTTAGCCACAATCAGATTCAAGTGGTATTTGCGGGCTTCACTCATTATGGTCGCAAAGCTGTCAGTACTGAAGTTCTGGAACTCGTCAACGTACAAGCTAAAGTCTACACGCTGGTCTTCCGGGGTGTCCGAGCGGCTCATAGCAGCAGCCTGGAATTTCATCACAAACACCATACCAAGCAATTTGCTGTTAAGTTCGCCGGTGCGCCCCTTACTTAGATTAACCAGCAGGATTTTCTTATTGTCCATAATATCGCGCAGGTCAAAGGCGCTCGTGGTTTGTCCTATTATATTACGCATCATTTCGTTGCTCAGGAAAGCGCCGAACTTACTGACGAACCAGCTGACGACTTCACCGAACTCGTTAGAGCGCTGGCTGGCGGGCATTTCTTTCTGCCAAAACTCAACGACGTTCATATCTGTTACATGTTGTAACTTTTGCTGCACGTACTTGGGGTCGCGGAAAAGCTTCGGTATGTCTACAAATGTGCCACCTGCCGGGTCAGCCATGATGGTCAATGCGGCATTACGGAAGAGGTGCTCATAGCGTGGACCCATGATTCCCTGATGCTGCGGGTCGTAGAGCTTATAAAGCATGTTCAAGGCTTCCTGTATAAGGAAATCTTTCTGGTCAGGTGTATGGAACTCAAACAGGTTCAGCCCCATTGGGTAATCCATGTCTGCTGGGCTGAAGTATATAACGTCTTCGGTGCGCTCTCGTGGCACCATAGCTAGTAACCGTTCTACGACATCACCGTGCGGGTCAACAAACGCAAAACCATTGCCTTTCAGCATGTCTTGGAGTGCCAAGTTCTCCAGGAAAGTAGATTTACCGGTGCCAGTTTGACCAACCACATACATGTGGCGCTGTCTATCACCGAGGCTTAATCGAATCGGTTTTTTGACTCCCCTAAAAATGTTGTATCCAAGTAATAGACCCTCTTCCGGTATGTTACGGGGGCCATCGACTTGCTTGGAATCTTGCCGCGTTAACTGAGATGTAGGAATACTTCGCTGGTCTGGAAAATGAAACAACGTTGCAAGCTCTACAGCGTTCAAGATAGTTTTCTTACTTTGTTGTGGGAAAAACCTCATAATATAGGCCGTCACTAATTTGTCTACATCTTTAGCTGGTGTGTATTTAAAACCATTCTTCCCGGGTGCATCATACAGCGAGAAGCTGGCGACGACGTTACTCAATATAGCCTGGGCGCGCTGACTTATATTGGATGAGGTTACTACTCGTATGAGTACTTCAAAGCCTGGGTGACGAGTTTTATCGTCAATTGCATCCAGCGTTGCCTGCTCGAGATTTGATAGCTCTGTAGGCTTTGAACCAACTTCCTTACTGTCGCCTTCTGGAGGCTTTACAAGCGCCGTAGCAAAGCTTTTAGCCAGCCCTGCGGCTCCGCTCTTCTTCTCGCCCTTACGCTTTTTACTAGCCACACTACTGGCGTGCTTGCGCCAACCAGACTCCGCAGGTCGCATCAGTATCTGGATTGCTGCTCCGTCCTCCTTACCGAGTGTAGACAGGGCGTTCAGTAAAGCCTGCATGGCGTCACGCTTCAGGTCTTGGTATGTGGCAATTGGATAGGCGTAGTCTTCTTTAAGGGTAAGCTCACCACCTAAGGTGCCAGACACTTTACCAACTTGGTTAAAAATATTGTGTTCGGCTACCTCTTCCAGACGGGCTGACGGATAGGCACTTACTATTGCCTGCTTTACAACATCTACCAGAGCTACAGGCACTGCAGTATAGAAATGCACGAAGCCCTGGCTACCAACAATTTCGAATGCAAAGTGGCGCTGACCGTAGAATTTGGTTTTCCACCCTTTCTGTACCGTACTAGCGATGATGTTGTAAATAACCTGTGCTTTAGAGATGTTTTCGTCTATAAGGTCACGAACATCTCGGCCGCCGCCCTCAATATCCTCGCTCGGCGGTGGCAAATGTATAAGCATTGGCACCATCTTCAAGGCACGCTCATAATTCTTTTGCTCACGAAAGGTCTTCTTGGATTGCAGGAAGACTATAAAAGCAGCTATACCTATCAGTAATACTACAACGACAAGGATATAAAGCAGTGTTGTCATGGTTACTATTCGCTTAATTTAACTGTCTTGTTGTAGCGCTTCTGCATATAATCGGCCTTCATATAGTTAATCTCTTTGCTTTGCCGATACGGATCATCTTGGGTTTTGGCGATAATCTCTTTCGCCTTATTCACCCACTCTTTTTCTATGAGGTCAGCATCGTCAGCCACTTGAGGTAAAGATGTAGAAGGGGCCGTTGTACTCGAGACATCACTACCGGCTGTTTGCCCCTGTTGTTGTGGTAGTAATGCGGGAATAGGCGCCGGAGCAGCGATTGCTGGTTGCTTTTGGCGTTCCGGTGCTGCTGGTACAGCTTCAGCTGGTGCCACACCGCCTTCAGGCGCCTCGTAAGCTGGCGCTTCGGCTCCATCCGGCATAGGCGGTGGCAAGTTTAAGTTTGCTGACTTGTCGAACTGCGGGTTCATATAGTCTTAATTATATATGGTTGAGCGTGAAATAACAGCTTAACTACAGCTCTTATGCTTTCTTCTTACTTTTACCGTATGAAAGGTAGAAGTAAGCAATCAGTGCCAGCGGCACTAACACCGCTAAATCTCGAAACGAAAGCTGCCCTACTGTATCCATAGCCAATAAAATAGCCCCTATAAGGGTAAGTAGTGTGGCTAAGCGCCGCTTCTGTCGCCTGAGAGCCTTAGAATAGAGCCCTAGGAACGCCACGATTGCTCTTACTATCCAGTACAAGGTTGCTACTGCTAATATATAGCCGACAATAAGCCACGGGGCAGCTACTTTACCGGGGTCTGTAGTAGTAAAGAAAAGGATGTCGACCACTACAAGTAATGCTACATATAAAACCGCACGCTTTTTAAGGAACCTTTTGGCTGTTTCTAAATAATTCATTCCTCTTATGATAACAAAAACACTGCTTGTGCAGAGGCAATTGCAGTGTCTTGTAGGTGTTATAAATGGAGCCGGGGCGATAAATGCGCTCAAAAAAAGTGACTAAAAAGCGCTTACCGCCCATGGCTTGACTGACCGCTCGCATGCGCTTTAGGCGCATTAGAGCGATGATAATGCCCTCCCGTGAGGAAAGAGGTGTAAGTTAAATTGTAGTTTTTGTTTTGGTAACTTACAGGTTCTAATCTAGCACACAGCTGTTAAAAAGTCAATCCCCTTATGCTTATACTGAGCTACTCCTCCTCTTTATCACCCCTGTTATTTAAAACTCACACCGTTAAACTGCGGCTAGCAGTGCTCTCCCATTATGCAAACTATCGCAAATTACCCAGACCGGCCAACAATCATGTCCATTGGCTGCTACCTGCCTTTTGATGGGCCTTTGCAACATGCAAATGATTGGGCGTTAAGACGTCCTCCAAAATCCAAATAAGCAATCGTTGCGTGTAGCTTGACCGTGTTTGTTGCTGCAAAAATTGTTTCAATCTCGCACGGCAATTTTGTATTTTTTGGAACTAGGCGATGAGCCTTACCGAGCCGCATTTGTAGGTCGCCTTGTGCGTAGTTGTGAGTAGCGTCACGTCCAAAATTCATAGTTCGGTTTATGAAAATGGGTTTTGTATTTTTACAGCGGGGCCCAAATAGCTGAACACAGCCAAACTGCCTGAAAATTGGCTGAAAAGTTATACACAGGTTTATAAAAAATTAAGCATAAAAGTTATTGACATGTGCATATCTGTTCAACTACTATATGCGTAGCACTGAATAAAAAAAGTGCTCAAAAACAAAAAATCGAACAGTAACAACGGCTTCTCGCAAGCCGTTGTTCCATGAAAAGCCAAACGTCAAAAACACTTAAAAAGTAAAAGAAAAATCCAAACTTCTCGCAAAGCACCTTGCCAAAACCCACGGCAAGGTGCTTTACTTTTAGGCACTATTTTGTGGTGGGAGCGGAGGCCTCACCATGAACGCAACAACCCAAACTTTAATAAACGCAGGTGCGTCCGGAAACGTCATTGACGTGGAATGCCACTTGTCCAACAATCTGCCAAACATAGTCATTGTGGGCGTAGCCAGCAAGGCCGTGGATGAAGCCAAAGAGCGCCTGCGCGGTGCTTTTGCAAACAGCCACGTGCAGCTGCCGCGCAAACGAATTACTATCAACCTAGCACCAGCCGACATACCCAAAGACGACAGCGGCTTCGACCTTGCCATCGCAGCATCCATACTACTAGCTAGTAGCCAAGTCCCCCACATATTTACCAAGCACCATGCGCTCATAGGTGAACTAGGCCTAGACGGAAACACCAGAGCCGTGCGTGGCATCATTGGCAAACTGCTTACTGGCCGCAAGAATGGCATTACCACCTTCTTTATCCCTGCGGCTAACCTGAAACAAGCACAGTTGGTACCTAAAGTTACGCTATACCCCGTAGAAAGCCTAAAGCAACTCTACAGCCACTTAAACCGCACAGAAGAAATCAAACCCGTTCAGACTGGTGAAGGCATTTTTGATGGCCACGAACTAAGCGAGGCTGGAGAAACCGGCTCCTTAAGCGAAATAGTCGGCCAGGTACAAGCTAAGCGCGCACTAGAGATTGCCGCAGCTGGTGGCCACAATGTATTCTTTAGCGGGCCTCCTGGCACCGGCAAAAGCATGCTCGCGAAAGCTCTGCCCTCTATCTTGCCACAACTGAGCCATGAAGAAATCCTAGAAGTCACGCACCTGCACAGCCTAGCAAGCAGCAATTACGAACAAATTGTTACGGAGCGCCCTATACGCTCACCACACCATTCGGCGTCCCACGTAGCTATCATTGGCGGTGGCCATAACCTCCGACCCGGCGAAATAAGCCTTAGTCATCGCGGTGTCCTGTTCTTTGACGAACTACCGGAATTCAGCCGGCTTACCCTCGAAGCCCTTCGACAACCACTAGAAGACCGGCTTATAAGCGTGGCTCGCGCTAAAGACACCGCCGAGTACCCTGCGAACTTCATTCTAGTAGCTACCGCTAACCCCTGCCCGTGCGGTTACTACGGCACTGCCAAAGATTGTCGCTGCCTGCCCCACCAAATTGCTCGCTACCGTCAAAAACTCAGCGGCCCCATCCTGGACCGTATAGACCTCTACACCGATGTTCACGAAATAGACCATAAGAAGCTTCTAGGCATAACGAATAGCCGCGAAGCTGATGAATTAGTCCGAAAGCGCATCGATAAAGCCCGTAAGGCCCAGGTAAAGCGCTACGGCCGCGTAGGCAAGCTCAACTGCGATATGACCAATGGCGACATCAAGAAGCTTGGCAAGCTTACAGCAGAAGCTACAGAGATATTAAATACTGCCGCCCAGCGCCTAAATATTAGTGCCCGAGCCTACATGCGCCTCATAAAAGTCGCCCGTACTATAGCTGACCTATCGGATTCCGACGCAATAGAAGCCCCCCACTTAACCGAAGCCCTGGCCTACCGCGGCCAAGGCTACCACACGCAGTAATTGTTTGACCTCTGGAATTATCTCTGTTAAAATGCTTTGGTATCAAAACCAAATAAGGGAGTAGGAGCTATAGCGAAATATACGCGCCTGAATGGACAAATTCAGGCACCCGAACTTCGTGTAATAGACGAAGACGGCAAGCAACTTGGGATTCTTAGCAAGCGCGAAGCTTTGCAGTTGGCCGAAGAGCGCGAACTCGACTTAGTCGAAATCAGCCCTGACGCTAAACCACCTGTTGCCAAGATAGTCGACTGGGGTAAATACAATTACCAGAAGACCAAGCAGCAGCAAAAGAATCGCAAAAGCACTAAGACGTATGAGCTCAAGCAAATCCGCACCGGACTGAAGATAGGCCAGCACGACTTGGACATCAAGACCGACCGGGCGCGCAAGTTCCTCCAGGCTGGACACAAAGTAAGATTCACGCTTGTGTACCGTGGCCGAGAACAAGCTCACCGCGAAATCGGCTTCCAGCTCGCCCAAAAGATTATCGATAGCTTTGGTACAGACATAGCCGTCGACTCCCCGCCCCAACTGGCAGGCAAACAACTCAACTTCGTCGTCCGCTGGACCGGAGCAGTTTCCAAGCCAGCAACACCAAAACCAGAGCAAACAGTAGCAGCAGAAGGAGAAAGTAATGCCTAAACTTAAGTTAAAGACCCACAGTGGCACCAAGAAGCGCGTTCGCGTTAGCAAGAACGGCAAGCTTCGCGTCGGCCACCCCAACATGAATCACTTCCTCGGCAAGAAGGGCGAGAACCGCAAGCGTGCGCTTCGCGGCCTTGAAACTCTGGAAGGTGGCAATGCCAAGAACGTTAAGAAGCAACTAGGAGTCTAAAAGAATGAGAGTTAAACGAGGCGTCGCCGCCCACGCTAAGCATGTCAAAATCCGCAAGGCGACCAAAGGCATGCAGCACAGTCACCGCGCTAGTTATAAGCGTGGCAAGCAAGCCGTAACCAAAAGTCTGCAGTTCGCTACTCGCGACCGCCGTAACCGCAAGCGCACCTTCCGCGAACTATGGAACGCTCGTATAAACGCTGCCGCACGTTTGAATGGCACTACCTACAGCAAACTAATTGCCGCCCTTAAGGGCGCTGGCATTAATTTGGACCGCAAAGTCCTGGCTGAACTAGCCGTAAATGAGCCAAAGGCCTTCACGGCTGTTGTAAAAGCCGCTAAGAAATAAGCAAAATAACAGATATAAAAAGCCCCTCATAACGAGGGGCTTTTTAGTTGCCAGATTATCTATAAGCCGGGTTCTGTACTCTTGCGAGCGCTAGCCATCTATCTAGGCTTACCGTTGCCGGCAAGCTCGAGCGGTTCTTATGATGAAACCTTAGCGGGAAGCTTCGAGCTTTAGGCTCAAAGGATCCATCTCCTTGCAGCAGGCAGGGTTTACCCCTTTATATCGTCACCGATATAAACTGCGAGCTTTTACCTCGCTCTTTTCACCCTTACCCAGCCGAAGCTGGGCGGTTTGGTTTCTGTGGCACTTTCCCTAGGGTCGCCCCTGGTCGCCGTTAGCGACTGCCATTCCCTTTGCTGCCCGGACTTTCCTCGTGGTTACCCACGCGGCTGGCCAATAATCTGGCTCATATATTATAACACTTATGGTAGCTTTGGGCTAGATATGCCTAGCTCTTCGTCGAGGGCGCGGTTGACCGCAGCGTCGGCAGCTTTATTCAGTTCCCGCGGCACATGCTGGAAGTGTACGTGCTTGAACTGGGGTACCAACTTCTTAATGGCGTCGTGTATAGGCCAGAGGTCTCGGTTACGCACCTTAAATATGCCTCGCATTTGGTTTATAACGAGCAAACTGTCCATATATACATCTACTTCCCTTGCGCCTAACTTTTGTGCTTCTTCAAGGCCAAGTTTGAGTGCTGTATATTCTGCTTGGTTATTGGTCGTAACGCCAAGGTACACGCCCTGGTCCACAAGCACCTTGTCGTTCATGTCGTAGACTACGAAACCGCTAGCACTTGGTCCTGGATTTCCGCGCGAGCCGCCGTCTGCATAGACTTTTACTTGTTCAATCTTTTTCATGCTATTTTCTATTTTTCTCGTTGTTTCTTCTACTACAACTTTATCAATCTCCTCTGATAGCTTCCTGTCAAGCTCAGTAATAGCGCCGTTTTGTTCGTGTGTTTGTAACCAAATTTGTACAACATTCCATTCATTTTCCCAGCGCGGATGGTGGTTATATTGCTCTGCTAATGCGGCAACTTTCGTCATAAAAGCGAAAGCTTCTGCAAAGTCTTTAAAGTTAAATTGTTT
>Ga0070660_100001617_pt1 | contig 15489 bp, 16 predicted proteins | sample KBSC33metaG_FD_64670 | JGI IMG/M metagenome (GOLD analysis project Ga0070660, IMG submission 64670) | Corn rhizosphere microbial communities from Kellogg Biological Station, Michigan, USA - KBS C3-3 metaG | ecosystem: Host-associated > Plants > Roots > Rhizosphere > Soil ... | reverse complement strand
CTCAACCTGCTGCGCGCCAAGGTCGGCATGGTGTTCCAAAAGCCCACGCCGTTTCCAATGACCATCTACGAGAATATTGCCTTCGGCGTGCGCCTCTACGAGCAGCTGCCCAAGGCCGATCTCGATGCGCGCGTGGAAGATTCGCTGAAACGGGCGGCGCTATGGGAAGAGGTCAAGGATAAGCTCGAGGCGAGCGGTTTGAGCCTCTCCGGCGGTCAGCAGCAGCGGCTATGCATCGCCCGCACCGTTGCCATCAGGCCAGAGGTGATTCTGCTCGACGAGCCTTGCTCCGCTCTCGACCCGATCTCGACCGCCAAGATCGAGGAGCTCATCGACGTCTTGAAACGCGACTACACCATCGCCATCGTCACCCACAACATGCAGCAGGCGGCGCGAACTTCCGATTTCACCGCTTTCATGTACCTCGGCGAGCTTGTTGAGTTCGACGAAACGACGAGGATCTTCACTAATCCCAGGCAGCAGCGCACGCAGGACTATATTACGGGCCGTTTCGGCTAAGCGCCCGGAAGGAGACTGACCGAATGGATAAGCAACACGAACACATCGTCAGGTCGTATGAGGAGGAGCTCTCCCTCCTCAACAACAAGATCGCCAAGATGGGCGGTCTCACCGAGCAGGTACTCGGCCAATCCTTTGACGCGCTGGAGCGCCGCGATCCCGAGCTGGCCGCCGCCACCATCAACGAAGATGAGGCGATCGACACCTTGGAGAAGGAGATTGAGGAGCAGGCGGTGGTGATGATCGCGCGCCGCCAGCCCCTGGCGTACGACCTCCGCCAGATCATGGCGGCGCTCCGCATCTCGAACGAGCTCGAGCGCATCGGCGATCTCGGCAAGAACATCGCCAAGCGCGCGGTCGCCGTGGTGAGCGAGCAGCAGCCGAAGCAGCTCGCGCTCGGGCTAAAACACATGGGCGAGCTTGCCCTCGGTCAGCTGAAAGAAGTGCTCGACGCCTTCATCGAGCGCGACGCCGACCGGGCGCTCAAGGTCTGGTACAAGGACGAAGAGATCGACGCCATGTACAACTCGCTGTTCCGTGAGCTTCTCACCTACATGATGGAGGACCCGCGCAACATCGGGCTTTGCACCCACCTCTTGTTCGGCGCCAAGAACATCGAGCGAATCGGCGACCACGCCACCAATATCGCCGAGACCGTTTATTACCTGGTGCACGGCAGACCGATCACCGATCAACGTCCCAAGGGCGACACTACAAGCTCGACGCCGGTCGCGCTGAAGCGGTCGGCGGGGTAGCCATGCTCGAGATGAACACCATGAGCCCAGGAGCCAAGGTCTTGGTCGTTGAGGACGAAGAGCCGTTGGCGCTTCTCCTCCGCTACAACCTCGAAGCTGAAGGCTATACCGTCGATGTCGTCCACCGCGGCGATGAAGCCGAGGTTGCGATTGCGGAAGGCTCACCCGACCTGATCGTTCTCGACTGGATGCTGCCCGGCCTCTCCGGGCTCGAGCTTTGCCGTCGGCTCAGGACCGGCAAAGACAGCCGTACCATTCCCATTATTCTTCTCACCGCGCGCAGCGAAGAAAGCGATCGCATCAGGGGACTGACCACCGGCGCCGACGATTACGTGGTCAAGCCGTTCTCCTTGCCCGAGCTGATGGCTCGGGTGCGAGCGATCCTCCGGCGCACCAACCCCGAGCGGATCGCCTCGGTATTGAGCGTTGGCGACATCGAGCTTGATCGTGACTCGCACAGGGTGACGCGGAACGGCAGGCAAGTACATCTCGGGCCGACCGAGTTTCGCCTGCTCGAGTTCCTCATACAGAGCCCGGGCCGCGTGTTCAGCCGGGCGCAGCTCCTTGACGGCGTCTGGGGCCGCAACGTCTATGTTGACGAGCGTACCGTCGATGTGCATATCGGGCGCTTGCGTAAGGCAATGATGCGGGGGAACGAGACCGACCCCGTGCGCACCGTGCGGGGCGCTGGCTACGCCTTCTCCGACAAGCTCGAAGAGACCGCCTAGCGCGAAATGAAAGAGGCGCCGCGAGGGCGCCTCTTGTCGTCTCTTCTGCCGCTTAAGATTAGCCGTTGGCAAACCGTCTTTCACGCCGGCGCATCTGAACGGGCTGATAGGCCATGCGGGCATGATGCTCGCAATAAGGCAACTGCCCGCAGGTCTTGCGCCCGCAGAAATGGAACCCCGGCTCGCCAGGATCGCCGATCGGCCAATGGCACATCGCCTCTTTCAGCGTGAGGATGCTCGCCCGCTCATTGAGCGGGATGACAAGCTCCTCGAGCGGCGCGGGCTCGGCATCGAGCTCAGCCTCGTAGTGAGGCTTGAGCGCGACATTGCCGCGCGTGCTGAACATAAGCGATGGCGTGCGGTGCTGGCGCGGCACGTGCGTGCGCCGCGGCCTCGGGCTTGACGAGCGCGAGCTCGTCGCCCGCCCGGAAAGCCCAAGCCGATGCACTTTGCCGATCACGGCGTTTCTCGTCACTCCACCCAAGCGGCCCGCGATCTGACTCGCGCTTAGGCCCTCGGCCCAGAGTTTCTTCAGCAGTTCGACCCTCTCGTCAGTCCAAGCCATGGTGTGGCCTCCTCGAATTGGACCTAGAATCCCCCCGTCTCGTCTGGAGACGGCATTTCGAACACTCGGAATTACTGCTGAGAATGACCGCCCGGGCGCAACGCAGCACCCACGACATATTGTGGCCGAGCGGTTATTAACCTACTAAATCCGGCGAAACCCGGCAAGCGTCCGCCACGCTTGTGACACCCGTTTTCCACCGGAACGGACGGATTCTGCCACTTCTCCTTCAAGAACACAAACATGAGAGTGGATGGAAACGTGGACGAGCGTTGGATAAACGTCGCATGAGCGCTGATTGACAGGGGGGAACCGGAGACCTAATGCTCTGACTTACCTTGCTGCCGCCGATCGGCGGCAATTTTATTTCAGGGACACCACAGATAAATGTCGGCCCTCCTTCCGACCTATGCTCGCAGCGAGCTCTCCTTCGCGCGCGGGGAAGGCGCCTATCTCTACACCACCACGGGCGAACGCTATCTCGACTTCGCGAGCGGCGTGGCGGTGACGGCGCTTGGGCACGCGCATCCGCATCTGGTCAAGGCACTGACGGAGCAGGCAAAGAAGCTGTGGCACGTCTCCAACCTGCATCAGATCCCCGAGCAGGCGCGGCTTGCCGAACGCCTCACTGACGCAACCTTTGCAAACTATGTTTTCTTCGCCAATTCCGGCGCCGAGGCGGTGGAGTGCGCCATCAAGGCTGCGCGCCGCTACCACTTCAAGAACGGTGCGCCTGAGCGCTATCGCGTCATCACGTTCGAAGGCGCCTTTCATGGCCGCACGTTGGCCACCATCGCAGCCGGAGGCCAGGCAAAGCACCTTGAAGGCTTTGGCCCTCCGACGGATGGCTTTGATCAGATCGAGGCTGGCGACATCAAGAAGGTGAAAGCCGTGATCGGCGAAGTCACGGCAGGCGTCCTGATCGAGCCGATCATGGGTGAGGGGGGAATGCGCGAGATATCGTGGCGCTTCCTTCAGGATCTGCGGGCGCTGTGTGACGATGAGGGCATCCTGCTTCTGCTTGACGAGGTGCAGACTGGGATGGGCCGGACGGGCCGGCTGTTCGCCCATGAGTGGGCGGGAATCACGCCGGATATCATGGCCACAGCCAAGGGGCTCGGCGGCGGCTTTCCCGTGGGCGCCTGCCTCATGACCGAGGCCGTGGGCTCTGCCATGACGGCGGGAAGCCATGGCTCGACCTTTGGCGGCAATCCGCTTGCTATGGCCGTCGGCAATGCGGTGCTCGATATCGTGCTAGAAGACGGCTTTCTCGACCATGTCGCTCAGATGGGGCTGAGGCTCAAGCAGCGGCTTGCGGCGCTCAAGAACGAGCATGGCGAGATCATCGAGGAGGTGCGCGGCCAGGGGCTGATGCTCGGGCTGAAATGCAAAGTGTCGAACGTGAAGCTGCTCAAAGCTCTGCGCGCCGAGAAGATGCTGACCGTACAGGCCGGCGACAATGTCATTCGTCTCCTGCCGCCGCTGATCGTGGGCGAGGCAGAGATCGATCTCGCTTGCACCAAGCTCGATGCAGCGTGCGTCGCTCTGAAGAGTGGCGCGCTCGCCGACGCCTGACTTCCGCTCCGCTGTCCCATGGTCCCCAAGCACTTTCTCGATATTGATGCTTTGGACACCAAAACTCTGCGCGCCATCATCGATTGGGCCCATGAGATCAAGCGCAAGGGCCATGTGCCGAAGAGGCTGAAACGACGCGAGCGCCCGGTTCTCGCCATGATCTTCGAGAAGCCCTCGACCAGGACGCGCGTCTCTTTTGAGGTCGCCATTTACCAGCTCGGCGGGCAGTCGCTCGTCCTGAGCCCGCAAGACATGCAGCTGGGGCGGGGCGAGACGCTTGCGGATACCGCGCGGGTTCTATCGCGCTATGTCGATGTGATCATGTTGCGCACCGGACCGCACGCGACGCTGACTGAGCTTGCCGCCCATTCAAACGTTCCGGTGATCAACGGCCTCACCTGCCTGTCGCATCCCTGCCAAGTGATGGCCGACATCATGACCTTCGAGGAGGTGAAAGGGCCGATCAAAGGCCGCACAATTGCCTGGATCGGCGACGCCAATAATGTCGCGACCTCCTGGGTGCACGCGGCGGCACGCTTCGGCTTCAGGCTCAGGATCGCCTCGCCGAATGAGTTTGGCCCCGCGCCCGAGCTTCTCGCCTGGGCAAAGGAACAAGGCGCCGAAATCGAGGTTGGCGATGATCCACGCAAAGCGGCGCGGGAGGCCGACTGCGTGGTGACCGATGTCTGGGTTTCGATGGGCGACGGCGACAAGAAGAGGCGGAGCGCGGCGCTTCGGCCGTTTCAGGTCGATGGCGCCCTGATGGCTCTTGCGGCAGAGGACGCGATCTTCATGCATTGCCTGCCAGCCCATCGCGGAGACGAGGTGACCGCCGAAGTAATCGACGGACCGCAATCCGTTGTGTGGGACGAGGCCGAGAACCGTCTGCATGTGCAGAAGGCGATCCTTGCCTGGTGCCTCGGCGCCGAGCGTCGCGGCAGCAAGGCCACGCGGGCCAAGCGGCGCAAGGCGCGCGGAGCCAGAAAATGACCGAGCGCGGATCCGAGCAGCGGATCGAGCTTCGCATTCCGGAGGACGATCTCATCCTCCCGTTCCAGGCCGAGCATGCCGACGTCCTCGGCCGCCTGGTCAAGCTCGGGCCCACGGTCGACACCATCCTTTCGCGCCACGACTATCCAGAGCCGGTATCGCAGCTGCTCGGGGAGGCGGCTGCGCTCACGGCGCTGCTCGGCGCCTCCCTCAAATTCGAGGGCAAGTTCATCCTCCAGGCTTCGACCGACGGTCCGGTGGATCTTCTCGTCGCCGATTATCAGGTGCCCGGAGGCTTGCGCGGCTATGCCCGCTTTTCGGCCGAGCGGCTCGCGGAACTTCCTCCAAACGGGCGGCTTCTCGGCGAGGGCCATCTCGCCATGACCATCGACCGCGGCAACGACACCGAGCGTTACCAGGGCGTCGTACCACTGGAAGGCGATAGCCTGACTGAGGCGGCAGACACTTATTTCCGTCAATCCGAGCAGCTCCCGACCTTCATCAGACTTGCCGTTGCGCGGCACTATCGCGCGGGCAAAGCGGGCGGACGGCCTTGGACATGGCGCGCGGGCGGTCTTCTCGTCCAGAAGCTCACACGCGAAGGCGGGCGCACGAGCCGCAGCGACGCCGCCTTCGAGGAGGACTGGACGCGTGCCAAGTCGCTTGCCGAAACGGTCGAAGACCATGAGCTGCTCGACCCGACGCTTCCGGCCGATCGGCTGGTGTACCGGCTCTTCCACGAGGAACAGGTGCGCGCTTATCGGGCCATCTCGCTCGAGAGCTATTGCAGTTGCTCGCGGGCACGCGTCGAGGAACTTCTGAAGCGCTTCTCGCCGGAGGATTTGGCCGACATGGTAGTCGACGGCGAAGTGTGGGTGACGTGCGAGTTCTGCAACAGCCGTTACCGCTTCGATCCCGGCTCCTTCACCGAAGCCTAGGCGCTGAGCTCCTTCGCGAGACCCGCGAGGAAGGCCATGCAGGCGTCGAGTTGCTCGATGCTCACGAACTCGTCGGCCGCGTGCGCCTGCGCGATGTCGCCAGGTCCGCAGATCACGGACGGGAACCCCGCCTGCTCGAATAAGCCCGCTTCGGTGGTGTAGGAGACCGCGCGCGTTTGTTCCGTCCCGGTAAGTTTGAGCGCCAGCGCTACCACCTCTGAGGCGCTGCCCGCTACAAACGCCGGCACTGAATTCAACGCCGTCGTCTCGATCGCGGCCTCGTCCGTCACCTGCTTCATTTTGGGCAGGAGCGACTTCTCGGCAAACGCGGCAAGATTACGCGATGCCTCGCCCGGCGTGGCGGAGGGCAGACTGCGTACCTGCCATTGGAACTCACAATTCTTAGGCACGATATTGCCGGCGGTGCCGCCTTTGATGGTGCCGACACTGATCGTGGAGTAGGGCGGCTCGAAGTGCGGATCGTTCTCCTTCTTCGGAATGGCGCCACCGATGCGGTGGAGCTCGCAGACGAGAGCAGCGGCAACCGAGATCGCGTTGACGCCGAGCGCCGGAAGGCTCGAGTGTGCCTCGCGGCCATGCACGACCGTGCGGTACGCATCGATGCGCTTATGTGCGTCGATCACTGCCATGCTGGTCGGTTCGCCGACGATGATCGCGCGTGGGCGCGGAAAGTCCTTGCCGAGGCGGGCTATCAGCGGTCGCACGCCGGTGCAGCCCACCTCCTCGTCATAAGAGATGATGAGGTACACTGGCCCCTTCAGCGTTCGCATCTTGAACAGCGGCACTGATGCGAGAGCGCAGGCGAGGAAGCCCTTCATGTCGCAACTGCCCCGGCCGTGCAGCCTGCCGTCGCGTGCCGTGAGCGTGAATGGATCCGATGCCCAGCGCTGCCCTTCGACGGGAACGCAGTCGCTGTGGCCGGAAAGGCCAATGCCGCCATTGCCGCTACCGCCGATGGTGACGAAGAGATCGGCCTTGGCGCCATCGGGCGAGGGGATGCGCAACGAGCCGATGGCATGGCTCTTGAGATAGTCCTCGACGAAGCCGATCAGTGCGAGATTAGACTTCGAGCTCGTCGTATCGAAGCCGACCAGCGTTGCGAGTAGCTCCCGCACTTTGGATTGAGATGCAGTCAAAGGAACACCTGTGATCCAGCCCCGTGCGGTGAACCTAGGAGGCCTGGGTGCGAAAGCGCTCGGTGGCCCTCGCCTTGGCCTTCATCGCCTCGATTTCGCGGTCGCGCGGCGGAGCCGAGGTGACGAGAGAATCAATCAGCTCGCGTGCCGCGCGTGACACCTTGTCCACGGCGCGGTCGAACGCGGCCTGATTGGCTTGCGAGGGCCGGGTAAAACCCGAGAGCTTGCGCACGAATTGAAGCGACGAGAGATAGATCTCCTCATCGGTAGCGGGCGGATCGAAATTATGGAGCGTCTTGATATTGCGGCACATGACCATTCTCACTCGACAGTTCGCATTAACCCGAAACGGTGACACACGACGCTTCCACGGGCAAGCAAGCTTCCCTTAACGCGCGGCAGCAAGCGCTTGGTCAAGATCGGCCTTCAAGTCGCGCACGTCCTCGAGCCCGATGGAAAGCCTGATGGTGTTGTCGAAAATGCCGAGCTCGGCGCGAGCCTCTGGCGACAGCCGCTGATGCGTGGTCGTGGCAGGGTGCGTAACGAGGCTCTTGGCGTCGCCGAGATTGTTGCTGATCTTGAAGATCGAGAGCGCGTTCATGAAGCGGAACGCGTTCTTCTTATCGCCCTTCACCTCGAACGCGACCATCGGGCCTCCGCCATCCATCTGCTTCAGAGCCAATTGGTGCTGCGGATGATCGCTTCGGCCCGGATAGAACACGCGTTGAACCTCCGGCTGGTCGGCGAGGAAATCGGCTATGGCAGCCGCAGAGGCGCAATGCCGATCGACCCGCAAGGGCAACGTCTCCAAACCCTTGAGCAATACCCAGGCATTGAACGGACTCAGCGAGGGTCCTGTCTGCTTGAAGTAGTTATGAAATTTTTCATCAATGAAGGCCTTGCTGCTCAGCACAACGCCGCCGAGACAGCGTCCCTGGCCGTCGATGTGCTTGGTCGCGGAATAGCAGACGATGTCGGCGCCGAGCGGAAGTGGCCGCTGCAACATCGGCGTGGCGAATACGTTGTCGACCACGACCAGCGCATTCGCCTTATGCGCGATTTTCGACACGGCCTCGATGTCGACAAGCTCAAGCACCGGATTGGTCGGCGTTTCAAAGAAGAAGGCTTTGGTATTCGGCCTCACCGCGTTCTCCCAAGCAGCGAGATTACGCCCGTCCACCAGTGTCGACTCGATGCCGTAGCGCGGCAAAAGATCCTCGACGACATAGCGGCAGGCGCCGAACAGCGCACGGGCCGAAACGACATGGTCGCCGGCCTTGAGAAAACAGAGCAGGGAAGCAGCGACAGCGGCCATGCCGCTCGCTGTTCCACGCCCAGCCTCTGCTCCCTCGAGCGCGCACATGCGCGCCTCGAACATGGCAACGGTCGGATTGGAATAGCGGCTATAGACGAAGCCTTCCTCGTCCCCCTTGAATCGCGCTTCGGCCTGTTCGGCGCTGTCATAGACGTAGCCTGAGTTGAGGAAGATCGCCTCAGATGTCTCGCCGAACTGGCTCCGCAGCGTCCCGCCATGCACGAGCTCCGTCGCCTTATGCCAGGCGATGCGGCTCCGGCCTCTCCGATCCTCCCTTGCCATCGACTCCACTCCTTGAACCTTCCCACGACCGGCCGACGGACACAAAAAAACCCGGGCTTGGCTGCCGCCAAAAGACCGGGTGACGAATTCTCGTCTCGCGCGGCCTTTTAGCGACTTGTTTTACGTGGCTGCAAGCCGGCCGGCCAAATCACCACGAGGCGACATTAATGCGCCCGCGGCCTATCCGCCGTCAAGACCAGGCAAGGGATCTTGTCCTAGAACGGCAAGGAGGAAGCTTAAAACGCCGAGCACTCCGAGCACGGTCCGCACGATATGCAGCCTGCCCCAACTTTCGATCAAAGCCCGGCTGTGCCGTCCCGCCTGCTTCTGCTCTATCGCGAGCAGGGCATCGTTGGTAGGTTTGATGACCAGAAGCGTCCACGGCCATGGCGCAAGCATGACGAGCGCGCCAACGAGAAATGCGGGCCTGCCGGTTTGCCACCAAGCGATTGTGGAGAGAAGAAACGCGAGCAGGGCAAGACCCGCCTGCATGATGGTGCCGCGTTTGTACGAGCGCTTCCATTCAGCGAGAAGGGGGCAGTCCTCAAGCCCGAGCCTGGCCGGCTGCTCGACGCAACTGACATAGATCGCAGCCCCCGTGAAAATGGCCGCTACGGTAAGCGCGAGATATCCGATAACCATGATGCCGTTTGCCTCCCAATCCGCGCCTAGAACCTCGGTTCCCCCTTGTGAATCCGGGGGAGAAGGCCGAGCTTAAGGTGACGAGGCCCGCCCGTCATGCCAAGAACATCTTCATGTCTCCCGCAGATTCGCAAACCGCTGAGCTGTTCCAGCGCCTGCCCGAGACGCCCCACGTGACCATTCCAGCCGAAGCCACCCGGAGCGTCTTCGCCCGCACCGGCATTCTTCCCTGCCAGGCCATCAGAGCCATGATCGGCGCTGGCGAGATTTTTGGCGCGCCCGAGATCGAGCCTGACCAGATCCAGCCGGCGAGCCTCGACTTGAGGCTCGGCAAGGTGGCCTACCGCATCAGGGCAAGCTTCCTGCCGGGGCCTGGTGCCACCGTGCGCGACAAGCTCGGCGGGCTCAAATTCCACGAGATCGATCTGACCAAGGGTGCCGTCCTCGAAGCAGGCTGCGTCTACCTCGTGCCGCTCATCGAGCAGCTCAAGCTCCGCTCAACCATCGCCGGGTTTGCCAATCCCAAGAGCTCGACCGGCCGGCTCGACGTGTTCACTCGCCTCATCGCCGACAATCAAGATACGTTCGACGCGGTCGAAGAGGGCTATTCAGGTCCGCTCTTCGCCGAGATCTGCCCGCGGACTTTTTCCATCAAGGTGCGCTACGGCTCGCGTCTCAATCAGATCAGATTCCGCCGCAGAGTCGGCCAGCAGCTCGACGCAGACGAGAGGCCTGGCCGCATTGGCGATCGCCGTCTTCGCGAAATCCACTCGGATATCGGACTCGTCGAAGGCGAGGCTGCGATCCGCGAAGGACTCAACTTGCGCATCAGCCTCGCGCCTATTCCGCCATCAGGGCTCGTCGGCTATCGCGCAAGACGCTATGCCGGCGTGATCGATGTCGATGCAGTTGGAGCCTACGAGGCGAACCAGTTCTGGGAGGCCGTGCACCTTCGCGACGACCGGCTCCTCGTGCTCGACCCACACGAGTTTTACATACTCGCCTCCAAGGAGAGCGTGTCGGTGCCGCCGGCCTATGTCGCCGAGATGGCGCCATTCGATCCCTTGATCGGAGAGTATCGCGTGCACTATGCGGGCTTCTTCGACCCCGGCTTTGGCTACACCGAGGGCAAGGCGCCAGGAGCGAAGGCTGTACTCGAAGTGCGCAGCCTTGATATCCCGTTCATTCTGGAGGATGGACAGATCGTCGGGCGCTTGGTCTATGACAAGCTCACCGACATCCCCGACCAGATCTACGGCCACGGCATCGGCTCGCATTACCAGGCGCAGGGACTGAAGCTCTCCAAGCACTTCAAACAGGGCTGACTAAGCCGAGCAGGACCCGCCGCCAAGCACGCAGAACTTGGCGCAATGCGGATGGCAAAGCTTGACTGTGCCGTGTTCGAACATGCCGCCGTCGGCCTGCGCGGCTTCCGCCAGTGTCGCGCCCATCTCGAAGGCTGGATCGTAAGGAAGCAGCGTGCAGGGAAGCACCATTGGCATCGCAGCTCCCTTGCGCTTCACTACCATGCGGCTCGACGCGCACATCACGTCTCTCGGGTCTTTGTGCAGAATTCCCCAACAGGATTCGGTGATCTCAGGCACCTCAGCTCTGAGGTCCATTTCGGGGAACAGTACGAGCGAGGTGCGGTCGTAGGCATCGACTGGCCAGCCCCGCGCGGCGATCAGCACGGCATAGCCGGCCCGCTCGTCCTCCTCGCTCTCGCCCCAGCACGTGCGACCGGCAAGCGCGATAGTGAAGCTTTGACGCGCCAGCCAATCGATTCCTTCGACCGTTTTGTCGAAGGTGCCTTCGCCGCGCTCCTCCTCGTGCAATCTTTTCGTGTAGTGGTCCAGGCTCACGCGCAGCACGAGCCGGCTCCCGTAGGTGTCGCGCAGCGCCGCGAGACCTGAAAGAATGCGCGGACGGAGCATCGGCTGCATGGCATTGGTCAGCACCAGCACCGAGAAGCCGCGGGCGAGCGCGTCGTCCAGCATCTCGATAATCTCGGGGTTCATGAAGGGCTCGCCGCCGGTGAAGCCGATCTCAGTGACCGGAAGGCGATCGCGCACGATCTCGTCGAGGAAGACAGCGGCCTCGGCACGGGTGATGTAGGCAAGCCGATCGTTCTCGGGGCTCGACTCGATATAGCAATTACGGCACTCGATATTGCAAAGGCTGCCGGTGTTGATCCACAGCGTGCGCAACGCCTCAAGCCTGACGCGAGCGCGGCGCTCGCCTTTAGCGGTCCAATCTGGATCGGCGAATTTTGCGGGGGGCGCGGCTAAGGCAAGCTCGCTCATGCTCCCACTATACGAGAGATCGCTTGCGAAGTTTGCTCGCTAAGCGCTCGCCGTCCTTCACATTCTGGCGACCGCTTTTGGCGTGGGTGCTTGTAGCGTACATACGCATGACTGTGGTCAACGTTGCGCAAGATTGGGCAAAATGGAGAGGTCAAACTTGGGGCATGTGATTCACGACGAGTCATAACCGCAATCGCTCTCAAATCGAGATTGTAGTGGCAAAAAGACGGGCTACTGCAGCATTGACGCGTCTGTAATCGTGTTCGCGACATAATCTTTCGGCGCCCACACCTTCCAAACCTGCTGGAAATCGTTGTAGCCCTGCTCGCCTGGCAACGTGTCGATGACATCGAGTTGGTTCTGCACGGGCCTGTCTTCGCCATCGCGATAAAAGATGTAGACCGGCGCCGGTGTGGTGCTCTGTACGTCTAGATGATAGTAGAGAGTCGGCTCACCAGTAGGCGAAAAGCCGAGCACGTTAAAAGGGGGAGTGTCGAAATCGATAGGCTGGTTCGGACTCGGCAATCTCTTGTCGGCCGAGCGCACCAAAAGCTTCCCTGCCCTGTCGCTGAAACGGTCCACCGTCGCAATAGGCCCCTGGTCTGGATTTTTGGGCTGCAATTCAGCTCTCGCAGGCCCACTACTTACGGCGAACCAACCTGCCGTGATCAACACTACAAGACGGATATCCATGAGTGGTCCTCCCAGTTAATGTTCCACAATGAGTGTTGAGCGGACTGGGGGCTCAGTAGCAGCTCTCTTTTTGCCGCTACACGACGAGAGTTAAACGCCAACAATCGGTTTCGAGTTCAAGGGTTTCACGACAGCTTCGGGAGCTCAACAGAGGGGACTCGACTGAAGGAGCTGGGGCCATCCCAGGTGTCAATGCTGATGTCCGCTTTGGGTCATTAGCCGACATAAGGGCCCGTTCGCCTCATGTCCGCTTTACCCCCGAAAGCGGACATTCGTCGGCGCATTTAGCATGTTTGCTTAGTGCCAATAGCGGACATCATTCCTTAGTGGAGCGTTAGCGAGCTATCTTCATTGAACCTGAAAAAACCGCGTGAAAACGGCCATTGCCACGAGGTTGTCCAGCTCGAGGACAACCTGCTGTACTTAAAACAGCTAGGATCAGGACCAGGATCTCGCCGCGCTGAGCGCTCCTTGGGCCGCTCTGGCCTGCACCAACCCATGAACGAAAGGCATCACCATGCACAAACGCAAACTCGGCAATAGCGGCCTTGAGGTTTCAGCCATTGGCTTTGGCTGCATGGGCCTCAACATCATGTATGGCCATGCCCTCGGCAACCAGGAGAGTGTGGCCCTCATCCGAGCGGCCGTGGAACGCGGCGTGACCTTCTTCGATACGGCGGAAGTCTATGGACCATTCAGCAATGAGGAGATCGTCGGGGAGGCTTTGGGGCCGGTTCGCGATCAGGTCGTGATCGCCACGAAATTCGGCTTCGACATCGATCCGGTGACGAAGCAGAGCACAGGCCTGAACAGCCGCCCCGAGCACATCCGCGAGGCCGCCGAGGGATCGTTGGCGCGTCTGGGCATCGAGGTTATCGACCTCTACTACCAGCATCGTGTCGACCCGAACGTGCCGATCGAGGACGTCGCGGGCGCAGTCCAAAAGCTGATCTCCGAGGGCAAGGTGAGGCACTTCGGCATGTCCGAACCCAGCGCTCAGACTCTGCGCCGCGCACACGGCGTTCAACCTGTAGCGGCGCTTCAGAACGAGTATTCGCTGTGGACCCGAGGCCCTGAGACCAACGGCATTCTCGAAGCCTGCGAAGAACTCGCCATCGGGTTTGTGCCCTATAGCCCCCTCGGCAGGGGCTTCCTGACGGGCGCCATGTCCAAGGAAACTCAACTCGGCGAAGGCGACTTCAGGAAGATGCTGCCGCGCTTCACGCCCGAAGCCATGGAGAAGAACCAGGCCCTAGTTGATCTCCTCAGACGCATCGCCGGCCGGAAGAACGCCACACCGGCTCAGATCGCGCTGGCGTGGCTCCTAGCCCAGAAGCCCTGGATCGCGCCGATCCCCGGCACCACGAAGCTGCATCGCCTCGAAGAGAACCTGGGAGCCGCCGATGTTGCGCTCACGGCCGGCGATCTTGCCGAGATCGAGTGGGCGGCGGCGGAGATCCAGGTCGAAGGGGAGCGGTACCCCGAGCGCCTGCAGGCAATGCTTGGTCGCTGATCGGCCGGAGAAACGGGACTTACGCTTATCGGGCTTAGAAATTTGAAGCTGGGGGTTTCAAAGTTTTGGGGACTCGTTTCTCGCCTTGGGCTTGGAACGCTGTCCTAAATTTAGGACATGACATCGATCGATCCAGACATTCTGTGGAAGGCGCTTGAACGGGACAAGCAACAAGTCGCCCTTCTCTCTCGCATCGGCGAGGCGCTCTATGGTGACCGTTGGCAGACCCAATTAGCTAGGGCGTTGGGCATTTCCAGCCGAACCGTGAGACGTTGGGTCCTATACGAGGCGCAGATACCGTGGCCCTTATTGCATGAAATCCTTCCGTCTCTCTTCCAAGCCAAAGTTGAGCAGCTCACCCAGGTTTGTGATGAGCTCGTGGAATGGCGAAGCAGTCCACGCTCCTGAAGGACGTGTGCAAGGCCTAGCGCCCACTGGTCCATAGGGACCAGACGAGGACGACGGCACAGCATCCCACTTGTAAGGGGTCACGAGGACGACCGATGCGTCCATTGCGTCGGGTATGAAGTGTCAAAGGGCTGCGCGACCCCAAAGCCGACCCAACCAGCCCACAGGGGAGTGTCGGCCTTACCCCCAAAGGCGGACATGCGGCGAGCCTCTTCAAAGAGTCCGCTATGTGCCATAAGCGGACACTCGGAGGTTGGCGCCAACCGACTTGCTCAATAGTTTACAGGGTTCACACGACAGGGGGTTTTGAAGGAACCACCACAAACTTTCGTGGTTCAATGTCTCAGAGGTGACGTACGACGAACTCACTCCCGCACCCACTCCCTGCAGTTATTTAGGAAGTTTGTCGGCGAGAATTTCGAGCTTGTGAATCTCGGGTGTCTTGTCAAACAGATCACCGGCCTTGGCTTTTTCCATTAAGGCCGCTGCCACTTTGCCGTTGAGATGCGCCTCGCGCCCGGCCTCGTCGTCAAACGTGTCGAATATGGCGAAGCGGGATGGCCCTTCCTGAATAGCGAACCAGGAGATGGTGCCAGGTTCGGCATTCACCAAAAGCGCGGCCGAACGTAAAAAGTCTGCAACCTCCTTCTCTTTGCCCGGCTTCGCTTGCAGCGGGACGTACAACGCAAATTTTGTCATTTCACACTCCTTATGTGCTGGGTGTTTCAACCCTTATGTACATCGTCGAATTGAAGAGCCTCAGCGTGCTACCAGCGCAGCGCACGCTTTCCTACCAATAGGCCAAATATAGACATGAGACCGATTGCTAGCGCGTACCAGATCGCCACAAACAGCGGCGAGTCGTTCGTGCAGTGCATGGCAAAAACCGTGGCCCCCAAACTGCCGGCCAGCAGCCCTCCCACCGCCCCCATCACCGCAGGAGACGTTGGGGCGCCCTGGCGCAGCGCGTAGATGGTAGCCGTCAAAGGAAGAAGCGATAGAAAGAGGATGCTCGCGACGCACATCACCCCATTCACCCCCATCGCGCGAGATGGCCATGCCGAGACTGAAACTGTAACGAGTTCGTACAAAACCGCCGCCAAGAG
>Ga0070660_100001615_pt1 | contig 15493 bp, 13 predicted proteins | sample KBSC33metaG_FD_64670 | JGI IMG/M metagenome (GOLD analysis project Ga0070660, IMG submission 64670) | Corn rhizosphere microbial communities from Kellogg Biological Station, Michigan, USA - KBS C3-3 metaG | ecosystem: Host-associated > Plants > Roots > Rhizosphere > Soil ... | reverse complement strand
CGGCTCGTTCATCAAGGCCTCGGCTACCCTCACATACAATGGACTCTCTTACAAAACAGACCGTGTCATAGACCGCGGAGTCCTGACTACCATCTGGCAATACGCCCTCTATTCCGATAGCTCATTTTCGACAAGTAGCACGATCAACACGGGAGCAGCCGCCGGCACCGGTGGAGACGTGTTTATTGACGGCAGTGTTTCCTGGTCCAATCTCAACCGCATACGGGGAGACCTCACTTCCACCGGCAGCATTTCGGCCTCGCTTACAACCGTTGACGGAAAGAAGAACTCGAACAGCAGCGGCATCACCTGGCCGCAAGACAACAGCACTGACTACAAGAACGCCGCTTCGTCCACCCTCGCGGCCGCTAGCCTCAACGGGTACTCGTTCCCTTCAGCGACCACATCCGGCTACCCGATTTTGTATTGCGACAACGATTTGTCGGTCAGTGGCTCCTTTACCGGCACTGGAATCATCTACATTCGAGGAAACGGCACGCTGACGGGGGACATCACGATTAGCGCCGGATCCCACCTACTGATCATCTGCCACGGCAACTTGACTGTGAACTCCAGTGTGTCGACCGTCGGTGCCTACGTATATTGCGATAGCACCATGACGGTGAACTCGAGTTTGAGCTCGACGACGTTCACTTGCGGGGTGGCGGCCAAGAATTTCAAGACAAGCGCGCCAACCGTTCTCAACTACGATCCATGGGTCCGCGACTTCCCTTCTGAAGCGTACAAGTTCCGCCTACCGGGCGTCTGGCCGTAAGCGCCTACTCTCGGGCCCATGAGTTGATTAGCCACCAGCACGCCTGATCGTGAGGCACGAAGTTCGGGTGCGTAATCACTTCGAACGCGGGCAGATAGCCGAGCGAGCCGTCGCCGAAGTCCTTTATTCTCCGGATCGCCCGTTCAACGGCTTCCCGGGCGAAACGGCACCGGTGAACATCGGCGATAGAGCCGCCGATGTTGACCTGGGTAGCCACCGCAATGCGTTCGAGGTCTTCAAATATTTGCCGACATGGGGCGAGACTCGCGATCGCGACACCCGGCAATTCCTGAGCATAGGCTTGCCTCGCCTGGTCTGCGTACCGCACGAACTCAATGGCTTTGATTACGAACTGGGTCACGCCTCTCTCTGAAGGGCCTTCTGCGACCTGCATCGCATGATCCAAGAGGGCGTGCGCCTTGGTCCCGGCATCTCCCGCAAGTTCCTCATGATGGTGTAACCAAGCTAGAAACGGGTTGCTGTACAGCAGCAACCGACACTTCAGCGAAGAGCGGATCTCGGTGTGGCCGAACACTCCGCCGAGTTTCGGCAAGTCGACGCCCATGATCTGAGACCACTCATTCCAGCGCTGCGCGGGCTCGCCAGCGCTCAGAAACTTCCCCGCTCCCTCGATCAAAGGCAGCAAGGTCTCGTAGTTGCCGAAGAGGCCGCACTCCCACGTGGTGACGCAAACGCCTTCAGCGTCGATCTCCTCTGCCGCTAGAAACGCGTCTCGCACGTTCAGTTCCGATTCGGTGAGGTGGCACCAGACCGAGTTGTAGGTCTGGACCGAAGGACAGCAGACCACATCGAAGCCCTTCTGCATAAATTCACGGCTGGTCTCCAGAGGCGACTTGAAGTATTGCCAATCAAAGATCAGAGTCTCTTTCGGGAGGATCTCGACCGCGGAGGGGTGCTCCTGAAACATGTCGCCCCACACAGCGGGCCTTCGCCCGGCATCTATTACCTGTTGAGCAAGAGGTCCGAAGTGCTCGCCATATAGCCGCGCCTTCGCGTCGCCTTCCCAGCCTGCCATGCGCGCCGTACAGCGAGGGCACAGCCCCAGCTGCCACGTCTCGTCTCCACCGATATGTACGATGGGAGACGAGAAGACTTGGAGGACGTCCTTCAGCAAGCTCCCGGCAAGCTCCACGAACTCTGCGCAAGAGGGGCAAGCCTGCAAGCCGCGGAAGAGCTCCTCGCGATAACGCCGGCCTGCCTCCGTGTACAGCAAGCCCTCGAAGTGCCCCAGCAGGTTCACGAAGGGGATAATTTGGATATCCGGAAACTCGTTCTCGAGCGCCGCGACCATCTCCGGTGTGACCGCTCCCATCCCCGCGAACTGTGGAGCAGAAGGATACGCAAACCTGTGCTCCATGTAAAGCCCAAATGCGTTGTAGCCGCCACCCCGCGTTACCTCGAGCAGCCTCCGCAAGTGCTCGTAGCTAGGCGCCTGCTCGCGCGCAAGATCGTAGGTCCACATACGAAGGGGCATGCAAACAAGGCTACCTAGCAAAGCAAAAGGCTCCCCCTGCGTCAGCAGGGAGAGCCTTGAAGATTAGTCCTAAGGGACTTCTCTTACTTGCGGCGGCGCTTGGAGATGAGGCCAGCGATGCCGAGGCCTATGGCGAGCATGGAAGCCGGCTCCGGCACGGCGGCGTTCTCGCCGTAGATGCGGACAGCGACACTCTGATTCGTCAATCCGCCGAGAGAGCGGAGGGACGAGGTGAAGTTGCCGTTCGTTTCGGAGTTCGCATTGCGGTAATAGCCTCCAAACACGTTCGTTCCAACAGCGTTCGGATTGTTGGCGCTGATGATCGAAGTAAGGCTATTCACGCTGTTATACGTGAGGCCGCCATCGGTCGAGCCCTGGTAGTTAAACGTCATTCCGATCTGTGTTCCGGAGATCGCCAGCGGAACGCCCAACGTGACGCCCGAGGCTTGCCCAACAGGACTGCCCTCGATCGGGAAGTAGAAGCCCGTCGTGAAGGTGCCGGCACTCGTCAGCGTATAGTTCCCGAGAAGGTTGCTAAATGCTGGAGTGGTCGCATTGACCGTACCGGACGTGTTCACCGTCTGCCAAATCCAAACGTTGATCTTCAGGTGATCGAAGTTCGTTCCGGAAACGTTTACCGGATAGAGATCGAAACCCGTGATCGCAGTCGTGCCCGCCAGCAGATTGAACCCGCCGCCCATAAAAGTGTTCGGGGTGGACGAAGTCGAGAACGCTCCATTGCCTGAAGCGAACTGGTTTGTAACGTTGTCGAATACGCACCCAACCTGTGCGCTAGCTGCACCGGCAAGCCCAGCCAGCGCGAGAATCAAAACTTTTTTCATATGCAAACTCCCAAGAAATCTCCCCTGGCAAAACGCTATGCGCAGAGCCGCTATCTTCTTTTCTCACGGGGGGCTCAGAATGTGACACTGCGAGGCAATTTTCTTAATAAGACCAGCTTTTGTACTGGCTGCAGGGGCTCTGCTTTTTCTCATGGCGCTGCAAAGTGGCTCGACACACCCTAACGAAAGGAAAAGCCGCGTGCCTTGCAAAGCAAGGCACGCGGCTCAAAGTCAGGTCGTTTGACCCGCTTACGCCCGGTTCTTGCGGCGCTTGGAGATCAGCGCCACGAGGCCGAGGCCCATCGCGGTCATGGACGCAGGCTCCGGCACGGCCATTGCGAACGCGTGATACTTGTTGGAAGTATTGTCCGAGAAGGTCGTGGAGTTCGAACCCACAGCCGGAGCGGTGCCCGTAAGGAACCACTGGCCGGTCGTTGCGGCATCGGCAAAACCGGCCACATAGCCAGTGTTGTCGATGTTCAGGTTCGTGCCCATCGTAATGGTCCAGATGAAGTTGCCGGCCTGCGGCAACGCCACCGAGAACCCGGTGTACGGACTGGCAAGCGTCGTATCGGAAGCGTGATAGAACTGGAACGTGAGGATGCCACCGACAGTGGTGACGCCGCCCACGAACTTGAACTGATACATGCTGAACGACGTTCCACCCTGGTTCGTGGTGTAGTCATCGTAGCCGAGCAGGCCGGTAGAAGCGGCGAAGGCGGAGTAAGGACCGGCGATCGAATCATAAACCGTCTGACCCATCGACGCGCCCGCAACCCCGAGAAGGGCGAGAACAAGTAGTTTCTTCATAAGCAAATCCCTCAAACTGACCGGCGACTCAAATGAGTTGCCGCACTATCTCGTTTGCGCCAAATGGCCGAAATGTGACACTCGGCCGAAGAAATGCTTATGAACTAGCGATTCTACGGGCTGTCAGAACTCCCGCCAAGGCTGGCCGTTTCGCCCACGGCTTGCCGCTGAGCGAAAGTTAGGGAGATACCGCGGCTCCGACGGAAACACCGCCGCCGTTCGAGACATCCTGCACAATCGGCCCAGAGACTGTGCCGACGTTGGGCGGCGACAGTGCATAAAAGTACGGCTGGTGCGTCACATCGTCCACAGGGACAGCTGAGATGTACGGTCCATGCCAGCTAGTGGGGTCGATGGCCCGTTGGCTCCCATCTTTCATGAGCCCCTTCGCGGGCGCTGAGGCCCTCGCAAGATCATCCAGAGTCGCCGGGTAGACACCGCAGTCGGCGTTAAAGGTTTGCACAGCCCTCCGCAGGAGCGTCAGGTTTGCGTCGCTAGCGGCTTGTCTTGACCTGCCGCCCGCATCCATGATCTTGGGGATCGCGATGCCGGCAAGGACGGACAGCACAATAATCACGATCAGCAGCTCCACCAAGGTGAAGCCGCAGCGTGCATGCGTTCGCCGGCTCATGGTCAGATTATCGGCAACCTGTATGCCCGTTCTTTCGCGTTTTCTTGCTGAGAGATACACTGGATTCTCCGTGAGCGCCCGCACGCCGATGCTGCAGCAATACTTCAACGCCAAGGCCGAACACCCGGGCGTGCTGCTCGCCATGCGGGTCGGAGACTTTTACGAGTTCTATGGCGAGGACGCCGAAACCGCGGCTTCCGCGCTGGAGATCACGCTCACCGCACGAGACGACGGCGGCAACCGCATGCCCATGGCGGGGGTGCCGTTCCATTCGGTCGAGAAGTATCTAGCGCGGCTGCTCGCTAAGGGTCTCAAAGTGGCCCTTTGCGACCAGTTGGAAGATCCGAAGACGGCGAAAGGACTTGTCAAGCGCGGGGTCACGCGCGTGCTCACTCCCGGCACGGTCATGGACGATGCGATGCTACGAGGCTCGTCGAACAATTTCCTGGCCGCACTGTGTGTTCAAGACGGGCGTATCGGCCTAGCGACTCTCGACCCTTCGACGGGCGAGTTCGTCGTCACAGAGCTCTCTGGTGAGGAGGCTGACGATCGGCTCCTACAGGAGCTGGAGCGCATCCGTCCGTCGGAGCTCCTGGTCGGCCCTCAGCACGAGGTGCTGGGTGAGCTCGCTCGCGGCTCTCTTGGCGCGGCAGTTACCGAACTCCCTCAGCCAGGCCTCGACCGAGCCGCCCGCCAACTTCAGCAGCAATTTCAAGTGGCGAACCTCCACGGTTTCGGTCTGGAGGATCGACCCTCGGCCGTTGTCGCAGCCTCGATGATCCTGGCCTACGCGGAGCGCAACAAGCTCCCGCTGAGCCACGTGGACACGATTGCGACTTACTCCGTCGACGGGTTCATGCGCCTCGATCCAGCCACTCGTCGATCGCTCGAGCTAACCAACAGCATGTCCGACGGTGGCCGCAAGCACACGCTGCTTGGAGTGCTCGATGAGACAGTTACCTCCATGGGGGCCAGGCTGCTCAAGAAGTGGATTGAGCAACCCCTGCTGGACGCGCCCGCCATCATCGCCAGACACGAAGCGGTGGAGCGCCTGCTCTCGCAATCGCTGACCCGGGGAGACCTTAGGGATGGGCTGAAGAGATTGTCCGATCTTGAACGCCTCGTCTCTCGCGTGGCCACGGGGCTCGCCGGGCCAAGAGATTTGGCCGCCCTGCGAGACTCCATTCTCGCAATGCCTGCCCTCGCCGATCCGCTGAGGAAGGTTGGCCTTGGCCGCATCCAAGAGCTGCGCGAGCAGATCGGCGAGCATTCGGAGGTAGGGCGACTGATCGATTCCGCTCTCGTGGCGGATCCGCCCCATGCAGTTCGCGATGGCGGCGTCATCCGCGAAGGCTTTGATCTGGAGCTTGACAAGCTTCTTGATCTTTCCAAAAATGGCAAGACCTATATCGCGAGCCTGGAGCAGAAGGAGCGCGAGGACACTGGAATCGGCAATCTCAAAGTGGGCTTCAATTCCGTCTTCGGCTACTTCCTCGAGGTGCCGAAGGCCCAGATCGCCAAGGTGCCCGAGCATTACATTCGAAAGCAGACCACCGCTAACGCGGAGCGGTACATCACCGCGGAGCTCAAGGAGCACGAGTCGCTCGTCCTGGGTGCCGAAGAGAAGGCGGCGGGGCTGGAGGCTGACATCTTCACCCGCCTGCGCTTACGGGTGGCGGAGCATGCGAAGCCTCTGCTAGCAAGCGCGCGAGCCCTTGCGGAAGTCGACACCCTCGCCTCTCTGGCGGAGGTCGCGTCTCGGTACGGCTACGTTCGGCCCGAGATCGTGTGCCCTGATGGAGCGCTGCCCTCCCAAGACTGTCTGATCATCGACGCAGGCCGGCATCCAGTGGTCGAGTGCGCCACGACACAGTTTGTGCCGAATGACACGGTGTTGGGGCGTTGCGGTGGTGCGTTGTTGACGGATGAAAAGGAAGACTCCAGTTCAGCACACCTCAACACCGCGAGCGAAGCTCGCATCCTCATCCTCACCGGACCGAACATGGCCGGGAAATCGACCTACCTTCGCCAGAACGCGCTGATCGTCCTGATGGCGCAGATGGGCTCCTTTGTGCCGGCGAAGTGCTGCAAGCTGAGCCTCTGCGACCGAATCTTTGCTCGCATCGGCGCGAAGGACGAGCTCGCGCTTGGCCAGAGCACGTTTATGGTGGAGATGGTGGAGTCGGCGAACATCCTGAACCATGCAACGGAGCGGTCGTTGGTCATTTTGGATGAGGTCGGACGGGGCACCTCGACCTACGATGGCCTTGCAATCGCGTGGGCCATGATCGAGCACCTGGCTGGGATCGGTGCGAAGACACTTTTCGCGACCCACTACCACCAGCTCAACTCGCTGGCGGATCAAATCTCAGGCGTCGCCAACTACCGAGTTGCGGTCGAAGAAGTCGGCGAATCGATCGTGTGGACCCACAAAGTCCTGCCCGGCGGCACCGACCGTTCCTACGGGGTACAGGTCGCGAGAATGGCCGGCGTTCCTTCGGCGGTGTTGCTAAGGGCCGCTGAGATCCTCGAAGATCTGGAGCGCAAGTCCGACGCCCCAAAAGCGGTCCCCGCACAGACTCAGAAGCTGCAAATGACCCTCTTCGAAGTCGAAGAGCCACCGATTGTGCAGGCTCTCGCGAGCCTGGACGTGAACCGCCTGACGCCAGTCGAGGCCCTGACGGTCCTCGATCAATGGAAGCGAAAGTGGGCCGCGAAAGTCTAGCGTCTACTCGCCCAAGACAGACACCGGCTGGTTCTCCGCGATCAGCTCTTCGCGGGTTACCTCGCGGCCGTACTTGATCGCGTCGCGCATTCGATTCGACGACAGCTTTGCCCAGTCTTTCGCGTAGCTGTAGGCCTGCAGCAGGAAGTAGGAGTCCAGCGTGTACATGAATGAGGGCGTCATGTAGCACCAGATGGTGCAGCCCTTGCAGAAGTCGTAGCGGCCGGACTTCTTGATGTGCTCCTGCATCGCAGGCGACTTCCACTGGCCGACGGGGTCCTCGACGTCGATGTCCATCCGCTCTTGCGCGGCGTGGTAGCAGGGGAGGAGATACTTGCCGTCCTGAGACACCGCGACGTTAGCCTTGATCGCCTTGCACTTCGGCTTCTCGGGATCGTTGCCGCCCTCCGCCTGGAACTTGATCGCCGCGAGGTTCACGGACATGTACGGCTGCTTGTGCAGGTACTTGAGCTGCCGGGTCAGCTCGGCGTCGAGCGCGGGGTTGCCGAAGTAGCCGAACATTGGCATCACGTGCACGACGGTCCGAAGCTCCTTCGCCAGCGCCATCATGCCGGGGATCTCGTCCATGTTCTCGTTGCCGACGGAGAAGTTGATGTTCACGAACTGCTTGTTGCGCTTCGCCAGCTCGATGGATTCGATCACGCGGTCGTAGCACTGGAGCTTGCGGCTGGCGTTATGCCGATCCCTATCCGACGAGTCGAGTGAGAAGGAGGCGGAGTCGACGAGGTCGATGAACTCGTGCGCGCGCGCCGGGTAGAGGTAGCCGTTCGAGACGAGGCCGGTCTTGAGGCCGATCTTCTTCGCTATCGCGAGGAGTTCGGGCAGGTTCCTCTGCAACAAGGGCTCACCGCCGGTGAAGTCGATGTACCGCACGCCGAGCTTCTTCAGGCCGCGGATGATCTTCTCCGCGTGCTCCATGGAGACGAGCTTCGGCTTCTTGTGCGCCGGCCCTTCCCAGATGTCGCAAAAGCCGCATTTGGCATTGCAAACGGTCGTCACGTAGTAACTGCAGGCGATCGGCAAAGCTGTTTCTCCCTTTTCCCCAGCGGCCCTTCCATGCGCCGCGCCTCACTAGGATAACTCAGAGACGGTTGGAGGTGTGGACGCGCTGCGGACAATTGCGCTCGTCTTCCCTTCATTGACGCCTCTGACCGTGAGTACCGTGGAAGATTGAGGTGTTTTTCGTTTTTTCAGCTCCTTTAAGTTCGCGGCCGGTTTTTCTGCGACTCTCTCCGGGCTGTCTCCAGCATTTGAGCGACGGTACTCGCGGTCGCCCGTCTCTTGGGCTCGCAGTGATTTTTTTCGTTCCATGTCCTTTAGTGGTCGAGATAGAAAAAAGTCAACCATCTGAACGCAATTTCTGGTCTATCCGCGGGTGTGCACGTGAAACGGCTTGCCGGCGACGAGGGTGCAGCGAGACTGGCGAGGCTATGACCGACAAAAGGTGGCACCCGTATTCCGCTCAACTCTCTCCAGCCGCGCCTCCTTGCCGTCAAGTCACGGCGTATGCTCTGAGAGCAGCTCATTGGGGTGCCACGGTTTGCCCGCTGCGCAAAGGCTTGGAACCAGCACGAAATCCGTCCCGCGGCAAGTCGTGCTGCCGATCGGTAGCTAGAATGGGATCGTGCATCGGAAGACGATGAAACGGTACGAGACCGGCTCCGTGCGATTTCTGACGTTCTCGTGCGACGGGCGGGAGCCGCGACTGCTAGAGCCGGGTGCGGCGCAGGTCTTTGTTGAACACCTCGTCTTCATGGTGTCCCAAAGCGACCTGCTTCTCCACGCTTTTGTTGTGATGCCAGAGCATGTTCACCTGCTAGTCACGCCCGAGGCGCTCACCGGGTCCAAGGCACTGGAGAACCTGAAGAAGCGAACCGCCGCGAAAATTAACCGGGCTGCCGGACGTTCAGGTCGGTTCTGGTTGGCCGGCGGAGGCTACGACCGCAATATCGAGACCGCTTCGGAGTACAAGGAGAAGCTGAACTACATCCACAACAATCCGGTTGCGCGCGGTCTTGTGGAGAGTGCGCTCGGGTGGCCTCACTCTTCGGCTGCGTTTTACTTGGATGGCCCGTACAGCGGACCTGCGATCACCTCTTTGGATACCGACTTTCAGTGGTGACTCGGTGAGTTGTCGCCGGGTTACAACAGCACGGCTTGCCGGCGACAAGCGGGCTGCGCGACTGCGAGGCTTCAATGGCCGGACAAACCGTGGCACCCCGTACGATGCATATAATCTGTCGCGCGGTCGTTCGCCGGAAATCGGAACAAGGTTCCAAGCGAAGCAATGATTGGTTGGCTGGAGGCAAATAGCTAGCGGGTATCCTTTGTGGCTCACGACTCTCTGTCCCGACCAGTCGGGATCGCATAGGCCAGAGGGAGCACAAACATGAGCAACAACAGTCGCAAATACGAAGCGTTTTATATCGTCAAGCCCGAGTTCAACGACGGCGAGGTCCAGAAGGTCGCCGACCGGTTCAAGGGCGTGGTCGAGGGCCATGGCGGGAGCGTTGAATCCGCCGCGAAGTGGGACAAGCGCAAGCTCGCCTACGAGATCGACGGGCACAAAGAGGGCAACTACATCCTCATGAACTTCGAGGCACCGGCAGATTTGCCCGCGGAGCTGAACCGATTGATGCGGATTTCCGATGATGTGATCCGCCACCGCATTTACAAGCTCGACGCTTAGGTGTAGGCTAGAACTATGGTTAATCGAGTCGTCCTCGTCGGCAGGCTAACGCGCGACCCCGAGCTTCGCACCACTACCACGGGCAAGAACGTCTGCGGTTTCGGCATCGCTGTATCCAAGCGGATCAAGCCATCCGATGGCTCGCCCGATGCAGATTTCTTCAACGTCACCGCCTGGGGCCAGACCGCCGATTACGTCTCGAACTATCTGACGAAGGGTCGGCTGGTTTCGGTGGACGGTCGGCTGCAGTCCCGCAAGTACACGAACAAGGACGGCCTCGAGGTCACCATGGTCGAGATCGTCGCGGACAACATTAGTGGCCTCGATCGTCCGAAGGATGACGCTGCTCCCAGTGGTGGGGCTCCGGTGGGCGCGGGGGCAACTCGGTCGAGCGCTCCGAGTCCGGACGAGTACGACCCGTTCGCGGACGAGTAAGTTTCAGTCGAGGCGCTCGAGCTTGGCCTTGTAAGCGCCTGATCCGGATACCAGCATCAGGGCGGCGAAACAGCCGCCCGCTTGGTTTGTAGCCATGTAGGTGGCGGACTCATCTTCCTTCAGAGTCACCGTTTCCTTTGCTGAGAACAGTCGATTCGTCGCCGTGATCTCGTGGATGCCCGCCTTGACTTCGATCTCGACGGATCGGCCGAACTGGAGGTTGTGCTCTTGCTGATCGTCCACTCGCACGAGCAGGTCGCGCATCTTGATATCCTTCGGCGAGGTTCTGCGAATTACGATCTTGGGCACGGCTTCTTAGATTGTGGACGCTCTAGAGGCTAGACCTCTGAAGGCAAAACATCGGATACTGTTTCCGCGATGATTGCGCAGGCTCACTCCGCGACTTTGGTCGGTATAGAAGCTTTGCCGATCGTCATCGAAGTCGACCTGCAACCTGGAAATCCGTTCTTCATCATGGTCGGCTTGCCGGATAAGGCGGTCGTCGAGAGCCAAGAGCGGGTCCGGACTGCAATGAAGAACTCGGGGCTCGCGTTCCCGGGGCGAAAGATTATCTGCAATCTGGCTCCTGGCGACCTCCGAAAAGAGGGACCCTGGCTCGACCTGCCGATCGCAGCGGCGCTGCTGGCCGCCGATGGGCAGGTGCCGATGGAGGAGTTGCGCGAGACGCTCATCATCGGCGAAGTCGGACTCGATGGTGCGTTGCGGCCGATCGATGGAGCCGTTAGCGTGGCTTTGATGGCGGTGGAGAAGGGCTTTCGGCGTTTGGTCTTGCCAATCGCCAACGCAGCAGAGGCCTCCGTTGCGCCGGGGCTGGAGGTCTATGGCATCGACCGCCTGATCGACCTAGCCGAGTTGCTGAACGGGTCGATGATGCTCACGCCGTTCAAATTCCAGGAGGAGCCGGCCGGGCGGACGCCCGAGTACGCCGTGGACTACGCTGACGTAAAGGGGCAGCGCCAGGCGATTCGCGCTTTGGAAATCGCGGCGGCAGGCGGGCACAACGTGCTGATGGTGGGTCCTCCAGGGTCAGGCAAGACGATGCTTGCCCGCCGCCTTCCAACCATCTTGCCGCCGCTATCGTTGTCTGAGTCCATCGAAGTCACGCGCATCTTCAGTGCCTGCGGGCAGAAGGGCGGCCGCCAGGGGCTCATCTGGGAACGCCCGTTCCGCTCTCCGCACCACAGCGCAAGCCACGCGGCGATCGTTGGCGGCGGCAAGAACCCGAAGCCCGGCGAAGTCAGCATGGCGCACCACGGCGTGCTGTTCATGGACGAGATGCCCGAATTCGAGCGGCCCGTTCTCGAAGCGCTGCGACAGCCGTTGGAAGATGGAGTGGTCACCGTCGCTAGAGTCCAGAACACGATCACTTTTCCTGCCGAGTGCATGCTGGTCGGTGCCATGAACCCGTGCCCCTGCGGATTCAAGGGCTTGCCGGAGCAGCAGTGCGTGTCCTCGCCAGCCTCTTGCGGGCGATATGCATCGAAGATCTCCGGGCCTTTGCTGGACCGGATCGATTTGCATCTGGAAGTGCCACGCCTGAAGCCCGAAGAGCTGCTGAATGCGAAAACGGGTGAGTGCTCAGACGCGATCCGAGAGCGCGTGACCGCAGCGAGAGAGCGTCAGGCGAAGCGCCTTGGCTCGCATCGCACGAACTCGAAGCTGACTCCTCGCGAAGTGAAGGAACTGGTGCGGCTCGACGAAGAGTGCACCGAATTCATGCGCGTAATCTTGACGCGGATGAACTTGTCGGCACGCGTGTTCGACCGGATTCTCAAGGTGGGGCGAACAATTGCGGATCTGGCTCACTCGGACCAAGTGCAGAAGGTGCATCTCAGCGAGGCGGTGCAGTACCGAGAAAGGATTCAATCTTCGTGACGTTCCACGGATTGCTGTGTTACATTTAGTTATGTTTGGGAGAGCAACCCTCTGCGCATCGGCCCTATTCCTGTCTTCCCTAGCAGTAAGCGGAACGATCATCTCGACGAACTTGCCCACCGACACGCTCATCGTGAACATCGATGCGCGGGCGGATGGTGTCGGCAACTACGACGCAGGGCAGGACAAGTGGTGGGATCCTTACGCTTCGGGCCCTGTGGTGGCATTGCCAGCGGGGATTTATTCCTTTCAAGTCATCAATCCTAGCGATGCGGCGGCAACCTTTCCGTTCTTGACATCAGCGCAACTGAACCAGATCTATACCGCGTGGACTTACAACTCCCCTTGGATCACTGACTGGATGGCTTGGAACACTGCGACTATTAGCTCACATGCTTCGCAAGTGATCTCGGGTGGAACCGTGTCGCGAATTCCAAATTACAGCACCTATCCGGGTTGGAATGGGGGAGGGTTTAACAACGCCACGTTCGCGTACTCCGCGCTCACCACCTCCGGATGCGCAAAGCAAATCCAGATTGGCGGCCGCTACACGGGTCCCAACGTAAAATCCATCGAATTTCGCTCAGCCATCAGTCTACAATTCGCAATTCCGGACACCGGCGTAGGAGATAACACCGGGGGCGTTTCCGTCGTTGTCCGGCGAGTCGGGATAGTTAGACCTACTCCGATTCCAACGTTTGGGGGGTGATTCCCCTTCTAATGCGAATCGGCAGGCTCCATTTTCGACGGCGTGTTCTGCGCAGACGGGTCCCCCTGCTGGTCGATGATCCGCTTCACGTTAGCACGTCCAATGGCTTGCCCGGCCGTGGCGTCAGAATGAAGTGTGCTCCACGCGCTCCGCGTACTTGAGTTCGAGGCTGTCCGCCAGCGTCTCCAGAGGTTCTGCGAGACAACGATCGGCGCTGCCCACGCGGACGAGCTCACGCCGAGCTTCGAGTCGGACGAGGTCTGGCGCCGCCAGGCGCTGACGCAGGAAGCTTATGAGCTGATTTCGCGCCATGCGGCTCCGCCCTTGGGAGCTCTGCGTGACCTGCGTTCTGCCTTGGATCGGGCGAGCAAGGGTGCCGTGCTGGGTGGGTCCGAGCTGTTTGTGATCGGAGACTCGCTGGCTTCCATGCGCGCGTTCAAAACGTTCCTCCGACCTCGCAAGGCGGAGGCACCGGGCTTGTGGCAGATCGGAGAAGGGCTACCAGAGATTCCACGGTTGGAGAGCACAATCTTCGACAGCTTGGAGCCGAATGGCGAAGTGAGGGACGGAGCGTCTTCGCAGCTCGCAATGCTACGGCAACGGAAGAAGACGACTTCGGCTCGCATTCAAGAACGTATTCAAAGCTACACCACCGGCTCGACGCGGGAGCTTCTGAGCGACCCAATTTACACGGTGCGCGACGGGCGGTACGTGGTTCCTCTGAAGGCCGAGCATCGCGGAAGGATCAAAGGCATCGTGCATGACTCCAGTGGGACGGGAGCGACGATCTTCATCGAGCCCGAAGATGTGCTGCAGCTTGGGAACGCCCTGCGGGAGATCGAATCGCACGAGCGGGAGGAGATCACGCGAATTCTGACCGCACTCAGCGGGAAGGTGGGCGCGAACGCACGCGAGACGATCGACGGCTTGGAGGCAGCGGGGTTTCTGGACCTGCATGTCGCCAAAGCGAAGTTAGGCTTCGATATGAAGGCAACGGTGCCGGTGCCTGCCGCAGATGCGACGCTGAACATCCAGGGGGGCAAGCATCCCTTGATGGACCCCGCCAAGGTCGTGCCCCTCGATTTACGACTAGGCGACGATCCGAGCAGCGTGCTGATAACGGGACCGAATACTGGCGGTAAGACGGTCGCGATCAAGACGGTTGGACTGTTTGTGCTGATGATCCAGTCCGGCCTGTTGGTGCCGGCTCTGCATGTGCGGTTCGGGCCCTTCTCGCAGGTGTGGGCGGATATTGGCGACGAGCAGTCGATTGAGCAGTCGCTCTCGACATTCAGTGGCCACCTGAAGAACATTGCCGAGGCCCTGTCGGGGCTGAAGAAGGGAGCGTTGGTCCTGCTGGACGAGCTTGGCGCTGGAACGGACCCTGCTGAGGGTGCGGCACTCGCGCGCGCCATTTTGCTGGATATGCGCATGAAGGGAGCGGTAGTGCTGGCGAGCAGCCACTATGGCGAGTTGAAGGCCTTTGCGTTCAGCACGGAGGGCTTCACGAATGCGGCGATGGAGTTCGATCTCAAGTCCCTGCGTCCGACTTATCGTCTGCTCATGGGTTCTCCGGGTGCTTCGCAGGCGCTGCGTATCGCGGAACGGTACGGCATTCCCAGTTCAGTCATCGAATCGGCAAAGGCGGGATTGACCGAGCAGCAGCACGACCTTGCTCGAATGCTCGAGACGCTGGAGCAGTCGCAGAAGCGGGCTCGACAGGCACAGAGCGAGGCCGATCGTCTGCTGAACGAGCTTCGCAAGAAGGAGCTGGAAGCCGAGCGGAAGCTCGCGGAGGCATCCGAGATTCGCGAAAAAGCCAGCGGTCGCGCGGCAGCTGCCCTCGAGGATGTCTTGCGGGAGATTCGACTAGAGGCGGCCCAGCTCTTCGAAGATCTCAAGCGAAGCCCGACGGATACGGAACGAATCCGCAAAGGACTGAAAGACTTGCAGGAGGTCGGAGCTTCCTTCGTTAAGGATGTGGCTCCCAAGGCTCGTCCACGGGCGAAGACATCCGAGCCGATCCATAAGGGCATGTCCGTGCGGATCGAAGGATATCCGCAGGTTGGGACGGTGCTGGACGAGCCCAGTGGGCAGAACGTAACCGTTCAGATGGGTTCGTTGAAGATGACAGTGGCCTTATCCAATGTGGTGCCAGTCGAGTCGGCGCAGCCGAAAACCAAGCCTCGGGTGAACATCGGTTTTCAGAGAGCGCAGAGCGCGACGACCGAAATCCACCTGCGCGGCATGCGCGCGGAGGACGCGATGGACGAGTTGGAGCGGTTCATCGACGACGCCGTCTTGGCCGGTTTGCCCGCGGTGCGGATCGTGCACGGTAAGGGCGAGGGCATTCTGCGGAAGGCGGCTGAGGATTACCTACGGAGAAATCGCAACGTGGCGAGCTTCCGTGTGGGCGAGCCGGCCGAGGGCGGGGCGGGTGTGACCATCGCGACTTTTCGCTAGAG
>Ga0070660_100001609_pt1 | contig 15514 bp, 18 predicted proteins | sample KBSC33metaG_FD_64670 | JGI IMG/M metagenome (GOLD analysis project Ga0070660, IMG submission 64670) | Corn rhizosphere microbial communities from Kellogg Biological Station, Michigan, USA - KBS C3-3 metaG | ecosystem: Host-associated > Plants > Roots > Rhizosphere > Soil ... | reverse complement strand
GCCTCCACGAAAATTCGGATGCCGCACAGACCGCTGAGTTCCGGCCAAGCAAGGGCGAACAGGCCCTCCACGATGATCACTGAGCTGGGTTCGACCATCTCCGTCCGATTTGAGCGCGTATGAACTGTAAAGTCGTATCGAGGCGCTGCGATCGTCTCGCCCGAGAGCAGTCCACGCACGTGCGAAACCAAGAGTTCCGAGTCGATGGAATCCGGGTGGTCGAAGTTGACCTCGCACCGCTGGTCATAGGTGAGGTGATCGAGCGGTTTGTAGTAGTCGTCGATCCGCAGAAGCGTCGCTCCGTACGCCTGCGCCATCGCCAGAGCAAGGGTCGTTTTCCCTGAGCAACTAGCTCCCGCAATGGCAATCGCAGTGCGCCTCACGGAGCAAGAGTCTACCGGCTAGGGGTCGCTGATCGAGGGTGCCACATATTGCGATTTCGCTGATTTTCGGCGGTCATGCGCCGCCGTCGGCTCCGCCTCTCCCGACTTTCGGTGGACTCGCTTCAAATCGCTTCGGAACCTGCATGGGTAGGTGCGTCACCGTGATTCGCCCGGCCGTCAGCTTGCCTTGGAATGCGACCTGCGGAGTCTTGATGTCTTTGCTCGAGAAGGAGAGCGAGATGGTGCCGGGTGCGGGATGTGCCGGCCTGTCGGAGGCATTGTCTACAACCGTCGCACGCACGACGCCCTCGTATCTCAGCGGCTTGCCTTTGCCGTAGTCAAGAACGAGGGTGCCTTTGCCGACGAAGGTACATCGGTTATAAAGGAAATTGGCTTCTTCGACGGATGCCATTGTGAGGGTTCGCGTGATGCCCTTGCGCGATACAATGACCGCTCTCAGACTGCCTTGAACGGCACCGTCGTCATTGTGGGTTGGCGTGCGAGCACACTTGAAGGAAAACTTGACGGTATCCGAAGTGACTGAGGAAGCCTCGCCTTCGCCAAGAGCCTTAGGATAGAAGGGGTCGGCGGCGAGTGCAACACCGGCAATAGCGACAAGGAGGAGGAGCGACTTCATAGCGATTCCGATCTTCATACGCACGCGCTCAAGCCGTGTGTTGCTTAGACGGGTCTAGCAGGGGTTAGATTCATCGATACTTTTTGCCAACTTTTGGTCATTCCCCGATCCCTTTGACAATCACGCGCTTTCGACGCTGCCCGTCGAACTCGGCATAAAAGACCTGCTGCCACGGACCAAGATCCAAGCGCCCACCCGTGATCGGCAAGATCACCTGGTGGTGAATGACAAGGTTCTTGAGGTGCGCCTCGCCATTGTCCTCGCCTGTCGCGTGGTGTCGGTAGTTCTTGTTCGGCGCCAGGCCGCGGAGCCACTCTTTAATGTCCTCGATCAGGCCGTATTCAAGGTCATTGACGTACACCGCAGCGGTGATGTGCATAGCGCTCACAAGGCAGAAGCCTTCATGAATCGCTGACTTCCGCACGATCTCCTCAACTTCGGGAGTTATGCAGACAAACTCTTCTCTTTCACGTGTTTGGAAGGTCAAGTACTCGGTTGTGAACTTCATCTGTATCTAGCCCTCAAGGGGCGCGCTCCATACTAACCCTGCCGACGGAGTTTCTTGCGAGGGAAGGGCTGTCTCATCCATCCTAATGGCGTAGGGTAACAAAGGAGCGGCTGTGGTGACCCTACAAAGAACGTTGAAGAAGCTCGGGGGAGCAAGTTTTGGTGCTGTTGCGCTCTTGTCGTTTGCAGCGCTGCCTCACGGCTTGCAGAGCTCGACCAAGCCATCTAGCCGAGAGAGGCCTTTTAACGAGGAGTTGGAGTCGCTCGGCAAAGCCATCTTTAATGACACGAGCTTGAGCAATCCGCCGGGACTCGCATGCGCAAGTTGCCACGCGGCAGAAACCGGCTACACCCATCCCGACGAAGGCGTCCACAAGGGTTCCGCCCTTGCTCCCGGAGCGGCAAAGGGCCGATTCGGGCATAGAAAGCCTCCGACCGTCGCCTATGCGTCTTTCATGCCACAAGGCATTCCTCACTGGGACGACAACATGCAGGCGTACGTCGGCGGGCTCTTCTGGGATGGCCGCGCTCCCAATGCGGAGGTTCAAGCTGCGTTCCCGCTAACCGACCCGGACGAGATGAACAACTGCGAATTCGACGGCACTCCGCGGATCGACTTGGTCGTCGAAAAGCTTAAGAGTGGACCCAGCGCGGATACGTTCAAACGGCTGTTCGGCGACAAAGTCTTCGACCAAGGCCCGCAAAGAATCTTCGAATTCGCTGCCCGAGCTATCGTGGCTTACGAATCCTCCGAGGAGGTTTCCCCGTTCACGTCCAAGTTCGACGCTTATCTGGAAGGGAAGGCAAGCCTTACCGATGACGAGATCATGGGCATGCGGTTCGTGACGGGCCTGATGACGGGTAAGCCGGGCTCGCTTCCCTTTCGCCACTCGATGCACTGCATGGATTGCCACGGGGGCACTCCGGACAACAAACCGAACCGCTATCTGTGGTCCCACGGATGCTACGCGAACCTTGGCATTCCGCACAACCCTGCAGTCCCGGCATCGGATCCGGACCTAGGCCTAGGCGGGACGGTCTACCGGCAGCTTGCTTACCCCTTTAACCTCATCAGCCTCGCCGACCCATTCCAAGTCAACGGCTCGTTTCGAGCGCCGACGCTGCGCAACGTCGACAAGCGCCCGAAGGAGGGATTCGTCAAGAGCTACATGCACAACGGCTACTTCAAGAGCCTGAAGGACGTGGTGCACTTCTACAACGCGCGTAATCTTACGACACAACCTGGCGAGGTCATCGACTTTACGAAGCCGGATCCTTACGCAAACCTCAAAGGCAAGCCTCTTTTCCCTCAACCCGAAGTGATTGGGCCATCCCTGGTCAATCCCGGCGGATCTGCCGGGGTCGGCGTGCGGATTGCGAACGGCGATCCCGACGCCTCCCAGATCGGTCAGCTCAAGCTGACCGATGCTCAAGAGGATGCGATCGTCGCCTTTCTTAAGACCTTGACTGACGGATACTTCAAGCGATAGGCACCCCACAAACGCGAAGAGCCCGCCTGCTCTTGTGAGCAGGCGGGCTCTATTTGCTTTGGCCGAACCTACGCTCCGGACTGGCCGAAGGTGTTTCGCAGAATGTTCAGGTCACTCGGACCGACAACCCCATCTCCATCCAGGTCCGCATTCGTGGCAGAGCCGCCGAAGGAAGAGCGCAGGATGTTCAGGTCGCTCGGGCCAACCGTGTTGTCGTTGTCGCAATCGCCGTTCACCAGCGAAAGATTGACCCCACTCGCTCCGGTGGAACTGAAGGTCACGCCCGTCTGGAGGCCCTTCAACCAGTGCGATCCCTTGATCGCCACGTCGTAAGTGCCCGTCCGGCTCGTGTTCACCGAGAAGTTCCCGCTGGCATCGAGCGTCGTGTTGATCGTATCCAGAACGGTCGTCGTTCCGGCCGTCCGAACCTCGATCGTGACCGGTTGCCCGGCCCTTGTGGCGAGCCAGTTCTGAAGAGTCACCGTTCCGGTGATTTGCGGCTGCTGAATCGTGACGGCGACACCTGTGGAAGGAATGCCGTTCGTCACGACCTGAAGCGTTGAAGCGCCAAATTCCGCGCCTGACGGGACGGTGAAGTTCGTGCTAACCGTAGCACTACCGGTCGCCACCGCCATGGTGCTGTGGTTGAAAGTGCGGCAGTAGAACACGTGCCCGGTCGAGTTGTTCGTGATCCGGATCAGAGGGTAGTTCGTCGCATTTGAAGCGTCGTCGCCGTAGCCACTGCACTGAGACAAGCCATTGAACTGCGTACCCGACGCAACGTAGTTGCTGCTACGTACGAGCGTGGTTGGCACGGACGTGATCGTGGGAGCCCAAGAGGCGAGCGGCGATCCAGCAGGTGTATAGAGCTCCACATCGCCCGACTGCGCGGTCCAAAGAACCTGCCCTGTTGGGAGCATCAGCATCACTCCCTCGAAGGAGGAAGTCGTCGTGGCGTTATTGATAATGTTGTTGACCTGCCCCAAGGTCGTCCCGTCGAACTCGAACATGTGAATACCGTTGCCGAAGATGCCGGGGCTCGTCGCACAGAGCACGTTTCCGTTGGGGAGCAGAATCCCGGGACCGTCGGCGATGTCGAGCTGGCCTCCGATGTTCGGGAAATCGGGCGCTGCTGTCCAGGAATTGCCCGCCACGTTGTAAACCGCGTTATGTCCAGTTGCGCCCATGCAGAAAACCGTCCCGTTGGGCCGAAGAACCTGCGGACCAAGCTCTTGCGAGCCCGGGTCTTCCAGGCTCTGCGGAGTCGAACCCGCGGAAGTCCAGCTGTCGGTAACCTGACTGTAACGCTGGGCAGCCGGAGCGTTGATGGCGCAGCACGTCAAAACAGTGCCGTCGGGGAGAAGTGTCCAGCCCTCTTCATCGTGGCGATCCACTTTGCCAGTTCCGGCGAGCGCGGTCCACGTGAGAGTGGCTGGGTTCATCACCGCCATTCGAGTGTCCTGAATTTGCGCGATAACGAACTTGCCATCGGGGCGCACGTAGCACTGGGCGTCGCCCACTTGCGACCAACCCGAAGGAGCCGAAATCGAAGCCCAGGCGTTTGCCACGGGATCGTAGATGGCGCCCAGATTCGTCCAGACGCCCGTGCCGGACCCGTTGTATTCGCCGCCGATCACTACAACACGTCCGTCGGCCAGCACGGCCGATGAATAGTAGAGCGGCTGATATCCGGTCGGGGTTTGCGCGACAGTCGTCCACGTGCCATTCTGGTAGCTTCCCGACGAGTTCGGCGTAAGCTTGTACCAGTTCCGGGTATTCGGATTGTGCGCTAGCACAGTGCCGTCAGTCAGCAAGAATGTCATGCTGACGTTTCCGGGCGGCAGGTTGGTAAGACGGGTCCACGTACCTGAGGTAATCACGCGGTTATGAGATCCCGCGCCATCCGAACCCATCTGAGGCGAAATATTTGGTGGAATAGCAAGCACCGCAACCGCGGCAGCCAGAACAGACAAAGGCATCAACACTTATCTTAGCGCGACTTTGCCTGCAGCGCGAATGCATGTGCAAAACCTAGCAATTTGGGTTCAAACCTTGTTTGAATCAGTTTGAGACGGCGGGATTTGCGAAAAAGTTCATGTGGTCGCGAAAGTTGATTCTGTTAAGTCTTTACCCTTATCTGAAGCGCTAAATGAGCGTGGGCTAGATCACAGGTGTTAGCCAACCTAACCCGGATAGTCGAATCCCTAAGCCAGTGTCAACTCGCGTTCGTACAGCTCGTGAAAATCGCGTTCCAGGCTTTCCCGGTGATCGGGATGGGCCAACTCAACGAGCGCCTTCGAACGTTGACGAAGATTCATCCCGTGCAGATTCACCGCGCCGTACTCCGTAACGATCCAGTGCACATGGGCACGGGTGGTAACAACGCCGGCCCCTGTCTTGAGCATCGCACGAATGCGAGTGTCGCCCTTGTTTGTGGTCGATGGCAAGGCGATGATCGGCTTGCCGCCCGGCGAATGCGCCGCACCCCGGATGAAGTCCATCTGCCCGCCGACACCTGAGTACAACCGAGTGCCGATCGAGTCGGCGCAGACCTGGCCGGTCAAATCGACTTCAAGCGCACTGTTGATCGCCGTTACTTTGGGATTGCGACGAATGACCGACGTGTCGTTGACATAACCGATGTCCAGCATCGCAACACAGGGATTGTCGTCGATGAAGTTGTACAACCGCTGGCTTCCGAGCACAAACCCTGAGACGATCTTGCCAGGGTGGACTCGCTTGTGCAGACCAGTGATGACTCCCGCCTCTACGAGGTCCACAACTCCGTCCGAGAACATCTCGGAGTGAATTCCGAGATCCCGGTGACCCTTCAGCGCGGCGAGAGCCGCGTTGGGAATCGCGCCGATTCCGATCTGGAGCGTCGCCCCGTTTTCCACGAGCGCCGCCACGTTCTCCCCAATCTTCTTCTGGATCTCAGTTGGTGCATTCGCCTCTAGCGTGGGGATGGGCGTGTCATGCTCGACGATTGCGTCGATCTCGTCCACGTGGATCAAACCATCGCCGTGCGTGCGTGGCATGTGTTTGTTCACTTGGGCAATTACATACTTCGCTGTTGCCGCTGCAGAACGCGAGGCATCAACTGACGTGCCCATGGAGCAGAATCCGTGCTTGTCCGGCGGCGAAACCTGGATCAATGCCACGTCAATCGGCAGCACCGTACGAAAGAGTGATGGAACTTCGCTGAGAAAGCATGGGGTGTAGTCGGCGCGGCCCTCTTGGACGGCAGCGCGAACATTCGCACCGATAAACAGCGCGTTTACACGAAAGCTGTCCTTCATTTCCGGAGCGGCATAGGGAGCAGGGCCCTCGGTGTGCAGTTGGACGACTTCAACGTTACGGAGCTCGTTTGCCCGGGCAACCATGGCGTCTATCAGCACATGCGGAGCTGCAGCAACAGCATGCACATAGACTCGATCGCCGCTCGCAATCGCGGTTGCAGCTTGCTCAGCGGTCACAGGACGGTACATGCCCATAAGTTTCTGCTTTTGAACCTGGTTGATGCAGTGCTGGAATCCGCGTCATGGAAACGCACCACGTTCTTTCAGGGCTCCGATCGACGTCGCTGCGGGGGAGGAAAGCGGCCGGTTCCAACGCTCCTCCAAGACCTTCTCCGGGAAAGCCTCGGCGAGCAAGAAGATGTCTGTCGTCATGGACATGAAGCCATCCTCAGGATGCATTCCGTGGTGGTAGGACTCGTTCCGCATCGCAGCCACAAACTCCTCGATTGCAGGCTTCTCGACCAAGTACTGCCTCAAGAAAGAAACGAGCATTCGGGAGAACAAGCCTCGCCGGAAGGTGAAGTCCACAACGATGTCTGCGTTCTGCATCGTAGGCTCCACGAAGACCCGGTAGCTCGGCCGGACAAACCGCTGATAGCGGTCGATCACTTCCTCAATGGAGGCGGCGCGCTCTTTGGCGTCGCGCAGAATGCGCCCAAGCAATCGCTCATCGGCGGCGACGTCCAGAAAGCAGGTTAGGTCGCAAAGGCTGACGATCGGCTCCGCCAGAATGAACAATCCTTCTAGCACAAGGATGGCTCGCGGAGAAATCTGTTGGGCTTTCTGGATCTGCTCCATCGACTGAAAATCGTAGGAGGAGACCCAAACGGTGTCTCCACTTCGCAGCGCCTCGACGTCGCGGATCAGCTCTTCAAAGTCCAGGTGCGAAGGGTGGTCGAAGTTGATGGTCGCCAGGTCTTCGCCGCTACTCGAGCGGAAATATTGATCCATGCTGATCAGGCAGGCATTCTCGGGTCCAAGCTCGGCCACGATCTGCTTGCCAAGAAACGTCTTGCCGCAGCCGGAGCCGCCTGCGATGCCAAACACGAGAGGCCGCATGTCCCGACTTTAGCTCACAACTGAAGGGTCATGGATTTGGATTACACGGATAGTACGACGCTCAACAGCAGCTGTGAAGAGGCTTAATGAAGTTAGCTCCATAGTGGGCAAAGAGCGCCTCCGAGTCGGCTCTCCACCGTTTCATTGAAGGTCCGTCATGCCTCTTACCGCCAGCCCAGTTCAGCGGGCCCCCGGCCTGATAGAAGAGCCGGCGGCACCTCCCTTGCATCCTCGCAAGAGAACACGATGGATGCGGTGGGTGTCCGTCCTTGTTGTGCTCGCCGTTGTGGCAGTTCTGCTCAGTCCGCTGTTGGCGGCAAAAGGGGTCGCTGTTGCCTTTCCTGAGCAGCGCCAACTCGCCGAAACGATCGCGAGTTCGGGCGTGGTGCAGGGGCACAAGGAAGTTGTCGTCGGCGCCCAGACCGCCGGCATCGTCACGAAGCTTTTCGTCGAGGAGGGCGAGCAGGTATCGGCGGGGCAGGTCCTCGCACAGATTCAGAACAATGTCGCAGACCAGCAAGTTATGCAGGCCGAGCGGGCGCTTGAAACCGCCAAGGCCGTTCTGACGCAATCCACGGCACGAGCGCTTCCCTCCGAATTCGCCGCCGCCCGCGCCCGCGTCTCGCAAGCTGAATCGGCGATTCGCCAACAAGGCTCGGCGCTGGAGCGGTCGAGACTCGCCGAGTCGATCGCCAACAGCAACGAAGAACAAGCTCGGATCCAGTCCCGCCGAGCCGAAGCGGCTCTCAGCCAGGCGCAGGCGCGGCTCGATTTGGCTAAGAAGACGCTGGACCGAAAGTCCGAACTGGCGCAAAGCGGCGCCATCGCGCTTGCCGACCTTGATTCGGCGCAGGCGGCTTTCAACCTGGCTCAAGAGGATGTCGCATCCGCCGAGCAGGCCCTCGACAGCGCACACCTGAGCATCGTGCAAGCTCGTTCGGGAGTGAGTTCGGCCACCGAGGACATCCAAGTTGCAACGAGCCAACTAGCGTCCGCAAAGGCGCAGGCACGGATTGCTGAATCCGATTTGACCACCCTCAGCGGTAAACCAAGGTCGGTCGACGTTCAAGTGGCTCGGCGTCGGGTGCTCGAGGCGGAGGCTGCCCTTGCGACGGCAAGGGTCCAGACTGGCAACACCCGCGTCCTTGCACCTTTCGCCGGCACAGTTACCGTCATCGTTGCCGAAGCAGGCTCTTCGCCATCCTCGGGAGTCCTTAAGCTCGTACAAACTGGCAGGCTTGAGATCAGGCTGGATCTCGACGAGGCGATTCTCCGAGACGTAAAGGTGGGGCAGCGCGCAACCGCGACCGCATCCTCGTTAGCGGGTGAGGTTCAGGCCCATGTCACACGAATTGGATCTCAGATCGACTCGCTTCGAGGAACCTTAGAAGTGTACGTAACGACAGATGAAGCTCTGGACAGTTTGCGTCCAGGGCAGACCTTGAATGTCAACGTCGTCACCTCCGAGAACGCCAAGCGCCTTCTCGTGCCGAACTCAGCCGTCCAGAGGGAAGGCGATCAGACCCTCATCTATGTCTTGAAAGACGGTCGCGCTATCGCGACACCGGTAAGGCTGGGCCTGGTTATGGACGATCACGTCGCCGTTCTGGAAGGACTTCGCGCGGAAGATCTTGTGATCCAGAACAGCTATCAGATCGCGAACGGGGTGCGTGTCAAAAGGAGCAAGTGAGATCCAACTTTGGCTTCGAGTTGAGACTTGCGATCCGTCACCTTCGCGCCGGTGGCGGGCAGACACTCTTGACCATCTCGACCGTCGTCGCGGGCGTGGTCGTCATCATCTTCATCTCTTCCCTGATCCTTGGCTTGCGTCAGATGTTTACGAACCTGCTGACCGACCTGATCCCACAAGTGACGGTTCGGCCGGTTGAAACCAAGCCCGAACCAGCCACAACGATCGGCGGGCATCCGGTTGCGGCGAGGATCGTCGCCCAAAATCCCCAGCGGAAGATGATCGACAACTGGCAAGAGGTCTGTTCGCGGATTCAGCGCATGCCGCACGTCTCGGATGTGGCTCCTGCCATTGTCGATCAAGCCTTTGCGTCCTATGGCGGCAAACAGCTTGGCGCGACAGTGTACGGTGCCGACCCGGAAGCGCTGAGCAGGGTCATGAACGTGCGAAAGTACATCGTCGAGGGCCACTATGTGGGCTTAGCTTCCGGCGAGGTCGTGCTCGTTAAGAAATTGGCGAATGAACTTGGCGTAAAACTCGGTGATCGGGTGCGGCTGACTTCCAACCAGGGCGTCACCTCCTCGTTCCAGATCGTCGGCATCTACGATAACGGGTCCGATGAGGCGCTCTATTGCGCGTACACGAACCTACGGGCCGCTCAGGCTCTCTACCGCACGGGGTCGGCGGTCAAAGGCATTCTTGTCCGGACCGACAACCTCTTCAACGCCGACTTGGTGGGAGATGAAATCGCCGCGGTGATGCCCTACAAGGTCGACACCTGGTCCCGCCAAAACCCCCAGTTCCTCACGTCGCTGAACATGCAGGCGGCAACCGTTTTCATGATCTGCGGCTTTACGCTTATTGCGGCGGGATTTGCGATCGCCAGCGTGCAAGTGGTTTCCGTCCTTCGGAAGGCTAAGCAAATCGGCATCTTGAAGAGCATGGGAGCAACTCAGAACCAGATCTTCCGAATGTTCCTCCTTGAGGGCTTCGGGATAGCAGCCCTGGGCGCCGGCGTCGGCGCGATTCTCGGGGTCGGGTTCGTCGAGTTCCTGTTGCTTTTCAAGCGTCCGGTGCATAGCGGCCTTGTGCCGGACAGCCTCTTTCCGGCCATCATCCCGGGTTGGCTGATTTTCGCGGCCGTCGGAGCTGCGATGGTGTCCACGATCGTCGCTTCGGCGCTGCCCGCGAAGAGAGCCGCTGCGCTCGACCCGGTGCAGGTGATGCGGTGAGCAGGTACGTCGTTGAAGCCCGCGATCTCCGAAAGACCTACATGGGGAAGATCGAAACTCCGGTGTTGCAGGGCCTAAACTTCACGATCCAGCCCGGCGAATTCGTGGCGATCATGGGCCAGTCGGGCTCCGGAAAATCCACGCTTCTGAACATTCTGGGCTGTCTGGATCGGGCGAGCGCGGGAACCCTCCTTCTCGACGGCCACGATGTCTCTCGCCTCGTGGACGACGAACTTGCCGAGCTACGCAGTTCCTGCATCGGGTTTGTCTTCCAGTTCCACTTTCTGCTCGATGAGTTCACGTGTGAGGAGAATGCCGTGATGCCGATCCTCATCCGCAAAGGCCATGTCCCTCGAACCGATAGGGACCGCGTCCGCAAGCTCCTCAGGCGGGTCGGACTCTCGAGCGTGATGGATCACACCCCCGACACCATGTCGGGAGGCCAGAACCAAAGGTGCGCCATTGTTCGCGCTTTGGCCAACGAACCGAGCTTGATCTTGGCGGATGAGCCGACAGGGAATCTCGATCGTCGATCCGGAGAAGAAGTGTTCTCGCTGCTACGGGACATGAACAAAGAGATCGGCGCTGCGGTGATTCTCGTCACCCACGACGACCGCTTGGCTGCGGAGGCTGATCGCATTCTCTCCATCGAGGATGGTCTCATCTCAGAAGTCGAAGTTGCGGATCTATACCGGGGTCGTTCTGCCGCTAGGGCGCAGTAGTCTTATTGGATGCGCACCCAGCCACTCGGCCTTTCCGACCTCATCACAACTCGCCTGGCGTATGGCTGCATGCGAATCGCGGGCACGTGGAACCCGGCGGAGATCACCCCGGAGCGACAGGAGAAAGCACACGAGGCGCTGATTGCCGCCTACGAAGCAGGATACACGCTATTCGATCATGCTGATATCTACTGTCGCGGAGGCTGCGAGATGCTGCACGGCGAGGTTCTGCGCGAAGTGCCCTTAATGCGGGATGAGATCATCATCGCAACGAAGTGCGGCATCCGGTTCAAGGATGATCCGGCGGGCACAGTCGGGCGATACGACTTCTCGTACGAGCACATTCTACGATCCTGTGAAGGCTCCCTAGAGCGGCTGAGCATCGAAACCATTGACCTCTATCAGTTGCACCGTCCGGATCTGCTCATGAACCCCGAGGAGGTGGCACGCGCTTTCGCCGAGCTTCACTCGTCCGGAAAAGTGCGATGGTTTGGCGTCTCGAACTTTTCCCCCTCATTCGTCGAATTGCTGCAGACTTTTCTCGACTTCCCGCTGATCGTCAATCAAATCGAAGTGCATCTCGGCCGCTTGGAGCCGTTCTTCGATGGCACTCTCGACCAGTGCATCAAGGCGGAGATAACGCCGCTGTCCTGGTCGCCCATCGGTGGGGGCCGGCTTGGCACAGCCGCGGACGAGGAAAAAGCGGAGTTGCCTCAAGCGATGGATGAACTCGCGAACAGCTATGCGACGGACCGAGCCGGGATCGCCCTTACCTGGCTTCTGAAGCACCCCAGCGGGATCGTTCCGATCGTGGGCTCGGCGAATCCTGAGCACATCCATGCCGCGACTAAGGCGGACGAGATCGACCTCAGTCGAGAGGACTGGTATAGACTGCTTGTTGCTGCCCGAGGCGAACCAGTGCCCTAGACCGCAGTCGCGGACATTTCTCGCAAGTGCGTGCCGTACAGGTTCAGCGCCTCGCGAGTACGGGTCAGGCGAGAGATCATACGGCCGTCGTCGGTCTCCAAGAATGTCTGGAGGTCCGGCGCAGCGAACAGAGCCTCAAACGCGTCCCCACCCTCGCCTTTCGCGTCCAAGGCAGCCTGGGCATCCTCTGGTGTGTACTGCAGATACGCAGCGAGATACCGGCGGATTGGCGCGTAATGCTCCTGCATCCACGCCCGGCTCTTCGCATACCGACTCTCTAGCCCGGAGGTCGGCCCGTACTGCGCGCCGTCGCAAAGAGTCTCCACCAGCTCTTCGTACTGCTCGTAGAACTCCACCAACTGGTGCCGCCGCTCGGCAATTCGCACCGCAGCCGCAATCGGATGCTCGCGAGCATCCGCTCTGTCCTTGGTTGCGATCAGCACCCGATTCTTCAGGTGCAGGAAAAAGCCTTCCAGCGTGAGCGGTGGCTTGACGTGACTGGAGGTTCCGATCCTCATTCCCCTACTTCCTTGGCCTTGTCCACGTAGTTGATCCGGAGATCCCGCACCACCCCGTGAATGCGCCGCTTGTCTTCCTCGTCGAGTTGCGGCTCGATAAAGGACGCGAGATGGGCTGTGAGGTCGATGGCAACCTTTGCCTGAGCAAGATCCTTTTCCAGCTTGCCGGTGATCATGTCCGGCTGCAGACCAAGCTTTTGCCACGCGATCGTGGCCATCTGGTCGACCATGATGGTGATCACCGCGTAGACATTCAGCGGCTCCTGTGCCTTGCCCTCTTCGCCCGCCATCTCTCTTACTTACACGTGACGTTCAACAAGCGCAATTAGCCGCACGGAGCCCGGTGAATTTCGCAGGTAATCGCGAACCCGGTAAACTCAGGCCCGTGTCCAAGAAGATTTCAAGGCCCGCCTGGTGGAAGAACACCTACTTCTGGCTTGCCGGCATCCTCCTGCTCTTGGCCATCCTGGGCCTTTTCTTTGGAGACCGAGCCGTGCGAGATCCAGGCCAGAAGAAGGAAGGCCTCCTTTGGCTCTTCTACTTGGTCGCTTCGATCGTGATGTTCGTCAATGGATGGGTCAGCCACCGTCAGACCATCCTCAACTATCGCGAGCAAATGGACAACGCGGAGAATTAAAAATCAGATGATTACTTGTAGCGCCTGCGGCAAACCGATCGACAAACTTCCCGAGTGGCTCAGCCGGGTCACCGCCGAATTCATTTGCAACAATTGCCCAAACCGGCAGACCAAGAACATTGCATTCCTCACGCTAGAGCCCACCCCTGCGGCGGTAAAGATGGAGGATGAGCCGGAAATCGAGGAAGTGCCCGACGAGGATGAAGACTAGGCCGCTTTGTAGCGCGCCATTTGGCAAATGATTTCGCGGGGAGTTTGGTGCAAGCCGAGCTCCTCGCAAACGTAGGCTTTGAGCCCTCGAGGCGTGATCTCAGCGGTTTCGCCAAGCACAATCTGCGCCGTCAGCACCTCGCCCGACCAAAAGACGGAGGCATCCACCACATCCGGGTGCTTTAGCAACAGCTCCTCGGTAAGGCGCGGATCGACACCGCCCTGCGGGCGGAACGCATGCATGGATATAGCTTCGGAAGCTGCGAGTCCTAACGAGAGGGTCAGGCCTGTACTTCGACGGCGAGACTCTCGGCTCGCGAGAGCGTCCGAGTAACGAAGACGTCCGCCAGACCAACTAGAGCGTCGAGTGCCTCCGTGACGCCCGCGTCTTCGTCGAAGTACGCAAACACCGCTGAACCGGAGCCCGAGAGTCCCGACTCTGCTCCGAAAGATGCAAGTTTCTCAACCAGTGACTTGCACTCATCCGGAGCGACCGGAAGGAAATCGTTGGAGATCACATCAAGGCCAGCAGAAGTTTCGAGTGGGTTTCGGGTCGCCTGGGTTCCATCTAAGCGCGCGTACATCTCGGCCGTGGCACACCTCACTCCGTTGGGCAAGGCGATGAGCACGGAGCGCAGAGATTGGTCCGGTAGCGGCGTCAGCCGCTCTCCATACCCCTCCCCTAAAGCTCGGCCCCCGACGAGAAAGAAGGGCACATCCGCGCCGACCGCTGCCGCGATCGCCTGCAATTCGGCCCTGGGTATGCGGCCGGGCGCAAGACGCTCGGCAGCCCGAATCAGCCCTGCGGCGTCGCTGCTCCCGCCGCCAAGTCCTGCCTGCGAGGGGATGCGCTTCTCCAAGGTGATCCGAAGCGGAGGCAAAGACACGACCTCCTGCAGCAGGCGCTGCGTCTTGCTTATAGTGTTTTCAGCCGGAAACTCGGGCCAGTCGCAGAATATCCCTGGCTCATTGCCGGTCTCAACCACAAGCGTATCGAACAATCCGACCGCCAGAAAGACTGTCCGCAACGGGTGATAGCCACGAGAGTCCGGCGCGCCGACCGCCAAATAAGTGTTGATCTTGGCCGGGCATGGGACGACGATTCGCAAGGAAAGAAGTTACCGTATCATGCTCGTATGCGAGCCCTGCTGGCCATTTCTTTGCTCTTCTGGCAGCCCGTGCCGAAGCACCTGACCGAGGCGATCGCCCTGGCAGACGCGATCAAACCGGATCAAACCGAATATCGTCACCGCCCGAGCGTTATGAAGTGGCCGAGCGAGGGCGGGCCAGAGTGCCGAACGGACTGCAGCGGCTTCGTCGACCTGCTCCTTCAACACAGCTATTCGTGGGCAGACAAAGATTGGCTGGAAGAGCAGACCGGCAAGCTACGGCCGCTCGCCTCCGACCTCTATGATGCGGTCCTTGCCCATCATGGCTTCGATCCCGTCGCCAAGATCTCTGATGTGCAGCCGGGCGATTTCATCGTGATGAAATACCCTGAGGACAACGACAACACCGGCCATACCATGCTTGTGGAACACTCTCCCAGGTCCCACTCAGCCTCAGCTCCCGTACATGACACCGACAGGCAGTGGGAGGTGGACGTGATCGACGAAACTTCGTCCCCGCATGGCGAGACGGATAGCCGCTACAAGGGGACAGGTGTGAAAAATGGTGGGTTGGGCCGAGGCACGTTCCGTCTGTACACGCATTCGGACGGCAGCTTCTCCGGCTACGCGTGGAGCCTCTCGCCGAAGACAAAGTTCTACGGACCGGAGGCTCGACAGCTGACGATCGCCCGCCTCTTAGCTGCGCGATAACTCCAGCTCGCGCTCCAGAGCAATCTCGAATTCGCCTTCGCCTTCGGGCCAGAGCTCGAATTCACCTTGATCCTGAAAGCCGAAGCCCAGAATCATCGAGGTGCCGATGATGGCCATGCCGTCCCACCGACCTCGGTAAAGAACGGTCAGTCCGGGGTAGCTCTTGGTCATCGCGACTTCGCCCGAACCCGAATCGTACGAGCCGTCGATGTCGAAACCTCCGCTATCGTCCGACCCGGCGCCCCAAATGGAGCCGCCGGCAATCGCCAACTGTAACCGCATGGCACCGGCTGCACGTAATGTGCGCTGAGTCCAGCGTCCGCGCCACGGCCCCGATTTGTCCTCCAAGCTGGCCATCTAGGTTTCATTTTACGGCGAAGTGC
>Ga0070660_100001604_pt1 | contig 15535 bp, 17 predicted proteins | sample KBSC33metaG_FD_64670 | JGI IMG/M metagenome (GOLD analysis project Ga0070660, IMG submission 64670) | Corn rhizosphere microbial communities from Kellogg Biological Station, Michigan, USA - KBS C3-3 metaG | ecosystem: Host-associated > Plants > Roots > Rhizosphere > Soil ... | reverse complement strand
ACTATTGAATTAGGATTTAATAACTCATAAACTTCTTCAATTAACTCCTCGTCAGTTGTGAAATTTAGCATTTGAAGTATTTTTTCTTTTTTATCCTTGATGCTCATAACAGATATTTAAGTTCTAAAATTAATCAACTTATGAAAACCTAAAATTACGATTTAAAAAATAAAAAATTAACAAATAAGTTGCTTTACTGCCTTAGTACTGCTCCTTGTCATTCGGAAAATCACTTGATTTTATATCGCGGATATAATGCTGAACGGCATCCGTAACTTGCTCATGAAGATTCAGGTAGGTTCGTAAAAACCTCGGTTTAAATTCAGTATTAATCCCGAGCATATCATGCATCACTAAAACTTGTCCATCACAGCCGTTGCCTGCGCCAATTCCAATTGTTGGTATCAATAAATTTTTAGAAACTTCTGTTGCGAGTGTTGCCGGAATTTTTTCAAGGACTATTCCAAAGCATCCTGCTTCCTGCAAAAGAATGGCATCATTTTTTAACTTTTCAGCTTCTAATTCTTCTTTTGCCCTTACTATGTAAGTGCCAAATTTATAGATTGACTGAGGTGTTAATCCCAGATGCCCCATTACAGGAACTCCTGCGCTTACAATTCTTTTTACAGAATCTACTATTTCTTCTCCTCCTTCCAGTTTGATAGCGTGCGCACCGGTTTCCTTCATTATCCTGATGGTTGAATTCAAGGCTTCTTTACTGTTTCCCTGGTAGCTTCCAAAAGGTAGATCTACAATAACCAATGAACGGCTGCTGCCACGCACTACAGAACTCGCGTGATAGATCATTTGGTCAAGCGTAATTGGCAATGTCGTTTCATGCCCTGCCATTACATTGCTGGCGCTATCGCCTACTAAAATAATATCAATGCCTGCAGCATCAAAAATTTTTGCAAAAGAAAAATCGTAAGCGGTAATCATAGAAATTTTCTCACCGCTCTCTTTCATTTTTTGGAGAGTGTGGGTGGTAATCTTCTTTATTTCTTTGTTTGCTGGCATTGTGCGGCAAAATTAGTGATAAGTAATCAGTTATTAGTAATCAGTGATGAATGTCATCATTTTACTACACTTCGCTTCTTATCACTCATTACCCATCATTCCTCACTTTTCTCTTTTCCTCCTCCCATAAATGCTGAATCAGTCCATCTGCAAGCCCAATCTTAGGAACATATATTTCTGTAGCTCCTGCCCAGCGCATAGCGCTCAAATAGATTTTTAGCGCAGGAACAATCACATCTGCGCGGTCTTCTTTTAGCTTGTAAATGTTTATGCGGTCATTTAAAGAAACGTTGCTCAATTCTTTATAATAATCGCGAAGCAAATCCAATGACAATGGTTTGCCGTCTTTTCGCTTGCTTATAGAAAATACTTTATTGATATTGCCACCGGAGCCAATAGCAGTAACAGTTATAAACCCTTTTATTTTTGATTTAATACCTGATTTCATTTCATCCCACAAAGAATCCGGAACCTGGTTTTTGAGCAGCCGGATGGTACCGATATTAAAAGAATCTTTAAAAACCATTTCGTTATTGCTAAAGAAAGTGAGTTCGGTGCTGCCTCCGCCAACATCAATATACAGGTAAGAATGTTCTTTGTCTAAGTTCTCAGCAATGTGGTTTTCAAAAACGAGAGAGGCTTCATCGCTCCCTGAAATTACCTCGATTTCAACCCCGGTTTCTTTTTTAACAAGGGAAATTATTTCCGGCGTATTAGAAGCATCACGCATAGCCGAAGTAGCACACGCCCGCATCGCTTTTACCTCAAAGGCTTTAGACAAGTTCAAAAAACCTTTCATGGTTTGGAGCAAAAGATTTGATTTGTGCGCAGATATTTTGCCGGTGTCAAATACGTCAAAACCCAATCGGAGTGGTACCCTTACCAAGGAAAGTTTGGTAAAAGACGCTTTATTTTTTTCATCAACAGAAACCTCTGTTATAAGTAACCTCGCGGCATTACTGCCAATATCTATTGCTGCTAATCTCAAATTTTAATATTTTTTCTTTAAAAGGTAATTATAGGTTTCTATTTGTGAACGGATTTTCTTCACACCTTCAGCATCTACATATTTATTAGAAAGTTCATTGTCCAAAATCCTTGCTTTTACATTATCGCGAAGCTGTATGTTGAGAATATCTTTTAATTCCTGCTGAATATTTTTATCATAAATAGGGCATGCCACTTCGATCCGGTGATCAATGTTTCTCACCATCCAATCAGCCGAGGAGATAAAGTATTTCTCTTTTCCTCCATTGTGAAAAATCATTACCCGCGCATGTTCCAGGTATTCATCTACGATGCTGATAGCCTTTACCTTTTCTTTAAATTTCTTGTTTTGTGTAAACATGCAGCATATTCCTCTTATCACCATCTTGATTTTTACGCCTGCCTTTGCCGCTTCGTATAGTTTTAATATCAATTCCTCATCGCTCAGGGAATTTAATTTCAGAATAATGGAAGCATGTTTGTGTGCTTTTGCATTTTTTATTTCTTTGTTAATAAGAGAATGCAACTCTTTGCGCATATAATACGGGCTTACAAGAAGTCTGTGACAATGCTTCAGTGTTTGAATATTTTTGGGATTTTCTAAGTAGTTAAACACTCTCTTCAGCTCAGCCATTATATGCAGGTTACTCGTGAGGAGGCAATGGTCGCCATAGACAAGACTTGTTTTACCATTGGGATTTCCAGTACTGATAAAACCGTATTGAACGATGCGATTATTTGTTCTTTTTTTAATGAGACAAATTTTTGCATGAACTTTCAGGTTGGGCAAACCTACAAATACTTTTACTCCCGCTTCTTCCAATATTATTTTCCATTCCAGGTTGGCTTCTTCATCAAACCTGGCTCTGAGTTCAAGGATCACTGTTACCGATTTTCCATTCCTTACTGCGTTCGTCAGTGCATTGATAATATTGGATTCTGAGGCCAGCCGGTAACAAGTAATTTTTATACTCACTACATCCGGGGCAATTGCTGCTTCGCGCAAAACGTCTATTAATGAATCGAAAGAGTGGTAGGGGAAATTTAAAAGTACATCTCTCTGCAAAATAACCTCCATTACACTATTGACATTTTTTAACAGAGAGTGTATAAATGGTTTTTTTCTCAGGTTCCTCGCCTTAAAAACTGCCGCCGGAAAATTCATAAAATCTTTAAAGTTATGAATTCGTTCCCCCGCTTGTATGTTGTCTTTACCCGATAAGCCAAGCCTCTTTGTCAGATAATTCAATAAGTCCTTATCAATTTCTTTGTCAAATAAAAACCTTACCGGTTTTCCCTTTTTACGGTTCTTTAATCCTTTTTCGATTTTTTGAATGAGCGGAACCGATACGTCATTGTCAATATCAATTTCAGCGTCTCGGGTTACTTTTATAATATTGGACGAAAAAGTATCATAACCAAAAAAGGAAAATATCTGGGGAAGACAATACCTGATGATGTCTTCCAATAAAATAATGTAATTACTGTCTTTTATTGTTGGGAGTATTACAAATCTTGGCAGTCTCCGTGGTACTGAAACTAAGGCAAAACGTTGCGGAATTGAGCCGTCCTTTTTTGATAATTTACAGGCGAGGTATATTGATTTATCGCTTAGAGTCGGAAAAACCTGCAAATTCTCAATCATCAGGGGAACAATATTAATCCTGACAAATTCATTAAAATAATTAAGAACAAATTCCTGTTGTTCCTTATTCAGTTGCGTCTCGTTTAAAATAAATATTTTCTGCTTTTTTAGTTCGTCAATAATTATATTCCAGGTGCGGTTAAACTGGTTCTGCTGATTCGTAACCTTAAAAGTAATTTCGTCGAGAATCTCTCCAGGAGATTCTTCCAGATGAATATTAATTTTACTGCCATATTCTATCATACGTTTCAAAGTAGCTACTCTCACCCGGAAAAATTCATCCAGGTTGTTGGAAAAAATGCCAAGAAAACGGATTCTTTCTCTAAGAGGAACTGTTTGGTCGCCGGCCTCCTGCAACACTCTTCCGTTAAAGGCGAGCCAACTGATATCCCTTACTATTATTTTTCGTTTATCCATTCCGGTTATAGTATTAAATCTTTGAAATTTTTTCAATAATACCTGTTGTCGAAAAGCCTGCTTCCAAAGGAATAATTTCAACGCTACCTCCTGCATCCATAACTTCTTTGGCGCCTACGATCGTATCTATCGTGTAATCTCCGCCTTTTATTAATACGTCGGGTGTTATTAATTTTATAAGCTGCAAAGGTGTTTCTTCATCGAAAATAACTACTGCATCCACCATGATTAGTGAAGCCATGATTAATGCCCTGGAATTTTCATTATTCACCGGACGGCTTTCGCCCTTTAATTTTTTTACAGATGCATCAGAATTAATCCCAACTATTAATACATCCGCGAAAGATGCAGCCTTTGATAATACCGCTATGTGGCCTTCGTGAAGAATGTCAAAAACACCGTTGGTAAACGCGATGGTTTTACTTTTTAAACGCAATCGTTTTATTTCCTGCGATAATTCAGCGTGATTAAATATCCTTTCCCGTATCGAGTTGCTTTTCTTCATTCTTATTTTTATTTTGATAAATTAATAATCCAAAACATATTGCTCCTGCCAGAAGAATAATGGCCGTTGTAACGCCCCACATGAGCCAGCCAAATGAAATATTGTCGACATTATAAATTAGCAACACCTGCTGAACCGCTATGGGAAAAGCTCCCAGCCCTCCTGGCGAAACTATCATTGCCAGCGTAGCAAGCGAAAGCACACTAAAGGCCGCTCCTATACCGAGTGATGATGTATCGGAAAGCGCTGAAAATCCGATATAGATTTCAAACAAATAAGTAGCCCAGATAAAAAGCGTATGCCCTATGAATTTTTTCCTTTTTTTTAAATGAAGAATGGTTGAAAAACCTTCCTTTAAACCCATCTGAAATCCTTTTAGCTTAATAACATAATGGTGGTCTTTATATTTAACCAGCATCCACTTTGCAATTAAAATAAATATTCCGGCGAGCAATAAAATAATGAGAATAACTGCCCAAACAGGTACTGCTCTTTTATGGTTGAAAATGAGCCCTAATTTGGCTTTTATAAAATCGCTCACCGTTTCTACCTGGATTAAAAATGTGATGACGATAAACAGAAAGTAACATAATAAATCGAAAATCCGCTCCAGCAAAATGGTCCCGAATAGTTTTGTTAAAGGTATTTTTTCATAGCGGCTTAATAAAGTACACCTTAATATTTCTCCCGCGCGTGGCAAAAAAGTATTGGCAAAATAACCACACATTACCGCATAAAACGTGTTGCTCGTTGCCGGATGATATCCCATAGGCTCTATTAGAATTTTCCATCTCACAGCGCGGCTTATATGCCCAAGGATGGCAAGTATAAAAACGGGCACTAATACTATGTAATGAGCTTTGAGCAGGGATTCTTTAAATTGTATCCATTGAGCCGGAGTTAGCTTTCCTAATTGCCACCAGGTTAAGAAAATTCCAATGCCGAGAAACAATCCATATTTTAAAACAGAAAATACTTTTTTCATCATAAATGTGTACAAGATAATAAACCATTTTTAATTTACCCCGTTATCAAAAGATTATCAATCAGTCTAACATCGTTTAAAAACGCAGCTATTAAAATTACTAATTCTTCGCCTTTTGCAAATTCCGTTACAATTTGAAGATCGTCTCTTTTGGCCATTTCAAGATACTCTACTTTAAATCCTTTATTTTCTAAACGGGATATAGCATCTGCTTTCAGGCCTGAAAAATTGTTTTTGTTAAGGTTATCTTTTATGGACAACAGAGAGGCATACAGTTCTGGTGCTATTTTTCTTTCATCAGAATTCAACCTTAAATTTCTGCTGCTCATTGCAAGGCCGTCGGTTTCGCGAAGAATAGGGCAGATGACCACTTTTGTTTCCCTATGTGTTAATTTCAGCAAGCGCTCAATAACCATGCATTGTTGAAAATCCTTTTGACCGAGAAAAATAAAATCGGGTGCTACAATACCAAGCAATTTATCTACTATAAGGCATACGCCCTGAAAATGCCCGGGGCGAAATTTTCCTTCAAGAACGTTTTCAAGGTGGCTCAGTTCATAATGTTTCTTTTTGGAATTTTCATCGGGATAAATTTCTTTTTCTGATGGTAGAAACAAAATGTCGCAACCGTTGTTTTCAAGAAGTAAAATGTCATTTTCAATTGTCTTAGGATATTTTTTAAAATCTTCGGAGTTATTAAACTGAACGGGGTTTACAAAAATACTGCAAACAGTTAGTTGAGAAAGCTCTTTACTTCGCTTCAGGAGAGATAAATGACCTGCATGCAAGGCGCCCATAGTAGGCACAAAACCTGTAGATCTCGACGATTTAATACTTTTCCCCAAATAATTCTGGAGTGTAGATGAATGTTTAAATATTATCATGTTTTCTTTGTAAATGTGTCCGACATTGAGTTTTGCATTGTAAAACCAAAAAATAAATGTTAACTTTGCGGCCTGCAAAAAGATAATTTAGCTAATTTAACCAATTGTAAATGTCGACAAAGAAAAGAATTTTATTCATAGCCAACGAAATATCTCCTTACCTGGAGATGACAGAATTTGCCGAAATTGTAAATAAACTTGCGGTTAAATCGAATGAATCCGGAATGGAAGTTCGCTGTATTATGCCTCGTTTTGGGATGATCAATGAACGTCGGCACCGGCTTCATGAAGTAGTACGCCTTTCAGGAATTAATGTGAATGTGGACGGCGATGATTATCCTTTAATAATTAAAGTAGCATCTCTCCCCAACGCCAGATTGCAAATTTATTTTTTAGACAATGAAGACCTTTTTAAAAGAAAATCATTGTTTCATGATGAAAATGAAAAATGGTTCGCTGATAATGCTTTGAGGACTGTACTTTTTTGTAAAGGAGCTTTGGAAACGGTAAAGAAATTCGGATGGCCTCCTGATATTATTCATTGCAGCGGATGGATGACCGGCCTTATCCCAATGTATATTAAAACAGCTTACAAAAAAGAGCCGGTATTTAGCAACTGTAAAGTAGTCTATACTATTGGTCAAAACACCTACAAAGAGAAGATGGGAGCGGATTTCGTGAAAATAGCCACTATTAATGCCAACATTAAGGATAAAGATATGGCCATCTTCAATGATGGAAGCAACAGCGCAATGTTCAGAGGCGGCGCTTCTTTCGCAGATGCCATCACCTTTGGCGCAGAAAAAATAGATAAGAAATTAGTTGATGAGTTCAGTAAAGTGCGCGGTAAAAAAGTACTTAAGTATAATCCGGAATCTGACCTTTCGGATTATTTACAATTATATGCAGATCTTGAAGCAAAATAACCTGATACTCTTTTAAGTTCCATTATTCAGGTTTAACATTTGATCCTACTTCTGATTTAATTCAAGTTTTAGTAAATCAATTCGCGTCAATTAAAGGCAAATCCAGCAAATCAACAAATCCGATAGTTTTCTGATCTGATTTTCTTTTTTTTGTCCTATCATTTTGAACACATAATTTTGCCCCTCAAAAAATAAAACTTTATGCCCTATTTATTTACGTCCGAATCGGTAAGCGAAGGACATCCTGATAAAGTAGCTGACCAGATAAGCGACGCTCTCATTGATAATTTTTTAGCATTCGATCCGCAGAGTAAAGTTGCCTGCGAAACATTGGTAACCACCGGCCAGGTAGTACTTGCAGGCGAAGTGAAATCCAAAGCCTACCTCGATGTACAGGAAATAGCGAGAGGTGTTATCCGTAAAATCGGCTACACAAAAAGCGAGTACATGTTTGAAGCCAATTCGTGTGGGATTTTCTCAGCCATTCACGAGCAATCGGCAGATATAAATCAAGGTGTTGACAGAAAGAAAAAAGAAGACCAGGGAGCTGGCGACCAGGGAATGATGTTTGGCTATGCAACTAATGAAACTGAAAATTACATGCCGCTATCATTAGACATTGCTCATAGTCTTTTGTTAGAGCTGGCTGCGTTAAGAAGAGAAAATAAAGAAATTAAATATTTGCGTCCTGACGCTAAAAGCCAGGTAACGCTTGAATACAGTGATGATAATAAACCTGTGAGAATTGACGCGATTGTTATTTCTACACAGCACGATGAATTTGATAAAGAAGATAAAATGCTGAAGAAAATATCTGATGATGTAAAAAAGATATTGATTCCGCGCATGAAGGCAAAATATCCGAAGTATGCTCATTTTTTTAATGACAAAATAAAATACCATATCAATCCGACCGGAAAGTTTGTAATCGGCGGCCCACACGGCGATACAGGGCTTACAGGAAGAAAAATAATCGTAGATACTTATGGCGGAAAAGGCGCTCATGGCGGCGGCGCATTCAGTGGAAAAGACCCGAGCAAAGTGGATAGAAGCGCAGCTTACGCAGCAAGACATATTGCCAAAAACCTTGTTGCTGCGGGTGTTTGTGATGAGATATTGGTGCAGGTTTCTTATGCAATCGGTGTGGCACAACCTACAAGCATAAACGTAAATACTTATGGTACTTCCAAGGTCAAATTATCAGATGGTGAAATCGCAAAAAAGGTGGAAGCTATTTTTGATATGCGCCCTTACTTTATCGAGCAACGCTTGAAACTTCGCAATCCTATTTACCAGGAAACTGCTTCCTACGGCCACATGGGACGCAAGAACGAAGTAGTTACCAAAACATTTAATTTACCTAACGGTTCTCCTAAAAGCGTGAAAGTGGAATTATTTACATGGGAAAAATTAGACTATGTGCCAAAAGTGAAGAAAGCATTTGGGATAAAATAATAATTCTTCTTTAAATTATTAATTGAAACCATAGGAATTTTCATTCTTATGGTTTTTTAATTTTGTATCTTTAAATAAAAAATTATGGAAGCGATAGAAAGGATAGTTTATTTTGACAAAGAAGGAATACTACATTAAAATAATGAAAAATCTGATACCATATTTATCCAAAGCAATAGCAAAACCACAATACAATTTGTATCTCGAATTTGAAGATGGAATAAAGGGGACAATTGATTTATCAAAATGGGTGGGAAAAGGTTTCTTTGAATATTGGAAGAATGAAGAAAATTTTAAATCCTTCAAAATTACTGATCATAAAAAGTTGCAGTGGAATGAAGATATTGATATGGACCCCGATGCCTTTTATCTACAATTGATTGGAAAAACCTTTGACGAATATGCAGGTAATAAGCAGCTTTTATGGAATTCTCATTAAGATGTATTTTGGCGACCATCAGCCTCCCCATTTTCATGCGGAATATGCAGAGTTTTCTGCCCAAATATCTATCGTTGATTTTGCTATTTTAAACGGTTGCCTTCCTCCAAAAGCATTATCATTAGTTGTTGAGTGGGCAAGTTTTCATAAAGATGAATTGCTGGAAAATTGGAAGCTTTTGAGTGAAGAAGGAAAAGGAACTTTCAAAAAAATCGAACCGTTACGCTAAATCTTACTGGCAAGATCGTTGGCCTTTGCTATACCGCAGTCAGCCATTTATTAATGAAACATTGCGGATAGAATTTTTATTTGACCTGTATGATAAATATACAAGTGGGTTAATTGCAGAGGGGAAGAAGAAAAAGAAATAGAACACAACCAGAGGCAGAAGAGAAATGGAAAATTCGGTTATTTGTTGGTTTACTCTCAGTCGCGTTACTATGGAAGATGGAATTCCTTTTAAAACAACAGATTGTTGAAGTTTGAAAAATAAAAATCAGATAAAAAAATGAAGAAGATTGAAATAAAAAACCCTTACAATCCTGAATTTGTAAAAAAGATATTACAAGGAGATAAAGATTTAAAAGCAGGAAAAAGAAAAAAAATACAACTGAAGAATTAAATAAATTAAGCAAAATTTGAGACCACCACATAAAACATTCACTCAGCAACACCGCCCTAAAAAAAATCTTTTGATAGGAGGAATTCCTTCTGTAATTGATGCCATGAGAAATGGCGAGCAGTTGGAAAGAATTTATTTACAAAACACTATTTCAGGTGATGATGCAGAAGAGCTAAAACGTGTGGCTCTGGAATTTGAAGTGCCCGTAAATAAAGTCCCTTTTGAAAAAATAAGGAATTTTAACCTGGAAAATCCGAAAGGATGTATAGCTATAAAATCCAAAATAAAATATCAAAATCTTCAGGATGTGATTTCACTGATTGTTGAAAATGGTGAAACTCCTTTATTATTAATGCTCGATGGAATTACGGATATAAGAAATATTGGCGCATTGGCCAGAACTGCTTACTGTTGTGGTGTTCATGCCATTGTTATTCCTGAAAAAGGAGTAGGGGCGTTGAGCGAAGATGCGATTACCACTTCGGCTGGAGCGCTTGAAAATATTGCTGTTTGTCGGGTAAAGACTTTGCATAATGCCATTGATGAAATGCATTTAAACGGTATAAAAGTTTTCGCCAGCGAAATGACTGCCAGCGAAAACGTATTTGATATAAACATGAAAGAACCTTGCACCATCATTTTGGGAAGTGAAGACAGAGGAATCCAATCTTCCCTATATAAATTATGTGACGGAAAATTTAAAATTCCTATGCAAAGGGATTTTGAATCTCTGAATGTTTCTGTTGCCGCAGGAATGATTTTGTATGAAGCGATGAAGCAAAGGATGGGTTGAGCAAGGCTTAGATAAAAAAATCAAAATCCTTAATTCCAATTATTACAACAAATAAAGCCGCAATCGCTTGCCGGTATGATGGTTTTAAATCATTCCGGATCAGGATATAGTCAGGTTTTTGTTGAAACTTTATCACTGCCAAATTCGTTCCTTCGTTACCTATTAAAACAAGCTCTGTATTAAAAAAATATTGTTTCATTTGAATACTAAATGAATCTTTTTCGTTTTTCAGATACCCTGACGAAATGTAATTTCCGGAAAAATTTCTGATAAAAACTGGAATTATTATATTCTGTTTACGCCATAAGAATCAAAATTAACCTGAGCTTTCAGAGACGCGAACCGGGAATGGGGGATAAATACAAAAAGCTGATATTTATTCGTTTGCTGGAATCCTAAGTTGATGATTTTTTTAATACTTCGTTTTCCTTTACAAATTTTGGGAGTTATAACTTTTTGTAAAATTATTCATTGGAGATATTAAGTCAGGTAGAGATTCACAAAAAGTTTTGGCACAAACCAGTAGGCAAACAAAAAATGAGATAAACTGTTTCATGGTATTTATAATTTTTTTATTGTAAAAAAAAGGCCGGAGCATCATATAAATGAGGTTATATTTTACTCCAGCCTTTTTTGAATACCCTGAAAGATTTGGAACCTTAACTTCTTTTAAATTCTTTATAGACATCCATTTCATTGTCCTGTATCCTTATCAGTTTAATATTTTTGTCGTCTTGAATAGTGACAATGTAAGTGGGCATTGCAATGGATTGGTATGCTCCTGCTTCCCCGACTGTTAAGATTTTATAATTATTATATTCCTGTTTAATCATGTTCCTGATATCGCCGGGCATTTTATCTTCATTATATACTTTAAGATAACCAATCCAATTACCTTTTTTATCGAAATAGATAGAATGACTAACATTATCCAATTCGTAGCAAGCGACAATACAATCTGCTTGCAGAAACCATCTTTCATAATTTACTTTGTATTGTTTCCTGAAATTTTTCAAGGCTTTTGCATTAACCACATTAATACCGGCGGTATTTGAACTATCATCAACACCAGATTTTGACATTTTGTAATAATTCTTTACCGATGATACAGGAGCTATGTCATCCTGAGTTTGCGCGTAACTTCCATTTGTAACTGCCAGGGCCGAAATCAATCCGGCCACGATGACAAAAAGATTTTTTTTCATTTCGTTTGTTTTTAATTTTTGTGAATTGATTGTTTTTAAATCCTACCTACCGCTATTGATTTAAAATGATTAAAAATTGTTTCGGATTTCAAAAAACGTCTGAAAACTATTTCCAATCAATTGATAGAAGGTGGCACGTAATTACTTTTAGTGTTTCCTTTTGTTTGATTATTTTTTAACGTAAATTTTATCCCTATGCTAATGTTCCCATAATCCATTATCAGGTAAGGATTATCCAGGTTATAAGAAGGCGTTAGTTGCAGATAAAATTTAAAATCCCGCCAGCCTGCACCGATGATTAATGAAGGCTCCCATAGGAATGTAGAAGAGTGAAGGGTAATAGCATCCAGGTTTTGCTTCTCTGACTGGTTGGTTTCAAATGCCAGGTCGTTTTCTTTTACTTTTAAATTCAATAAGCTGAACCTTGAACTTAGCCCTACTTCAACATGACCACTTTTTGAGCTATATCCAATAGAGGGTTGAATAAAAAATTTGTTCAGATGTAATTTAGATGTCTGTAACTTGTCGTAAGTATGATTTTCTCCACCGGTTCCTGCACCGGCGTATGTTTCAAATATCCATACCTTTTGCTCACCCAATGGTTTGTAGTACCCGGCTCCTGCCTCAATGTAACTTCCCTTCCCGGATTCCTCGTGTGTATCAGTTGAATTAAAAAAATCATTTTGAACTTGTTCCTTTTCTCCTACAAAAAAAGAATTCACCATAACACCAATATGTTTGCCTGCTGAATAGGCCATTTGGAGATCTGCTCCCTGGTAATTATCCGAACTAAAGCCTACTTTACCTTTGAACGTATTTTTTTCTTTGAATAAAGGAATATTGGCTGCATTAGGCGCGTAATAATAATGAGTGCATGCTGTTAATAATGACAAAACACAAAGTAGTGATGCGGCGATCGATAACTTTTTCATGATGTTTGTTTTTAAGATTAAAAAAAAAGATTTCAAAAAAACGGTTTAATGCGATTTTTTTCTAAAACGTGATGAACAGTGGTTTTGCCGGGTATTTTCTTTTTTCTTTTTGTATAGGATTTGAATATCACTTATAGACTGAAATAAAATTCTGACCTAAAACTATCATCATGTGGAGGCGTTTCCTAATTGATTTTTAATGTCAATATCTTTTTTTTAGTATGAAATACTAATTGAAACCAAATGCTGGAGGAGTCGTTTGCAGATTTTGAAAATAAAGTAACCGGAATTCAGTTTTTTTGCGAAATTTGATAAAACTGACTCAGCACACACTGGAAATCTTCAAAATTTTTTATTATGGAAAGGGAAAGTGCGCAACAAATTTTCTTCAATCATATCAAAAGTCTGCTGCCGGTAAATATTTCTTTTGTCGATACCGTAGCAGATGTGCTGAATGTGAGTAATGATAGTGCTTATAGACGAATAAGAGGTGAAACACAGATTACGCTTGAAGAAATAAAAAGACTTTGCTTAAAATTTAAAATATCGCTGGATAACCTGCTTCATCTGAATTCTGATTCATTTGTTTTTGTAAGCACACTTACTAATAATACGGATTTTAATTACGGAAAATGGCTTGTTTCAGTCCTGGATGTTATAAAGAAAATAAAGACTTTTGAACCTTGCCACATGTCATATCTTGCTAAAGAATTTCCTTTCTTTTATTATTTTTTAATTCCCGAAATCGCTTCATTTAAGTCCTTTTTTTTTATGAAATCCATATTGTTTTATGATGAATGGAAGGGAGCAAAGTTTTCTGTAAAGGATGATTATAGTCAGTATCATCAAATCTGGAAAGATCTCTTTGATACTTTTATTAGTATTCCAGGTACAGAAATCTGGAATGTAGAAAATATAACAAGTACTTTACGGCAGATTGAATTTTACAACGCGACTGGTGTATTCAAATCTAAGGAGGATGTGTATTGCCTCTTTGATAAATTAACTGAGATGCTGAACCATATTCAATTACAGGCCGAATACGGGGTTAAGCTTCATCTGAACCAAAAACCAACAACATTTTCCGGAGCCGGTTATAATCTTTACATCAACGAACTTATTTTGGGAGATAATATGCAGGTGATGCAATTGGGCGACAAATGTTATACCTATCTGAACCATACCATACTGAATCACATGATGACTACTGATGAAAGATTTAATCTGTATATGAAAAGGTCATTGGATGTGATAGCACAAAAATCAATTCCAATAAGTAAGGTAAATGAAAAAGAAAGATTGATCTTTTTTAACAGGCTTAGAGTTAAACTTGAAAATGCAAGAAAAAAAATTCTTGATTAAACAGTTATTATGATAATACCAATCTTTTTTGTTATGCACTGGTATTCTTCCTACTTTCTGCAAGCCTTTTTTCATCACAGGTATGCTGCACATAATCATATTACCATGTCAAAAAGAACAGAAAAATTTCTTTTCCTTTGTTGTTTTTTTACGCATGGTTCATCCTATATGAGCCCTTATGTATATGGTATTATGCACAGGATTCATCATATTCAGACAGACAAACCTGAAGACCCACATTCGCCACACAATGAACCTAACTTTTTTAAACTGATGTTTCTTACAAGAAATAATTATCAAAAATTTTATACTTCTAAAATTGCTATCGAAGAAAATTTAAAGAAGAATTTACCTGTGTGGAATGCTTTTGAAAATTTTGCCCATAACTGGATTACAAGAAGTTGTTGGATACTGATATACATCATTTTTTATATTTTATTTGCAACAGTGTGGTGGATGTACCTGTTATTGCCCATAACTATTACTATGGCTGCTTTTCAGGGGAACGTGGTTAATTGGTGGGCACACAAATTCGGATACATAAATTTTAAATTAGGAAATACATCAAAAAACATGTTCCCCATTGACCTGATTTTTATTGGAGATGCCTATCACAACAATCATCATAAATATCCCGGAAGAATTAAGAATTCATATCGGTGGTTTGAGTTCGATATTACCTATCATATAATAAATGTAATCCAAAAATTAAGGATTGTTCGTTGGAAAAAATCATAAATGTCTTGTTGTTTTTTGGTTAATTGTTTTTGATTGCAATAACTTTATAATTGTATCATGAAACAACTCAAACTCATAGAATGCCCGCGCGATGCGATGCAAGGCTGGAAAAATTTTATTCCTACGCAAAAAAAGATTGCATACATCAACCAATTGCTAAAAGTAGGTTTTGATACCATTGATTTTGGAAGTTTTGTTTCGCAAAAAGCAGTACCGCAAATGGCAGATACGAAAGAAGTCATTCGTCAATTGTCAATCGCCAATACTAAAACAAAATTGCTTGCCATCATCGCTAATGTACGCGGAGCGCAAGAAGCATCAGAATTTGAAAAAATTAATTACCTCGGATTCCCATTTTCTATTTCTCCGACTTTTCAAATGCGAAACGCCCGTAGTACTATTGAAGAATCGCTGGAAAGAGTGAAAGAGATAAAGAATATTTGTGATAAAAATGAAAAAGAATTAGTGGTTTATATTTCGATGGCGTTTGGAAATCCTTATGGTGACGAATACAATGAAGAAATAGTTTTAGAATGGATAAAAAAAATAGTGGGAGAGGGGATCGGGATCATTTCTTTGGCAGATACTGTTGGCCTTGCACATCCATCGCAGGTTTCATCCAT
>Ga0070660_100001603_pt1 | contig 15535 bp, 16 predicted proteins | sample KBSC33metaG_FD_64670 | JGI IMG/M metagenome (GOLD analysis project Ga0070660, IMG submission 64670) | Corn rhizosphere microbial communities from Kellogg Biological Station, Michigan, USA - KBS C3-3 metaG | ecosystem: Host-associated > Plants > Roots > Rhizosphere > Soil ... | reverse complement strand
TGTATTGTAAAAACCTGTAGCAATTTTTTTGCGGCTCTACAGCAACCACCTTTGAACCAATTGCCAAAAGAGGCCTTATCCTGTTTCCTATATTTGCACCCACATCAAAACATAAATCATCTTTCCTAATGAAAGAGCTATAAAATAATTTTCTTCTACGAAACGCTTCAGCCTCGTTTTGCTTTATTTTTTTTTGCAATTTATTCGGGAACCATGTCATTCTCCAATCTGCTAATTGAAATACAAAATGATGACCAAATAAAGACACTAATATTCTTTTCATTTATGTTTTATTTCAGTAAACCAACATTTAAGTTAAATTTTCATCTTGCATTAAAACTTCTACCGGTGTATTTCCAATTCTGCCCGCAACATAAGAAAATGAGCTAAAATAGGAACCATAGATTTTTGAAGTTATTGATAAGCAAAAAATATCGATTACCGCATCTTTAATGCCTTTGGTAATATCACGACGAAATTCCTTTTCGTGAAATAAAATCCTGGCATGTCCAAATTTTTCTAACAGAACTTTTTGATATTCTTCGTTATCGGTTGAAAGAAAAAAACTTACTTCACCATTTAATTTTATTTCCTCTTCTATCCTATTACAAAAAATCCTGAACGGGCTTTTATTTTTTGAATCTTCGTTATCTGTAGATCGAATATGAATTCCAATCGTATTTTTTGAAAAGGATTTTGTGATAGAATCAATTTCATTTTGCAATTCAGAAGTTGGTAAAAAAAGCTTATAGTCTTCAAGGTCGTAATAGTTAAGCTCCTGGCAGGTAGCCAGCAAAACATTTTTTGACTGACTCACTTCTTTTTTTAAATCCATTTTATTATGCCAGATCAATTTAGCCATATTGTCAAAAAAGACAAAATCAAAATCGAATAATTTTAAATATAGTTTCCCTATAAAGTTGAGTTTAGGAGAAGAAGAGTTAAATAAGAGCCACAATTTATATTTAAGCGGAGGTTCCTTGATAACGATTCCCGGAAGCATTTTAAAAAGGTCCTTGTAGGAAGCATTTAGATATTGGTTACTTTCCCAATAGATATATAAATCTTTATTCGTTTCACGCGCGAGTTTTACACATGTTGCAATAACCCGAAGCCGATTCGATAAGCCACTTTTCGGAATTACAATTATGGCTCCTCTCTTATGCACCACTAAAAAACGTTTCGTTTCAATTTAAAAAAATAATTTTAATCTGGGTTTAGAATTTGCTTTAGTAGATTAGATGGCCATTAGGTTCAATTGTTATCCACCTATAATTGTCACATTTTCAAGAATAATTTTCTAAATAAGAGTTCATACTTCCCAAACCTTTTATAAAAAGATCTTGCAACAGGTTTTCTCTTTTTACTATCCTTAATAATAAAATCAAAGAAATCCAATACACTTTCTTCTGAATATTCATCTGCAATTCTATTTTGATTGAACCATGGTTGAGAGGCTAACTCAAGGTATTTCTGATCATCATTATCCAACTCAATAATATATTGGATTGCTTCGTCCACAGATTTAAAATCGTTGACATTTACAAAACTCCTGGCATTAAAATCTTCGCCCACACGTGGATTCCCCCAATAAATAGGAATAGAATTTACAAGCATAGGTTCTATGAGTTTTTCAGTCGTATATCCTGGGTAGCAAGAATTTTCAAAAGAAATAACAAACTTATAATCTTTAATAAATTCTTTTTTGTTTTCAACTGAATGACCAACATTGTTAAGATACCTTCCCGCAGAATCAACTTTCTTATACTCAGAAAGCTTATGAAAAAAATCAATTCTTTCCTTCGCATTTGGATTAGAAACCAGCATACAGCAAAATTTTTTCTTTTTTTCAAATTGTTTTAAATCTTTAGGAAGAGTAAGTTCTTTTGTTACAAAACCTGCCCAAAGAGGGCGGCGCTTATGTCTTGGATGATCAGTGTAATCTGAGTCAACAACATAATCGCAAATGTTCCAATTGGCTCTTACATTTTCAAAACCAAAAAAAATACGATGACAATTATAATTTTCATAATCTTTCTTATTATTATAATATGGATGCGTGAAAATATAAAAATCCGGATTGTCAGATATCACTACATTGTATCGCTTTGATAATAGCCTTGTGAAATAATTATTATCGTTATCAAATTCTGGCCAGAAATAGCCAAAATTTAACTTCAACGTTTTTAAATCACGTACATTATTTATAAGAAATTTTGCCATTGAATCACCTATAATATTCCAGTCATAATTTTCCCTGGCAAGTTTTGCTGCATTTCTTTGAATAATTAATCTTTGTTCTTTATTTTTTAAAAGATGAATAATATTTTCTGCAAATAGATCTTCAGTATTTGCTACACGAATATCTGAACCATTAGAATAATTAATTCCTTCTGCACCGACCGTAGTAGATACAACAGGAACACCCAGCCCCATGGCTTCCAGAATTTTTAATCTTGTACCACTTCCGGTTAATAAGGGAACAACAGAAATGGTCGCTTTATTATACCATTCTTTAACGTCGTCCACTGCACCGGTAAATTCAATATTTTTCGTCTGACCTATATCAGTATATTTTTCCGGCAATTTGCCAGCGCCAACTACCAGTAATTTCAAATTTGGATATTCGTTAGTTATTTTAGGCCATATTTTACTACAAAACCAATAAAGCCCTTCTGCATTTGGTAATGACCAAAGGCTTCCACAAAACAATATATATTCAGGACTTTCTTTTTGTACGGCCGCATCCCAATATTGTTCCGGAATGTTTACTCCATTCGGAACCACCTCAACACGTAAGTTTCCTTTGCTAAGTTGCAAGAATTCTTCCCCGTCATCAGGGCTGCATGTAAATAGTGCATTCACCTGTTGATATAATGTAGTCTCGGCCTTATAGATTTCTTTTGCCCGAATCGGTTTTATTTCATTCTTCTCTACAGCCGCTTTTGCGAGATTGCTATCCACATTGTGGGCATCGTAAATTAGTTTTACTTTTTTATCATATTTCCTTATCAAACTTATTGCATTCAATGTGGCAAGATTCTCAAGAATTACTACATCAAATTTCTGAGTTTTTACAAGCTCCTTTAAAATTGGATAATACAATAAAAAATTCCCATCCGCTGATCCAAAGATTTGTTTCTTAAGCCATCTGTATCTTAGTGCCTTTTCAAATTTAGAAGGAAGAATACTGAATACATCTTTGGACTTAAAGTCTTTTGTGCTGTAAATTTTGGTTGCAGCAATTGCAGGAAATTCATTTACAGATTTTAAAAATTCATTTTTCTCCTGGTGAATAATTGTACTAAGCTCAAAATGCTTTGCCAGTTGATGAAGCACATTAAAACATCTCTGCATTCCTCCGTTCATAGGCGGATAAATGTTGTCATACGGGCAAATCAAAAGTATTTTTTTCTTTTTCTCCAAATCTTAACAATAGATTCTTAAAATTAAGATTCATTTATGTACCAATCGTCAAATTGACTGATAGTTTCAAAAACGCGTTTAAATCCATTAGTTGTCAAAAGCCCGTATAGATCCTCCCTAATCCGTGTGAAATTGTGTTCAACTGTAATAATTTTAATCTTGTATTTTGAAAAATCAAAAGCACTTAAAATTTCATATTCTGAACCTTCAGTATCCACTGACAAATAATCAATCTCACTCGGTGCCTTATACTCTGAAAGAAGTTTATTTAAAGAAATAGTTTCTACTTTATAAATGCTTTTTTCATTCCTTTTACCAGCGTGCCAATCAGAGTCAATAAAAAGATCAACTGTTGACAATTCTCCCTCGCTTGTTTCATTGAATGTCAATACTTCATCGGATTTGGACCACACACATCTATGATCAATTATGCATTCCCTGTTCTTATGTAAACGCTCGTGCCATGATCTTGCAGGCTCTGCAAGTATTCCAGTCCAGCCGTATTCTTTTTCCAGCAAGAATGTGTTGCTTAGGTATTGACCATCTGTTGCACCAAACTCAATAAAAAAACCATTTCTTTTTTGCTTTAGATAATCTAAAACAAATAAATCCTGTGATAGTTGTGCGTTGGAGCTTGAGCCGTCGTTGCTGCAATTGGGAAGGCCTAAAATTTCAAGTTGATGTTTGTTGGCAAAAGTAAATTTAGAAAAGATATAATTCAGACGATCTACCTCTATTTTTAATTCCTCTATTTTTGCCTGGTTAGTTAGTTGTAAATTGTTTAGATTTTCAACAGCTTTTAAATTTAAAATATCAAGCCCTAAGGAATTAAATCCTTTTCTTATTAATCTTTTTAAAGTGCCAGGCATTAGATTCTTTTAAAGTTTTTATTTAAAAATAATATATTTTTAAAAGGCCATGTTGATTCTCTTCGTTTATTAATTGCATTAATTGATTTGGCTAATTCATAATATTTTTAATCAATTGTATCGGTGTAGTAATAAATTTCCCTATTCTAAAACTAAAACTGTTCTCGTAATTTTTTTTCGTTTCATTGAGTAACTTTATGTTCTCTAACAAAGCCTGTTCACAAGCTTCCAATTCTAATCTTTTTAATATTTCAGTATTTTCCGGCGCCAGCACATTTATTCCTTCATACCTATCCTTATGAATTATTTTGGAAAGTAATTGCCAGGAATAGGCATATTTGGAATTCGTACCTTTCGATTGAATTTGTGTAAATGATCCTTCCCGGATTAAATAATTATACAAAACCTTATCAATCGTTTTTCCTTTAAAATCCTTTAGTATTCTATAAACCCAATGGGTATCTTCTGCGACTCTACCTTTAAAATAAGGATGATACCCACCGGTTTTTTTGAGAACCTCTTTTGAAATCATCATGGTCGCACAGGTAGTAGAAGCAGTGTTCTCATTAATCAATAAAAAATCAAAAAATTCTTTTTTGAGATCCGAATCTGTTAAAGAAATTTTCGTAGGAGAATAGATTTTATTTCCAACATAACGGAAATTTGTAAAACATATCCCCAGTTCCGGATCTTCCAAAAATGCTTTAACCTGTTGTTCAATCCTTTCAGGCTCGCTCCAGTCATCTGCATCCTGGAAAGCAATAAAATCACCATTTACTTTTTGCAAAACTTCATTTGCAGCTCCTATCTTTTGTGTATTCTCTTTGAATGCGACGACTTTAATTCTATCATCTTTAATTGCATTTATTTTATCAAGAGTATGATCTGTAGATGCGTCATCTATAATCCAAATTTCGATGTTTCCGTAAGTTTGATTTAATATGGAATAGACAGCCTTTTCAACAAACTGCTCTACATTGTAACAGGGAATTAAAACGGAAATAAGTGGTTCTTTTTGATTCATCATTTTTTTTGTAACCAATCTTTAAATTTCCTGATCGTTAACCCAAATCGATAGGTTGTTGATTCATGGTATGCTTCTATTACGCGGGTCATCTTTTCATTTTCCTGTATCAATTCGATAGGTGAATCAAAATACTCCTGGTAAATATCCGAATGATTGATATAAAGTTTTAGCAGATCTTTATAAACGCGTTTTCTATCCTTTAATCCTGTATGAAACATGGATACTTCCTTTTTCCGGTAAAACAAACACGTAAAAGGTAATTCTTTGACCGTTCCCCCTTTTTTAAGCAAGGAGATAAATAAATCCCAATCTTCAAATACCAGCATCGCTTCATCAAACCCTTTTGTACTATCATAATCACTCCGCCGGAACAAACTACTTATGGTTATATAATTAACAATAAGAAAGGAACGAAGGTCAAATTCCGGCATTTTTAATTGTGAATTTGTATTACCGAATAACTGCACTTCGCCGGTAACTAATTTTACATCGGTTTCGGATTCTAAAATCTCAATAGCTTTTTCCAGGTAAATATTACTGATCCGGTCATCGGCATCCAAGGGCAAAATATATTTCCCGACAGACGTTTTAATCCCAAAATTCCTTGCAGAAGAATGGCCCCCATTTTCTTTATAAAAATATTTTATACGCGAATCTTTTTTACAATACTCCATTGCTACTTCTTCCGTATTATCAGGCGAGCCATCGTTTATGATAATGCATTCCCAATGAGGATAAGTTTGCGCTAATACACTATCCAAAGCTTCGCCTAAAAAGTGTGCATAATTGTAACAAGGCACTATAATAGAAACGAGAGGCGTATAATGAATTTCATTCATTTTATTGATCGTTTTCCTACCTTTTTAAAGTAAACTAATGACACTGAAACTAAACCTTAAACTGTCTTTAACTTATGTAATACTGACAGGATGGAATTTTTAAAATTTGATTTTCGTTCTTCAAATTTTGTATAGAAAGATTTTGCAATCGGTTTTCTCTTTTTACAGTCTTTCACTATAAAATCAAAGAAATCTAGTACACTTTCTTCAGAAAATTCTTCTGCAATTTTATTTTCTTTAAACCAGGGCTGGGATGCCATCTCCAGGTATTTATCTTCATTTTTATCAAGTTCAATTATATATTCGATGGCGTCATCATAGGATGCAAAGTCATTTATATTTACAAAACTTTTTGTATTGAAATCTTCTCCAACCACCGGATTTCCCCAGTAAATAGGAATCGAATTTACGAGCATTGGCTCTATAAGTTTTTCAGTAGTTTAACCCGGACTTGATGAATTCTCAAATGAGATCACAAATTTATAATCTTTAATAAATTCTTTTTTATCATTTACCGGATATCCAATATTATTAAGAAACTTACCACCAGAATCAACCCTTTTATAGGAAGACAGTTTATGAAAAAAATCAATCCTTTCTTTCGCATTTGAATTGGAAACCACCATGCAACAAAATTTCTTTTTCCTGGAAAATTCAGTAACATCTTTTGGAAGAGTAAGCGATTTAATGTTGTAACCTGACCAGAGAGGGTAACGTTTATGTCTCGGTTCATTACGATAATAGTCAGGGTCAAAAACATAATCACAAATACTCCAATCTGCTCTTACATTTTCATACCCGAAAAATATCCTATGACATTTATAATTCAAATAGTCTTTCTTATTATCATTATAAAAGAGATGCGTAAATATATAAAAATCGGGATTGGTGGATATTTCCACTTTATATCTTTTTGATAACAATTTTATGAAATAGTTATTATGATTATCAAAACTATCCCAGAAATCGCCAAAATTTATTTTTAAAGTCTCCAATTTTAAAAGTTAATTAGCTGAAGAAACGTTTAATTTTTTGTAGGTTACTCTTTTTAAACATATCAAACGGCCTCGTAAAAATTAAATTAAATCCATTTCGCATTGAAATAAATCTCCCATTCTTAAATTTTAATAGCTTAATATATATTGGGCTAATTATGTAAAAAAAAAAAGATTCGGGGATTAACTGATTCTTTTTAATATCAAGACAATCCAAAATTATTTTTTCAAAAATTACATTATCCTCAAAATATTTATCAAAAGCATTTTTAGCAAGCAAGCCCATTTCAGCAAAATCATTCTCTCTTTCTAACATTTTTTCCTCCAGGTGCATAATATCTTTTTTAGAAATAATTATACTAAAATCTTCCCATTTAGGGCCTTTTGGCAATATCCATTCATCAGATATAATTACAGGTACTAATCCCAATTTCATTGCTTCAAAAAGGCGAAATGAAGTTGCTCCCCAACCACGCGGGCATAAAACAAATTTGGATCGAATCATTACATCACAATATTGTTTCTGCTTATTTAGAAAATCAATATTTGTTTCATATAAATTAAAGGTATTTGTAGAATCTAGAAGAAAAATGTCTTTTCTTTTATACTTAATATTAAAAATCTCTTTTCTCACGGGATCACTATCTCTTCCAATAAAACTAAAAAAATATTCTTTTTTAATATTGGGATTATCTTCAAAACTATAATTAGAGATAAAAGGATTTTTAAAATTATCAGAATATCCATTATAGGAGATGGTACGGATTCTACCAAAATTTATAAAGCTTTTTTCTCCCGAAGTTAAAATTCCACGAAATACAGGTATGGGCCGATCAGTAATTGAAAGAATAAAACATTTATTTAGAAATTTTTTTATAAACTTATTTTTAAGGATATTTTCTCCATAGTTTAGAAAACCAACATCACAGACCAAAATAACATCCGCTTTTATCGGATCATTAGTAATCTTGTATTTACTGTTATCTGAGTAACGATAAAACTCCAATAGCTTTTTAGCTTGCAGGTTATTACTGTTGTCCAGAGGAACAATTAAGATATTCACCATTTTTCTTACCCTTTGTATTTATTCAGGTTTTGCTTATTGATCATTCTGTTTTGTAAAAACTTGTAATACTTAAAAAGCCCCAACTGAATCAGCCATTTTTTTAAATTTTTTTTAGTAAGTGCCTTACTTCTTGTGCGGAAATCCTGTAATTCAACTTTTATTTTATAACCTGTAAACTTTAGTGAAAATTTTTGTTTCATCGACATATTAGACCATCCATTTTGTCCCCAATTAACAATAGTGTAATACCCTTTTCTGCTTAAGAAATGAATAAGCCTTTCATTTGAGAGTGTATGCAAATTCTCATAAATGATTGTTTTTATTTTATATTTTTTAAAATTGATACTTTTGATTATTCTATCATCAAGGCCTTCTGCGTCAATAAACAGAATATCTAAATAATCAAGTTTGTGTTTTTCCATTAATTGGTTTATCGTCATACAGATTACTTCCTTTTCCATGATATCGGCCCCAAAACCGCATTTTAAAACATGCTCTTTACTAAATGAAGCAACTTCAAAATGAGGAGCATTTTGAAGTGAATAATACAAAGGCATCTTGCCCAGTTTAGGGTCATCAGTAATAGCTATACCTTCAATAATTATAGGTATGTCATTGTAGCATTCTCTCAATAGTTCATGATGATGACTCATTGGCTCAACTAAAATAATTTTGCCTAAGCGATTTTTGTTTTCAAAAATAAGTTGCGTTAAATCATCACTTCCACGATTTGCTCCTATTTGAATTATATCCATTAGACTAGTTATTTAATTAAAAAAAATCTCGTAATTATTTTTTCGTACCTAGTAAAATATGTTTTAACCACCCTAATGAACCTTTATTGAGCCGGTGCGCAGGATCACGCAAAATGGCCTTCATGGCTTTACTGAAATTTGTAGATCTTGATCTGCTTCCTTTATTAATAGAACCATTCAAAAGCGGCCATTCATATTCGAGGTATTTTCTTTTGGCTCTTTGTTTTATCACACCATCCTGTTGCAAAAGCCAGAAATTTTTATACATCTGCCTGAAATCCCAGGCAAATTTTTCTGCGAGGGAAACTGATTTTGAATTTTCGTGCATTCTGAAATGAGCCAACACTTCATTTATATAACAAACGTTACTATAATTCATTAAGTAACGCATCATGTATTCCTGGTCGAAAGCAAAATGTAATTGTTCATTAAAAAAACCTGTTTCTTTTATATGATCCATTCGTAACCACACAGCAGGCTGGTGATAGATCAATTCAACCTCTTTTTTTAAATATTCATTAATTTCCAGCTTTTGATTTTTAACTTTTTTCAATATTCCCTTCTCATTAAAATCAATTACTTCCCCCGCTACAATATCCGTATCCACAGATCTTTTAAAAGCTTCTGCCACTTTTGAAAGAGCGCTTTCAGCGAGATAATCATCACTGTTGATCCAATTGAAAATGGTACCAGTACAATGTTTCAAACCTTTATTAATCGCGTGCGCCTGCCCACGGTCTTTTTCACTGACCCAAAAGTTTAAGCGTTGCTCATATTTTTTGATGATTTCTACAGAATGATCGGTACTGCCTCCATCAATAATAATATATTCAAGGTTTGGATAGTTTTGATTGAGAACAGATAAAATCGTTTGCTCCAGGTAAATTCCCTGGTTGAATGAAGGAGTAATTATTGATATTTTAGGAAAATCCATTAAACAGAATAACAGTAAACAAACAAATAATGCGAATTGCTATTTTCAATTTCCATTCACCGTTTCGTTAAACCTCTTTTTATGTTTAGCAGGAAAGGTGGTATTAATAATTTGATTTGAGATTTCATCCTCGCGTTGTACATTTCTTTTTTTGTGGGAACAATAATTTGTGATTGCAGGTATTGCTTTTGCTTTTCCACATACGTACATGGTATTACAGACAAAGTTTCTATTCTATTCGTAATCAACCTGTCATAATAATCCCGGTAAAACCTTTTTAATTCGGGATGGGTTTCAAAAGTATAGCGGTTGTAATAGTTAGACATTTTTTCCGGTTCCGTAAATTTAAAATTACTAAAATGAAAAAAATATAAAGAGGAACCATCGCCCATTTTAAAAGTATTATCTTCCGCTTCTACGATTTCTCTTTCATGCAGATTCCAGGGCGCTGCATTCAATCCCGGGTTTTTTAAAATGGTTACCTTCTCATAAAAAAGAGGCACAAAGTTGATCCACAACTGGTCAACAAAATAACCGTTTAAAGTATCATGAAATCCCACTGAGAGAATCCTTTCTTCCCACCAATCGAGGAAACCGCCGGCGATGGTACAGTTTCTATGAACTCCAATAAACCCCAGGTTGTAAAGGCCATAGTTTAAAAAATTATTTTCGCCCGGTTCTTTTCCATCAAGACTAATAGGGCTTTGAATATGAGGAGTCAGCAAAATATCATTCTCTGTAAAAGCATCTTCCAATAATTGAAGAGAATAATAAACTGAAATATCCGGATCAAGGTAGCAAATCGTGTTTGTTTCAGAATCCTGGTTAAAAATATATTTAAAATAAGATGCTTTTACGCTTGTATTAAATTCTACAATAGCATATTTTTTCCAAAGGTCTTCAAAGTTCATAATACCGATTTGCGCCACCGGCAAAATGGTATAAGGTTCAAAAGATTGATAATCTATTTCCCCATTTAATTCATCAACCAATCCTATTATGAATTTATATCCGGGATTAAACTTTATCAGGCTGTCGCCCAAAGTTTTTGCCTGGGCGAGATAGTTATTGGAACAAAGTGTGAAAAAAGTAATCATTTTTCAGGAAGGATCTTTTAAATAAGAATCCTGTATAAATATTGGTTTACTGTTCTAAGGGTTTCATTTGGTTTTCATTGCTGCACCTCTTTTCCTTATTAAAATATTTATAACGTATTATGCAGCGCAAAACAGACAAATAAGCTTTTAATGAAAACCGGAAAATTTTATTTTGAAATCGAAAATTTTTTAAAATTTCAGCCACGCTATAATCATAATCAACCATTTTCTTCATAAAAAAAATCATTGCCTTTTTTTCTTCCTCTTCTTGATTAAACCCATTGAAGCTTTCAATAAGTAATGGAAGTTTATCTTTCCATTTCTTATGTACTTCTATTATTTCATCTATCCATGACTTTGTAAAGTTGCCTGTTGAAAAATGCTGAATTAAGACTTCAAAAGTTACGGCAACTTTATATTTTTGGTGCACCGTAAGGGAATAATCTACATCATACCCATGAAATCCTGTACATGTTGTATCATCAAATGGAAATTCCCTGACCACCTTTTTGGGAGCGCAAAACCATACACCATCAATAGCTGCCACATTTTGCAGCAAAGATTTTTTTGGATTACTAAAGAAAGGAACTGGTGCTTCCTCACCGTAATTATTTCCATGTAATACATTTACAAAAAAAGAACTACCATTTGCACCTGGAAAAGACCAATGAGATGGGCTAACAGTTTTATATACATTTCCTGCTACTCCAAGCAATCCTATTTCACGGTTATTATTAAATATTTCTAAAACTTTACCGCCCCAATTATTTGTTTTGATTTCGATATCCTCGTGGGTAAAACAAAGAATATCATATTTTGCTTTCTGGGATCCACGGTTATAAGCTTCACAGATACCCATTTCATTTAAATTATCAATATCAATTATTTCGTAGGGAATACCGATTGTACTTTCGATATTCTTCTTAAGGCTAGTAAGATATGCGGAGCGGCAAGTGGAAATAATAACAGATATCATTACTTTTAAAAACGAGTTTGTGTAATTCAAAGAACCGGAATACTAAATATTTAGATCACTAGACCACATTCATTTTTGCTTAAAAAGATTTTTAGCCCGCCTGTATTTTGTAATAATTTTTTTCCCGATTTTATACGCTTTGGTATTTAACAGGTGATTATATTTTCGGGATAACATTTCGTACTTATTACTAATCTCTCCATTTTCAATGCTCAAAGAATTAATTCTTTCCTGGCAATAACTTTCAAATAACTCATTGGAAATTGGTTTTGCATTTTTACAAACATCTAAATATTCCATTCCATTTTTTTCATCGGGTTCTATATGGCATCCTTCACCCCATTCATTCCATGCATTAATAAATAAAATCCGTTCTGCATCTTTATTAAATTTTTTTATAGTGCTATCCATTTGTTTTTCCAGAAAAAATTTAAACAAATGTGGCGAGTTATTTGCAAAAAGGTAAGCTTCAATACCTGGCTTCCTTGAAGTATTATCCCATCCGGGGAAAACACAATGAAAATATTGGTGGGATGTTCTTTTAAATGCCATGTTAAACACTATGGTAGGATAATCAAAAATTAATTTATTAAAGATTCGAATAGGATTTTTGTTAGTACATGTCCAATCCGGTCCAAACTCCATCGCACCATCAAAACCAATGTCAGCCGGAATTATATCCTTTACAAAGCTTTCTACCCGCACAAGATAAATGTCCTTAAAACCATACTTCTTTGCTTGTTCTCTCCAAATACTCACTGTTTTTTTTATATCGGGAAATAGTTCTGTTCTGTAAACTAAAAACAAAGGTTTGCCATCAATGGTTATGTATCGTTTATCACAAAAAACATTTTCACATAAAAATTTTATATGCTGAAGATCGTCTTCAAAAGAATATTCCTGTTTTACAATAATATCATCATCAGCCCCGTCCCACCGGCGTGTCCAATTTTCATTAGCCCATATATAGCAAAAAGGGAAATCAGGCTTACCAGCTTTTAGCATAACATCAAGAGGATCGTTCAATAATAGTTTACCATTGAACCAATAATGATAGTAAGCAAATCCATGAATACCATACTCTTTAGCTAAGGCGGCTTGCTTTATTAAAACCTGCGGATCGCTCAAATCATAATAGCCTACTCTTTCATGTGGTATGTGAGGCTGGTAATGGCCTTCAAAAAGAGGTTTTGCTTTCTTTACATTTGTCCATTCAGTAAAACCTTCTCCCCACGCTTTATCATTTTCAGGAATAGTATGGTATTGTGGAAGATAAATAGCTATTTGTTTAACTACCATTATAATCTATTGCTTTTTTCATGGCTTGTAAATATGTGCGGTTATTTTTTCTGTCTGTCTCCAAATAGTTTTCCTCTCCCCATTCATTCCAGGCATTTATAAAAAACAAACAAGGATTAGATTCGGATTCTTTTAATTTCTTTGTAACATTCAGTGATTCCTTTTCAAATATTCGGTACCTCACCATTTGTCATTTCTCTGGTATTGAGCGAAATTATGGGTAAGTAGATCGCTATCTGTTTAACCATTATTTGAAACAGTTTATGTAACGTATGGTCGCCTATAGCAAAAAATATTTATTTGCAGGTCATAATCGGAATTCAATTTATCAAAAAATGGATTCCGCATAATTTCCCAAGCTTCCTTTAAATAGTAACGGAAGCCTGCATTCGATATTATTTCTAAAATTTCGTGAAGATATTGAGGCTGTCCAAAACTGCCGTGATATTCAATAAACATATATTGAACATTTGTTAGGGAATATTGGCAATCTTTGATTACTTCATACTCAGCGCCTTCGATATCAATTTTTAGAAAATCGACTTTAGCATGCAATTGTAAAATATCCTTCAGTCTGGTTGTTTGTACAGAAACTTTAGGCAAATCGTAGGTAGTAAAATGAGAAAATGTACCTCCAACACCGCCTTCACAAGAAAATGTCATTTCTCCATCGTCAATCCATATAGCCTTATTAAGTAAGAAAATATTATCAAAATGATGATTCTTAATGTTATTTGTCAACATTTTGAAAATATCAGGATCCGGCTCAAAGGCAAAAATTTTAGCAGTAGGATAAAGGGATTTAAAGTATATAATGCTTAGACCCCAATTTGCTCCGCAGTCAATAATTAAAGGTTCTGATCGGGTGGAATCAAATTTATAAACCTCATCTATAAATATTTCTTCTACTGAATGGAGAAACCAAAAAGGATTACTAATCTGAATGTTAACTCCTCTGAACTTGAAACTCCGTAAATTCTTAACCTTTTGTTTACGAAACTGCTTCACTAAAGAGAAGGACAGGCCGAATTTTCCAAATATATTTTTTTTAAATAACATAATTTCTTTACACCGGTTCCCACATGCCTGATACCGGATTATATTTTTTTATAAGTTTTGCTGGAATTCCTGAAATCATACAGAAGTCAGGAAAAGAATGGTTGACAACTGAGTGAGCCCCTATAATACAATTCTTACCTATAGTTACTCCTGGTAATATACTTACTCTCATTCCGATAAATGTGTTTTGACCAATAACCACTTTACCTTTCGAATACAAATTTTGTAAAACTGGCCGCAGGTTAGTTGAAGGGTTCATTCCATGGCTGTGATCCGAAATATAAACATGTTCACTAATTAAGCACCCGTCTTCGATCCTAATATTATTTATGGCAGTAATACAAGTAAAGTTACCTATGTTTATGTGTGAACCAATTGATATAGAGGGGTGAAATGATTGATCTATATAATTTTCTATTGCTTCAATCCAGGCGTATTTTCCTATCGTAGTATTTTCACCAATCTCAATAAACTTGCCCCCCCCGATTTGCAATGGTGATTTTATGGAAGAGGATGAATTCATCTTGATCCCTGAATCTTTTAAAATTCTTAATGTTTCATTTTCATTGTAGTTCTTAATACAGAATATTATGAACTTTTCCAACTTACTTTTAAGAAACCGCATCATATCGAAAAATAGATTTTTCATTTAGAATACCACACCATTTATCATCAAGTACTGTATCTAGCCTACTAACTATGTTAAGTTTATTTGCAGGAACATATTGTTCAATGATTTTCCCTTGTGAAACAACCGCAATATCAATTTCGTACAAGTCAGCCCGAATTGGAAGGGAAACTTTAAATATTATTTTAAACCTTCCTGGATTTAAACTAATAAAACTGTTAATTGAATCCCTACTGTTAGATCCATAGATTATTTCACCTTTGAAATCTCGAATTACAAGGCCAAACTCAGCATTGGTAATCTCAGATCTAACAATTAGATCAAAGCAAAACTCACAGGCTTCTCTTGAATAAGCTGCATATATATCAATTCCATTTAAGATTTTCCAATCTAAGAAAAATGCTTGCTTTTTAGATAATAACTCTTCGCCTAATGTTTCTGCTTTTTTTGCTTGTAAAAAATAGGATTCAATCACCATATCAACATTTCCATAACTTTCAATCTTACCATTGTTTATTAATATACAGGTTGAACAGATATTTTTTATAACCGATAAATTATGACT
>Ga0070660_100001599_pt1 | contig 15556 bp, 14 predicted proteins | sample KBSC33metaG_FD_64670 | JGI IMG/M metagenome (GOLD analysis project Ga0070660, IMG submission 64670) | Corn rhizosphere microbial communities from Kellogg Biological Station, Michigan, USA - KBS C3-3 metaG | ecosystem: Host-associated > Plants > Roots > Rhizosphere > Soil ... | reverse complement strand
CCGTTGGCGATGACGCGACGGATAGCTGCTTCCCAACCTGGTCGCCGCGCCAGATCACGCCGGAGGAGCAAGCCGTTTGCGAATATCTGCGCAGTGCGCCAGCCGCAAAGATCCCCGCCCGCTACTATTTGATGATGGGCGATAACCGGGACGGCTCATTTGACGGCCGAGCTTGGGGACTCGTCCAGCGTGACGAGATTATCGGCCGCTCCGAAGCCATTTGGCTCCCGCTCACGCGCATCGGTCGCACGAAGTAAAGCGCTCGAAAGGGCGTCGTGCGCCCGTTGGGCAGCGGACTTAAGCAAACCTTCAGCGCCAAAGGCGTCAAGGCCCAACGCCTTAATGCCTTAATACTCCAATACTTTTACCAGCTTGCTGCAGCGACGAGGATGGAACTCTCTCCCCATGAAGCGCCTCGCCTACGCATGCCTCTTTGCCATCTCCACCTCGGTTGTCGGGTGCGGCGAGAGCAAGTCCGTCACGATCGGCGAAGGTGAAGGCAAAGGCGTTTACCAGCGCAGCATCGACGAATCCCGGTCCGTTGCCGGCACCGCAACCAACAGGATCAAGAGCGGCGAGAAAGACGTTTACGGTGGTTGAATCTAGCAAGCATGCCACTAGACATCTGTCTTGCATTTTATAAGAGTTTTCGCTAGAATAGTTTCCACTCCGGCAATCCGGAGCGGAGACAAACTCAATGAAGCGAACACTCACTCTACTTGCCGGGGCCCTCGCCGCCTGCTCCTTTGCCAAGGACGCCAACTCGGACTTCCGCGACTTCTATCGCCACATGCTCCCGAAGATCGAGCACGCATTCGTCGCGCGAGACGCGGACTTCTTCAAGAGCATCGCCACTCCGGACTTCACCGAAAAGGAGATGGGCCGGACCATGACCGGAAAAGAGGCGATCGCCGAAATGAAGGGCATGTTCGCGATGTGCAAGTCGGTCAAGTGCAAGCTGAACGTGGTCTCGACCAAAGCCAAAGGCGACTCAGCGACGGCAGTGAGCCATGGCGTCATGCACTCTGTGTTGAAGCCGAACGGACCCAAAGACAAGGAGCACCACATGAACGCCGAGATGTGGATGAAGGAGACATGGGTCCGCTCTGGAAACACTTGGAAGATCAAGATGATCGAGGACGCCAAGCCGACTAAGATCACCATGGACGGCAAGCCGTTCAATCCGAACCAGATGGGGCACTAGGCTGCAGGAGCTTCTAAAGGCCTATCGTGAGCTCTTCCGTGAGGTGTTTTTCGGCACCGCGGAAGGGCTCGACTACACGTGGTTCGTACAAGGGCGTGAGGCGATCGCGCCCTCGCTGCAGTCACTGACCACAGAGCAGGCTTCCAAGAGCATTGCACCAGGCGTCGCGACGATTGCTGCCCACGCGAACCATATTCTTTACACACTCCGGGGCGACAATGCATACTTCGGCTCGCCCGAACCGGAAGGCTCCTGGGAAGACTCATGGTCGGTCCAGCAGGTGAACGCCGCGCAATGGGACGAGCTACGTGCCGCGATCCTCAGAGAGTACGAGCAATTGCAGACGAACCTGAGCGGGCATGAGCCGACGAATGAACAGGAAATGCTGGGACTCCTATCGGCCGTGCCTCACATGGCGTACCACCTTGGGGCGATCCGGCAGTTGATGAAGCTGCTCTAATCCAAGCAAGAGGCGAATCGGCCCTCGGGTGTCGTTCGTCCTTTCCTTCGATGCTTCTGCCCCTCATCGTTTTACTGGCACAGACTCCTGCGCCATCCCCGTTTGCGACAGCACCCACGGTCGCCGAGACGCGGCGGCTGGAGATCACTCCGAAGATCGATGGCAAGCTCGATCCTGAGGAGTGGGATGAGTTGTACAGCGCCGGCGGAGCGAGCTACTACTTCCAATATGAGCCCGGCAAGTATCACCTCGCAGCGAAGCTCGCCGGCGGTCAGGACCTCCTTTTCAGCTTGGATCAGAAGTCGGACGGTTGGCTGATCGGCAAGGACAACTTGGAAGTCCGCATTCACCTGCAGGACGGGCAGCCGCAGTTGATGGTCCGCCGTCTCGAGGGCCGCAAAAATGGACCCGAGTGGGTGCCGGCTTCGGGTTTCGCGGCATCGTCGCTCGTTTCCTGCACTTCGGATGCGAATGGCGAGGTGATCGAAGCCACCATCGTGGATCCAGGCAGCGGCACGATCGACCCGCAACCGAACCAGAAGCCATCCATTCGATTGGAGGCCGTCCCTTCAGATGCGAAGTTCGATGACGCCTTCCTCCCTCGACAGATGGCCCAGGTCTCCCTCGTCACGGACCGCGGCACCGCCCTTCCTGATGCCCTCAAGTGGGGTGTGCAGGCGAATACCCGTTCTGTAACGCCAAGCGAAGGCACCCGCCTGCGGCTCACCTTCAACGGTCCAGCCGAAGCTGCTCCCAAGCGTGTGGCCATGCGTGCCGAAGGCTACGCCAAGGACTTCGTCAACACCGTTGAGAAGCCGTTCCCCGGCTTCGACAACAAGAAGCGCTCTTTCGTCGACTACGAAACTCAAGTCCAGAAAGACGCTCCCTGGGGATATCGGGTGCTTCGCACGACCCTCACTTACAATAGCGGCCCCGAGTCGGTCCTCCAGAGCAGCTTCCGAGTCGCCCCGCTCGTCGACATCGATGTAACCAAGACCACCATCACCGCCAGCGAAGCGCCGCAGGTGGCGCGAATTCCGATCTGGATCCACTCGTACAGTTCGCGCGGTGTTCGCGGCAGCTACCGCGCAGCGCTCTCATCCGAGTTCTCTGTGCGCTCCGGCGGCCAGGATGCTTTCAACATCCCGGACTTCCACGGCTCCATTCGCCGAGTTCTAGAACTCATCATCCCCCGGGTGTCGGCGGGCACGTATCCGGTGCAGTTCACGATCAACGTGGGCAACCAGAGTTTCGTGCAGACCGCCTACATCGCGGTGCTCGAGAAGAATTAACTTTGGGAGTGCGCTCTCTTGCGACCGCTTTGTTTGGGGGGCCGGTAGGGGGGCGCCGACCCGCTTGAGGGGTGCCACGGTTTGTTCGGCACTAGGTGTTTGCAAATACGGCAACGAACTTGTCGCCGGCAAGCCGTGCTACTTCCCGCGCGAACCTAGGAGCTGCGTATAACGCTCCACAAACTTCGATGCGGGCATTGTGGCCATATGCTCGGCAACCGCATCCAGTTCCAAGTCTTCGATCTTCTTGAACCGAATACAACCCTTGCCAATATCCGGCTTCTTTCCGGCCTTTACAAAGGCCGCCTTCAGAGCATCCATAGCTGCTGGATCGAAGTACAGCGACAGCATGTGCAGCGAATAGCCAGCCTTGTTGACTGACAACGCTGCAAGCATCAGCGGCTGCTTCGGATTGCAATGGTAGCCCGCTGGGAAAGGGGAGTGCGGCACGACCCACATGATCATGCCATTCGCGCCCACCCGCTCTTCGTAGCCCTCCGCGATAGCGCCGTTCACGAAATCGCGCATTCGCGTCACCACTGCGCGGCGCTCTTCAGGCAAGGCATCGAGGCAGGATTCGACGCTGGTGCATGCGGTAGCCATGCCTCAGTATAAAGAATTCATCTAAGTTCGTTAGTTGACTTTTTCGAATTCATCTCGGCAAAACAACCGCATGTGCGTCAGAAAAGCAAAAAAGCAGAACCTAGAAGAGCCCTTGCAACTGTCCCGTACTGTCCCCGAGATGGTCTACCTTGGCACCCATCCGGTCCAGCATCGAAAGGAATAAGTTCGTCATCGGCGTACCGTTCTTGTACACAACGTGCCGCCCCTGCCGGAAGGCGCCACCCGCCTTGCCCGCAAACAGAATGGGCAGGTTATCGTGGTTGTGCCGGTCTCCGTCGGAGATTCCGCCTCCGTAAACCAGCATCGTGTGGTCCAGCAACGTCCCGTCGCCTTCCTTGATCGAGGCCATCTTCCGCAGGATATAGCCAAGTTGCTCGACGTGAAACCTGTCGATGAGGCGCTTCGCCTCAAGTTTCCGCTCGTCTTTGCCATGGTGGCTGACGTCGTGGTGCCCTTCCGGCACGCCCACCATGGGGTAGCTCCGATTGCTGCCCTCATTGGCGAACATAAACGTGCTCACGCGGGTGAGGTCGTTCTGAAACGCGAGCACCATCATGTACCCCATCAGTCGAATGTGCTCCGCGTAATCCTGCGGTACGCCTGCCGGCGTCTTCATGCCGGGCGTCTTCAATGCTTCAGCGGCGGACTCCATCTTCGCCAGCCGCTGCTCGATCTCGCGAACGCCGCTTAGATACTCCTCCAACTTCTGTCGATCCTTGCCACCCAACTGCTTCGATAAGACATTCGCGTCCTCAAGCACGAAGTCCAAAATGCTCTGCTTCAGGCTGTTGCGGCGGTACCAACTCAGGGATCGATCCGCAGCGTCGCCGTCACCGAACAGCCTTTCGAAAACCAGCCGAGGATTCGTCTCCTTCGCATTGGGCGTCGTCTCGCCGTGCCAGGAAATCGAGCTGGAGTACGCGCACGAATAGCCGGAATCGCAATCGCCAGCTTCTCTTCCGCCCTCGCAGCCGAGTTCGAGACTGGCAAAGCGAGTCGCAGATCCGACCGCTCTTGCCGCAATCTGATCCGCCGAGGTTCCGTTGTGGATATCAGCGCCGGCCGTCTTTTTCGGCTGCACGCCTGTCAGCCACGCTGCCGCAGAGCGCGCATGGTCCCCGGGGCCGTCTCCGTTCGCGAAGGCATGCTGCTGAGTGAGCCCGCTCAAAATCGAAAACTGTCCTTGCAAGCTCGACAGAGGTGCCAGCACATCGGGAACAGCGAACCCGGCCCCCTCGGTCGCCGGCGTCCAGTGCTCCATAGAGACGCCATTGGGCACGAACAAGAAGGCCATCCGCAGCGGTGGCGTTTTGGCTGATGCCGCGAGCGCGTTCAGTGGCAGCATTCCTTCAAGCAGCGGAAGGGCGATGCCAGCACCGAGCCCCTTCAGCATCCGACGTCTAGAAAGCGGCTGGCTCATCTACCCTCCATTCTATGCTGCGTGAAGGTGGAACTCAAAACAATCGTTTCGATGAGACTAGAGAACCGGTATCCATTCGCCCGCGCATTCTGCACCGCTTGCTTCAATAGCGGTTCGTCCGCGGAAGTGAGCCCGCGCCCAAGGGCATAGGTCAGCAGCTTTTCCGCGAGGCATTGGACGAACTCGTCTTTGCGCTTCAGCAGCAGAGAACGCAACCCCGCGACGCCGGCGAACTTCGTCCCATCGGGCATTACGCCTTCGGAGTCGATCTTTGCTCCAGCATCCTGGTCACGCCATCTGCCCATTGCATCGTAGTTTTCAAGGCTGAAGCCAATCGGATCCAGTTTGTTATGGCAAACGGCGCACTCAGGCTTCGCCCGGTGGGCTTCCATTCGAGCGCGCAGAGTCTTGGCATCGAGGATCTGAGCGTTATCTCCGAGATTCCCGACTCCAGGCGGGGGTGGAGGCATCGGCGCTCCGAGCAGGTTGTCGAGCACCCACTTGCCCCGCTTCACGGGCGAAGTGCGCGTTGGATTGGAAGTGACCATGAGAAAGCTGCCCTGGGATAGCAATCCACCGGCTTGCCCGGGCGGAACCGGTACACGGCGCATCTCAGGACCGCTCACGGAGCCTAGACCATATGCTTTCGCCAATCGATCGTTGGCATACGTGAAGTTGGAATCCAAGAACTCGACGACGCTCCTGTCGTTTCGCACCACATCGAGGAAGAACGCTTTGCTCTGTGCGATCAGGTCATCTCGGAGGTCCTCCGAGAACGCTGGAAAGGTCCCTTTATCCAGGGTCATCGCGTGCAGTTTTCTTAATTCGAGCCACTGGGCGGCAAAGCTGTCCGCCATGGCAGCACACCTGGGATCCGAGACCATCCGGGCAACCTGTTGCTTCAGAACTTCCGGTTTCAGTAAGGACGCGCCGGCAGCTAGCCGCGTCAATTCCTCATCCGGCATGCTCGACCAGAGGAAGTACGACAGGCGGGTGGCCACCTGATACGCGTCGAGCGGCTTCGCGGCATCGCTCGGTTCCACTTTGAAAAGGAAATTTGGTGAGGTGAGGATCGCGGTTAATCCAAGCTGGGCCGCGCGTTCCACACTCATCCCCCCGTCGAGTGCCCGCTGCGACAAGGCAGCCAACCTATCGAGTTCGGGCGCGGTCAGGGGCCGACGGTAAGCGCGGGTAGCAAGGGTCTTCAGAATGCTTCTTAGGCTTGCACTCGATGAATTCGCGGGCACATACTTTGCCTGCCATGGCGAGATTGCTCCCCCGCCAAAGGGGCCGTCGATCTCGACGGCATTGACGATCACGTTGCGGTCTCGTTCCTTTGGCGGCGCGTCAGCCTTGTAGTAGTCGTTCACGAACGAAACGTCGACCTTGAACACACCTGCTTCCGAGCACTCGATCGGATATTCAAAGGAGATGGGCACAGACCCATCAACCTCAGTTACCGCAATACGATTACCGCGGAAGCCAACGGCTATTTTCACCCGCTCGGGCCCAGCCTGCATCGGTGTGACGGTCACCTTTAATCGGTAGCGCCCCGGCGTAAATGGGTGGTTCACGGCGACTGTCGCGTTCGTGAACAGCATCACGCCGTCCTCCACATGATTGCCTCCGGCCACGGGCAGCGGAAGCCGTTTGCCCTCATACAGCGAGACCCGATCTTCCGGTGCCACGATCGCCTTTGTTGCGATCTGCTGAGCAGCGCGCAAATACTTCTCCATTAGCAAAGGCGAGATCGAAAGCACGTCGCCGATGTTGTCGAACCCATAACCCACATCGTCCGACGGAAACTCGTCCGAGGCGTGATACTCGACTCCGGTGAGGTCTCGAATCGTGTTCTCATACTCGAATCGATTCAGCCGCCGCAGCGTGACGTGAGGCAAGTTCGCCGGAGCAGCAAGCAAGGTTCGAAGCACGCTCACCGCGGCCGCCCGGGAGTTCTGCGTTGGCGCTGGGCTGCCCTTGGGAGGCATGGAAGCTCCGGATAAACGTTGCAGAACGCGGCCCAGAACGTCGCTATTTCCGCCCACTTCGAGTCGGGACAAGTCCAAGCCAGCCGAAGGGCTGTCGCCCGAGTGGCACGGCACGCAATATTTCTGGAGCAGCGGGCGAACAGAGGTTTGGAAACTCTGCGGCGGCGAAGTCGGTTTCTTCACTTGTGCAGCCGTCAAACCCAGGATCGTGCCCATCGCCGCTAGCGATAAGCAGGTCCAGGAGGCCGCACCTTGGATTCGCACAGTACTCTATTGTAGGTCAGGGAAGGTTCCGAAGCTTCTTAGGGGTCCCGTACGTCCAGTAAGCGGGAGTGCTGCGTCATTGACGCCAACGCCTGCAATCGTAAACAATGAACTGATTGGCGGAGTATCAAGTTTTTATGGCGCGCTTATTTAAAGTCATTCTTATGGTAGGGGCCGTGGCCGCGGCTGCACTCGCCTCTGCCTTCACCTTTAATGTGTCCGCACCGACCTCCGGTACGATCACAGATCCCACTTTTCTCGGCACGTCGAACACCGTGTCGTTTACCGGCACCGGAGTCGATAAAGAGCTCACAGTGACAGTGGTCGCGACGAACCTCGACACGAACACCACGATTACAAAGGAGCAGAAGTTCACACCCGATGCCGACCAGAAGGTGACCGGCAGCATCGCACTCAACTTCTCTCAAGGCAGTACGCCCGACGGCAGCTACAAGATCGATGTGACCGCCAAGTACGCCAACGATGCTAACTCAGCCCAGACCGTCACTATCGACAATTTGAAGCTTGACCTCACCAAGCCGAAGATTCTTGAGTTCAACCCAGGCACCAACACCTTCGTGGGTGCAGGAATCGTCCACATCGTCGCCTCCGTGAACGAGCCGAACTTCAAGAACTATACGGTTCAAGTGAACGGCAGCGACATCCCCAATAACACCGGAACGTCGCTTATCAACGGTAGTGACCTGGCTGTGGACTGGGACACGACCGGAATCGTGACAGACGGCCCTCAAACAATTACAATTGAGGTTACAGACAAAGCGAACAACAAGACCGTTCAGACCATGACGGTCACCCTGGACCGCGTTAAGCCGTCGGTTTCGATAAAGGCGCCAGTCACTAGCGTTCAACAGCGATCAAACTGGAACGTGGTTATTGACATCAAAGACGCTTCGGCTTCGAGCGTCGACGTAACGGGCATCGATGTGATCCTGACGCGGACCGATGGAACCTTCCTGTACCGTGTACCGCGTGTGTCGTTAAACGGCACCGATGGACAAACTCAGCGCTGGACTGGACGCGTTCAGGGTAAGAAGATCACACTGCCAAGCCAGATCAAAGTCAAAGTGACGGCGGTCGATCGGGCAGGCAACGCAGCGATCGTGCAGACAGCAACGATCAATGTGAAATAAACTAACGAAATCTTAGAGGGAATCTCGAACAATACTCGGAGGGTTATGGGAATGGCACGGAGGCTTATAGGGCTGCCACTGGCAGCTGTGGGTTTGACCTGCGCGGGTTACGCGCAGGTCCCTGATCTTTTAAATGCACTTGACGCGGGCGGTCGAGCAATGGGTGCCGGCGGATCGTTCTATGTGACGGGCGCGGACACGCTTTCCACGTTCTACAACCCCGCAGGAATTGGGTTCTTGAACACCCCCCAATTCGGGGCTGCGTATCGGAACTTGCCGCAGTCGCAAACTCGGATCTCGGGCAATACCGCAGACCCCGTTTACGACAGTATCGGCCGGCGCGGGAGTTCGCAAGTTAGCCATTTGGGCTATACGATGCCGCTGCGCGGCGGAAGAAACGGCGTTCTCGGCTTCAGCTATACGATTGGTGGCTACCTAAACGACAGCCTCAGCGGGTCTACCACGTCCGGAAGCATTACCACGAACCGAACCCTCTCGCGCGAGGCTAAAGCGGAATACTACACGTTGGCCTTCGGTAAGGCCAAGAGCGACTCGAGCTTCAGCTTCGGCTTCGGCCTGCAGTTCATTCAGCAGCACATTAGCTACAACCTGAACCAGAACGACTCGAATGGCGGCACCGACATTCGGAACGACGAAAGCACAGGTACGGGCGTGGCTCTCATCGTGGGCCTCCAATCGACGCCCAAGGGCCACCCGAACACCAGCTTTGGCATCAGCTACCGCAGCGAAGCCAATCTGAGCGGCAACAGCCGAACCGCAAACCTTTACGATAAGGTGCCCGCGCGCCTTATGGCCGGCCTCGCGTTCCGGCAAGACGGTCTCCGCGGCGGTCGAGACTTCCTGGTCTACGGCCTGCAGCTGCAGCACTTCTTCAGTGCCAACGAAGGTTCGGACTTCGATCGTGGCAATCAGACGGTTGCCAACCTTGGCGTGGAATACAATTTCAGCTACGGCTCGGGCCGTGTGCCGCTGCGGCTTGGCTACGCAGTCGTGCCGGCCGGCGGCAATGGTTTCGGGAGCCGCAACACCTTCACGTTCGGCCTCGGCTACCGTCCGGGTGACAGCCGCTACGCATTCGACCTCAATTTCGCTCAGCCTCAGCACGGCGGTTACGACGTGGCTATTGGCTTGAATTACAAGTTTTCCAAGTAAGCATGAAAGCATTTAAAGCGCTGTTTCTGCTCGCCATCTGCATGGCCGCGACCTCTGCTCTCGGCCAAGCGTGGGCGACGGCCTATGAAGCTGGTCTAAAGGCGGCGAAGTCCGGCAATTGGACCGAGGCTCGGACAGATTTCCTTAAAGCAGCGGCTTACCGGCCAGAGGATGTCTCCGGGCCGACCCTGCTGCCTGGCCCAGTCACCGAGCGCCGCACGTGGCGCAGCGGCGCACCTTATTCGCCTAACTTCCTTGCCGCTTACAGCGGCTATAAGGCCGCTATGGCGATGGCCCCTGGTGAGGATCAGAGCGCTATGCTGAAGACGGTCGCGGGTGAGTTCGAGGAAAGACTTGCAAAGGGCCAAGCTAGCCGGGCTACTTACTACTTCCTAACCGCGATTTACTCGAAGCTCGGTGATGTCGCTAAGCGGGATCAGACCGTCCAGGCATTCTCTGCCGCAGGCGAAAAGGCCAACTGGAAGGTGGATGCCGATGGGATAACGCCAGAAGATCTGGGCGAGATCAGCTCTAATAGCGGCGCAACTGCGGGAGCTCCCTCGGGTGGAAACAGTATCGCTACCACGGTGAAGCCCGATCCGACAACCGGGGCGGTAGTACCTGCGAGCACGGGATTAGCCTCCGTGGTTGTTTCGGTGCCAACTAAGTACGCACTGATTATCGGCAATAGCGAGTCTCGGCTCGGGGAAGCGCTCGCCTATGCTGGTGAGGATGCGCAAGCGCTAAAGCAAGGCCTAGTCGCGAACGCTGGCTACCTCGATGCAAACGTCGATGTGGTTTTGAACGGCACTTCCGAGCAAATCCTAACTAGCGCGAAGGCGCTGGCTACAAGAATGCCCGACGGCGGCACTTTGACGTTCTTCTTCGCTGGGCGTGCCGTTAACGTGAATGGCCGCGACTTTCTGGCTGGCGTAGACACTGCAAGTGCTGCCGATACAACGGCGATGGTCTCCAAATCCGATGTCCTGGATCCGTTCGTCAGGAAAGGCGCTCGCATCTTCTGTTTCTTCGAAGTCAGCCGAACCGTCCAAGACGGCCGGTACTTCGGGATGGAGCTTCCTATTCAAGGGGAGATCTCTCAGCTCTTCGGGACAGCCCAGGGCTCGACGGTCTCCTCGATATACCGTGAGGGCCGGCCTAGAGGCGTGTTTGTAGACGCCTTCATCAACGTGCTACAAGCGCTCAAGTCTAATCAAATTCCGATCATGGAGTTTGGATGGCAAGTGTTCGACAAGATGCGGCGCGGCAACACTGGCGGTGCCGGTGGCGGTAGCCAGCAGATCCCCACTCTGCCAGTCCTGAGCCACATGGCGGCGGACGCTCGCTTCTAGGAACGAAGTTAGCATCGAGGGCCGCTCGCTCGAATTGAGCAAGCGGCCCTTTTCGCTCGTGGGCTCGTGCTCGCCCATTAGATTGAAATCAGCTAACAAGACCATACAGGCACCGGTGGTTGCTAAAAGCTTAGCGTGACCTGGTCGTGGCGATCGGGCAACTGGAGGCGCGTGTTTTTCCAGCGTAGTCGAAGGGCGTCCAGGAAGCTCGATTTCTCTTCTAAGCGTGAAGCCGGATTAACCAGAATCGCTCGACATAGCATTCTGCATCGGATGGGAAGCCGATCGCGGTCATGGTTGCCCTTGCTATGTGTAGTGCAGCCGTAGATGAACTGACTCATCGCCAAACCTAATTCGCCGCTCGGAATGCATGTACGCACAAGAGCATTGAAGCGTTAACAGCCTGACTCCACGGCCCAAAGCGCCCAAGCCCCCGTTCCCAAAGGGAACGGAGGCTTCAAGGAAGAGACCTTTCGGGCTCGTCTTAGCGCGCGCGGCGACGGCGAATGGCCGTGAGCGCACCCAGGCCGAGAACGGCCATGGTCGCGGGCTCCGGCACCGGCTGCGCGTCGCCAATGATGTAACCGGTTACGCTGGCTACCTGGCCAGGGTTAACGGCTACGTTGTTCATGTGGAGCGTGAAGCTGCCTGTCTCCGTAGCGTTAGCCCAGTTGAAGGTCTGATTCGGAGCGCTGAAGGAAATCTGCGCCCCACCGTTTCCGGCATTGTTGACCGCTCCGAGCAGCTGGGCGGTAAACGTCGTCGGATTGCCACCCGTGATGGTCACAGGCGCCGTGAACGTAATTTCCAGCGTAAACGTGTGGCCGGTGTAAACGCCCGGTCCGGAAAGCGTCATCGAACCAAAGTTGTTGAAGTTCGCGCCGGGATTGGGATTGCCACCAAAGCCGACGAACCCGCCCACCGTGGAGTCATTGAACGTCGAGTTGTCGTAGGTCAGGCCCAAGATGGTGTTCGATGCGCCCAGAGATTGGGCGTCGAATGCACCGCGAGTGGAGCCAGCAACAGTGAAGTCGTTGGCCAAAGAAATAGCGGTAAGGCTGGCTGCGATTACAGCCACCGCTGCGAATTTTGTTCTCATAGATCTCTCTTCCTTGACGTCCACCGCTTGTGCAAATAAATCGCCCAACGCGGCAGCGCATATAGTCATTGTTCAGAGCGGTCCAAGACGTGACAGGCAACAGTCCAAAGCAAGCAGATATGCTGGGTGAAAATTGAAGCAAGGGCAACCTAAGCGAGGCCAGTGCGAAAGTGTGCACAACTTTTCAGGCAGTCCAACTTTTGGACGGCTTGCTTCGACCCGTGCTTAGACGACAAAAGTTATCGGAAAAGGTGCTTGCGCACCCAACCTTTCCGGCCCTAGAGGGACGGCAACTTTTGAAGCTTCTCGGCCGCTTGTCTGAGCCCATCCAAAGTGAGCAGTGGATGAAAGGACCGCACGCTGGGGCACATCTGCTGGAAGATCTCACCTAACCCGCCGGTCGCCAGCACTGTCACAGCCTCTCCGAGTTCTCTGCCAATTTCCTCGATAATGCGTTCCACAGCACCGGCATACCCGAGCATGATTCCGGACTGTAGAGCCTGCACCGTCGTTGTCCCAATTGCCGAGAGCGGCCTTACTAGTTCAACCTGCGGCAGTTTTGCCGTGCGCTGGGTCAGAGCGTCGGCGGAGACCTGCACGCCCGTCATGATCGCGCCTCCAACGTAAACGCCTCGCTTGTCGAGGACATCGAAGGTTGTAGCCGTCCCGAAGTCGACCACGATCAGGGGCAGCTCGGCAACCTCGATTGCAGCGAGGCAGTTGGCGATGCGATCCGCGCCCACCGCATGCGGCGGCTCGTATTCGACGGTCAAGCCGACCTGATCTCCAGTTCTGAGGAACAACGCACGTTTGCCGAACCATTTGTCAGCCAAACGCTGCAGAGAAGAGTCCAAGGTCGGCACCACGGAGGCCACCACCACGAGATCGACTTCGAAAGGCAGGTCAGCCAAATCGAACATCAGCTTCAGCCAAGCAGCAAGCTGGTCTTCAGTGTCGTCCCGCTGGGTGCTACACCGCCAGGTTTGAGTCCATTCGGACCCGTTCCACAAGCCGTAAACGGTCTGAGTGTTGCCTGCGTCAATCGCCAAGAGCATGCGTCAAGTCTACGCGGCTGTAAACCTTTCCGCCTGCTTCTGTCTCCAAGGCGCTGACGATCGACTCTGCAACGCGGTCTCGCAACTCGTACTTGTCGGCCTCAACCATCACGCGCAGCATTGGCTGCGTGCCGCTGGCGCGGACGTTTAAGCGACCATGGCCGTGGAGGTCTGCTTCGGCACGCGCCAATGTGGCCTGCACGAATGATCCGTCCTTCCATGTATTTCGGTCTGCAACCTCGATGTTGACCAGAAGCTGCGGCCAGGGTTCGTAGTCGTCATAGAACGAACTGGCCGGCCTATTCTCAACCTTTAGCACCCTCAGCAATTCGAGCATGGTGACGAGGCCATCTCCAGTGGGGCCCCGCTCTGGAAATATGATGTGCCCGCTCTGCTCACCGCCGATTCTTGCGTTCATGTTCGTGATCTTCGCGGCAACGTATTTGTCGCCGACCGGCGTGCGCTCCAAGGTGACTCCCTGCCAGGCGAGATAAGCCTCAAATCCGCCGTTGCTCATAACCGTGCCCACAGCGATGGTCGGATCGAGAGCGCCGCGTTTTTTCTGGTGGACTGCCCAAATGCCGATCGTTCGGTCTCCGTTGATTAAACGGCCCTTGTCGTCGCTGAAGACCGCCCGATCGGCATCGCCGTCGAAGGCAACTCCGACGTCGCAACCGCTTTGAACCGTCAGCTTTTGAATGGTGTCTGGCTTTGTGGCACCGCCTTCCGCGTTGATGTTCAATCCATCAGGGTTGTCGCCGGTAACCACAACTTCCGCGCCCAGTCTGCGGACGATCTCCGGGCCTAAAGCATATGCGGCACCGTGCGCCCCGTCGACGGCGACCTTCATCCCTTCGAGCCGTTCCGGGACGATGGCTTCGAGGAACTTCAGATAGTGTTCGGTTGAGGACGCGGAGTTTGTAATCGAGCCCACTTTCGCGCCGGTTGGTCGCTCGGACGACTCGGCTCCCATCAACTGCTCGATCGCAAGTTCCGCCGCGTCCGGGAGCTTGCGCCCGTCGTGACCGACCAGCTTGATTCCATTGTCGGGGGCCGGGTTGTGGCTGGCGGAGATGATCGCGCCCAGCACGAAGTCCTCGGTGCGAGCGGCGAATGACACGAGGGGAGTTGGCGCAATGCCGAGGGAGACAACGTCGGCACCAACCGAGCAAAAGCCTGCGGACAACGCCGCTTCGAGCATGGGTCCGCTGCGTCGGGTGTCCCTGCCGACTACAATCCGGCGTGCTGTAGATTGAGAATCTGCGCTACTTAGCCAGCGTCCCGCCGCTTGCCCGAGCTGAAATGCAAGCTCCGGCGTCAGCTTTGCGTTGGCGACTCCACGGATCCCGTCCGTTCCGAAATACTTACGGCTCAAGGCCGCTTCGCCACGCGAACGCGCGCCGGCCGGACCGTCCTGTCGTTCAACTTATAGCCAGGCTCGACCTCGTCCATGACGGTGTCGTGCTCGTGTTCCTCGGAGGCTTCGATAGCGATCGCGTCGTGATGCTCGGGATCGAAGGGCTGGCCCACCGCTTGCATGCGCTTGACCCCGACGTTCTCGAGCGCGGATCGCATCTGCCGCTCGACACCTTTTATCCCTTCCGCGACAGACTCTAAGGTTGCGCCACGCTCGATTGAAGCGAGGGTCCGTTCCAAATTGTCGAGGACCGGCAAAAGGTCCATGACCACTCGCTCAGTAACCTGCTCGCGCATGCGTTGGCGCTCTGTCTCCTGGCGCTTCCTAAAATTCTGAAACTCCGCCATCGTGCGAAGGAGCTGATCTTTCAGTTGATCGCGTTCGTCCGCTAATGCTTGCATGGCATCACGCAACGTTTGCACGTCTCCAGGTGCGACCTCGGTTGCTGACTCTTGTGACTCGGTAGATTCGTTTAGTTCGTCCGCCAAAGGTTCCATTTTTCTCTTGCGCAGATTCAAAATTTTACCTCCGCCTCTTCTTAGACTCCCAGCCAAGCCTCTGCGCACCTGCAGGTTTTTGCCACTCGCTGTAGACTGAGCCTATGAAGGGTGTTTTCTTCGCAATGGCCGCGACCCTCATCTGTTCGGCCTTCGGGCAACAAGGTTCCATAAAGCACGTGTTCGTCATCGCGATGGAGAACCACAACTGGACACAGCCTGCGGGCCAGTCGTCGCCCGGAAAGATCTACGGCAATTCCGCCGCACCCTACATCAATTCGTTGGTGACGCCAGGGCACCCGAACGCGGCGCAGGTCTCCTATTGCTCGAACTATCAATCGGTTGGCGCTTCCGTGCATCCGAGCGAGCCTAACTACATCTGGTCGGAGGGAGGGACGAATTACGGAGTCACGAACGACAATGACCCGTACGCAAACGGCGGCGCCAATGTGCAAAGCACACAAAATCACCTCTGTGGCTACCTTCAACGGGCAGGGATTCTTTGGAAAGCCTATCAAGAGGGCATCAATTTGGCCAAGAACGGCAGCGGGCTTCTGACC